>Ga0207060_10095_pt1 | contig 34621 bp, 28 predicted proteins | sample Alteio_BWMinCont_30_FD_153270 | JGI IMG/M metagenome (GOLD analysis project Ga0207060, IMG submission 153270) | Enriched cells from forest soil in Barre Woods Harvard Forest LTER site, Petersham, Massachusetts, United States -... | ecosystem: Environmental > Terrestrial > Soil > Temperate forest >...
TAGCGGTCAACGTCAAGAACGGTATTGGCAGGAACATCCTTTGTATTGCCGCTGGCAAAAATATCCTGCCCCGATGTGGAATAAGCAGGCGGCAACTCATCCGGCATGATCATAAAACCGTAGTGAAGCTGCGCACCCGGCGCGGCAGTCAAGTGCGGATAAACAACAAACGGCGTCGCTCCGGTCAGGAAATTGTCCTGCCAGATATTCGGCTGAATCACCATCATCGCTCCGCCTGCGCGAACGTGCAGCTTGTCTGTGGCGCGCCAATCCAGTTGCACCCTCGGCTCGAAACCGCTGTAGTTTGTCTGATAACCCGGCTGCGGATTCACAGCAAACTCCTGAACTCCGGGCGTCGTCATCGGTAAAAAGCTCGAAGTACGCTTTGCGCGCTCCGTAATCGGTGAATACACGTCATAGCGCAGTCCATAATCCAGCACAAAGCGATCTGAAATCTTCCACGTGTCCGCAATGTAGAACGCGAAATTGTTGCGATTGATCGCCGCAGGACCGATATGATCTCCACCGGAAAAGTAAGGCGGCGCGACAGCCGCGTTATATGCGAAAGGGCTTCCCGTCAGCAGGGCAGAAAGTGTACCCGGCAAAGGATCGCCTATGTGTACATCATGCGTGCCGCTTTGTGAACGAATCTCTACCGGTGAATATGCGGTGCCTCCGCCAAAGTCGTACTCGCCATTCGGACTGGTGCCGAAATATGTCGTGTCCCGATTCAGACGGATCTCGCCGCCAAACTTCCATGCATGCCTGCCCGCGATGTAAACAAAATTCTGCCGCGCCTGAATAAGGTTGCCGTATGCCTGCATCACCGAACCAGCGGCGGCATTGAACGCTTCAAACAGCCCATCGTTGAACCTCACCGCCGGGTCGGTATGATTCGGCGTCGGAAATCCCGGAGTCGTGCGCGTAAAACTAATCGATGAATCAAACGAATACTGCGGCGATACCGTGCGTGAATAGGTCAGCACTCCGTTACGCTGGTGGTCCTTGTATTCCACTGCAAAGCTCGGATCGACGGCCGTCTGGTCGGGATTGGTCGTCGGCCCCGTCAGGTTGTCCCAGGTAAACCGCGCAAAGATCTGCGACTTCGGATCAATAGTCTGGTCGATCCGAAATGAAAACTGGTTCGCATTCGTGACCACCTTCGACGAGGTCGCGTATGTGTGCACTCCATATGATCCCTGCGGATAATTCGGCAGCGGATATCGTGCCAGTATCTGTGCCATCTGCGCATCAACAGGTACATACAGGACATCCCCGGGGTATGCAGTCGCATCCAGTCCCGAGCGCTCCTCCGCTGTGGGCACTGCTAAGACTTGCGTCGTTCCCAGCACCTGTCGAAAGCCCTGGTACTGCCCAAAGTAGAACGTTTTCCCGCTCCCATCATAAAGATGGGGAATGATGACCGGGCCGCCATTCGTGAATCCAAACTCGTTGCGCCGGAACGGCGGAATTCTTCCCTCGGTCGGATGGTCGAAGTAGTTCCGCGCATCAAGCGCCGAGTTTCGCAGAAACTCAAAGACCGACCCATGAAAACCGATCTTGCCTGTGCGCGTCATGATGTTCGTGAAGCCTGCAGCGCCGCGCCCGATCTCAGCCGGCATCCATCCCGAACTCGAGTGAATCGCTTCGACCGCATCCACGTTGAAATTGGTGAAGGTACCGCCGCCCATCTCCGGATCGCTGGTGTCAGCGCCATCCATGGCAAATGTCGCTTCCACGCCGCGCTGCCCGTTAATGGCAAACTGCTGCGTAAAGTTTGTGGCGCCATTCGCGTCGGTCATTGTGCCTGCGGCCAGCAACAGCAACTGGCTGAAGTCGCGCTTGTTCAACGGCAGTTCGCTCACGGCACGGCTTGAGAGCTGCTCGCCTCCGGTGGCCTCGCGCGTCTCATTCTGCTCAACCACCGTGAGCGCATCCTGCCCCGATAATGTAACCAGTACGGCTACATGATTCGCTTCGAGCAAGATCGGTCGGCTGGAGTTGACCACTTTTCCCACAGACTCAACTGAGAGCGCATAGCTCCCGGCGGGCAGGTTTTTGAAAGCGAAGCTGCCGTTCGACGCCGTCGCAGCGGCGTGCCTGTGCCCTTGTTCCGTAAGCCATATCATAGCGTCCGCTATGGGCGCTCCGGTTGCATCGCGCAGTTCTCCGCCCCACGACGGGATTGCATCCTGTTGCGACCATGCCATTGTGCTCAGTGCAAGACACAAAAGACCCAGCAGCACAGGGAAAAGTCTTCTTATTCCGGTTTTCGAGCGGCCTGCGATCAAAGAGTTAGTACCTGTTCCTCGGAAAATAAAATGCAGGACGTTTTCTGGCGAAAACGCTTACACCTGCACAAACTTTCATTATATGGAGATGGAGGCTCAATCGCATAACTACCGGGCGAACGGCACATTGCGAAGGGCAGAACCCTGGAAATAAGACGCGAGTGGTTACACTACTCGCATGCAAGTTGCTCCCGTCACGCTCGAAGGCAATCTCGTTCGTCTCGAACCACTCAGCATGGATCACTTTCCTGCTCTCGCCAAAATTGCATTCAACGCGGAAATGTGGCGCTGGATGAGCGACCGCATGCAATCGGAAGACGACCTGCGGCGCTACATACAGGCCGGAGTCGATGCCGCGGCCGCAGGCGCGGCCTTGCCTTGGGCCACCCGTTCGAAGACGGACAACCGCATCATCGGCTCAACCCGCTTCGCCGACATTCAATCCGCGCACCGCACGCTCGAGATCGGCTGGACCTGGATGCTCCCCGACTACCAGCGCAGCGGCATCAACGTTGAAGCGAAGTACATGCAGCTTCGCCATGCCTTTGAAGTGCTGGGCGCGCGGCGCGTGGCCTTCAAAACCCATCACCAGAACCTGAAATCACAAACCGCCATTCGGGCACTCGGCGCAAAGCATGAGGGCATCTTCCGCAACCACGTCATCATGCCCGACGGCAGCGCGCGCCACAGCTACTGGTACAGCATCATCGATGAGGAATGGCCCGAGGTGAAAGCGAATCTGGAAAAGCGCATGCAGCGTCATCAGACCACTCAGTCTGATCAGAGATAACTCCACCACCAGACACGCCGCGCCGTCTTGATCTTTGCGAACCATTTGCAGAGCGGGTAGAGCAACGCGATAAGGATGCCCCACACGATGTAGACACTCCACAAACTGTAACCGAAGTGCGCCGGAAAGAGCTGCTGAGGGCCTCCCATGGATGGGAGTGGATTGAAGATAAATGAAAGAGCCGGGCCGCCATAGCGGAACCAGGCCATCAGCACGGCAAGCGCGTGGATCGCGTAAAAGTGCAGGACGAAATAGAAGAGTGGCACGCGTCCGAAGACAACCAGCGGATTATCAGCCCTCAGAGCGAGCCGGTCGAGATAAGCGAGAACCAGTATCGCCGGCCCCAGCGTCATTAGCAGAAAATCGAGAGACGCCGGATATTTCGTGCAGTTCAGAAATGAGAGAACTGTGAATGCTGCCGACTTCTGAACTGACCAGGGCGCAGGATCTCCATAGAGATTGATCGCGCGAATCACGACAAAAGCAACGATTGCAGCCAGCCCTATCCTCAACATCATCCGCTGCCGCTGCTCAGCCTCGAGCATAAAGACTTGACCGAAACAAAAACCTGCAGCCATGACGGCAATCCACGGTAGAAACGTATACGTCACCAGCACCTGCCTGCCGACAAAAGCACCTATCCCGGGCTGGTGCAGCAGATTCCAGGCCCAGCCCGCGGCGCCGAACTGCGGTGCAGAAAAGCGATCAAGACAGTTGTGAAGTGCGATAACGATCACGCTCAGCCCAGCCAGCCAGCGAATGGGCAGATAAATCAATGCAGCCATCGCGATCATGCAGATGCCGAAAATCCAGAGGATGAGCAGCAGAACCAGATACCGGGAAGAAAAATTAAAGTCATACGCTAGCTGCATCACCGTCAGTTCAAGAAAAGACAAACCAGATACCGCGCGTGCGGTCGCTCCTCCGCCACCAGAGAGACGCCCCCAGTCCGGCACAAAACATGAAAACCGGCAAACAAAAATGAGTGATCCAACGGGTCAGAAAAAGTACAGCAGTAGTCTTGGCCAGATCAGTTGGCGAGAACGACATGGCCCCGACATGAAAGAAGTCGCGAACATGGTCCAGGGCCATCAAGACCATCACGGAACCGCGGAGTGCGTCGATGCTCAGCAGACGCGATCCAGGTTTGTATGCGAGTCCATCGAGGTTCTTCATTATATGTAGCTGTGTGCAATTCCCTTGATGCAGTGCGATGAATGGTTCGATGCAGAGCGGCGGATGGTTGAAGCGCCAAGACGAGACAAGACATTCTCACAACTGCCTTACCATTGAATCTGCTCAAATATCCGGCGCATACGCACGCCTTTCTCGGCATGAATCATTTCCACAAAGCTGATGCGCCCTTCCAGATGCGATTGGAACGAAGGATGCTGCTCGCGATTCTGGCTCTCCGGACCGGAGCGAACGCAGTTCGTCAGAATCGCCTTCAGCAAATCGAAATCACGGCGCACAACATTCACTTTTTCATTGGTGACAAGCCCTGCAAGGTACTGCCTCCGTCCGCTGTGCATAGTGCGAGTCTTGCGATGATGCACATGAAATCCCTCTTCGAGCAACACAGCCGCCACATGCTCTGAAAACCCCAGCGCATGCCTGCTGAACGCTTCATCTCCAGAGAAAGCCAGATCGTCGGCATAGCGCGTGTACTTCGCGCCCGCTGACGCCGCCAGTCCACTCAAGCGGCAGTCAATCCTGTAAGCGCACAGGTTTGCCAGCATTGGAGACGTAGGCGCGCCTTGCGGCAGATGCGGGCGGGCGTAGAGCGACCAAGCCTCGCGCAGTTGCTCCGGGCTGAAATCGAAATAGGATTTGTCCCACACGCCGCGAGGCACTGCATTCGTGCAGACTCCCCCAAGCAAATCTGCGACCGATTCCGGATAGCCAGCCATCCGGAAAAATGCCTGAATCCGCGGCCCATGAAAGGATGGGAAAAAATTCCGGACATCCATCCGCAGCACAACTGACTGTTGAACATGCGGCGAGACGAAACTCTTGATCGAATGCCCTTTGCGAAACCCATGCACCGCCGGATGGACCGGAATTCTTTCCAGAATCTCGGCAAGAATCCGTCGCTGCATTTCCTTCAGCCGCTGCTTCGGCGCCTCGATCAACCGGAGATCACCTGATCGCTTCGCCAGCACCTTATAGTGATAGTGCTGCAGGCGTGAATCGCTCTGCCCATAACCCAGCCCGCGCAGATCAGCGAACCATTCCAGCTCTTCTAACTCAAGCTGAAGCCAGTCACAAAGTGCCCCGACTGATTCAATCGCCGGAAGCCCCCAGCGGGCAGCAGCCGCCACAGGCTGCATGCGGTGCGGCTCCGTCAGCCAATGCCTGACAAGTAATTTGCGAGAATGCCGCCGAAACACAGCATCATCCAGCAGGAATCGTATTACCTCGCGGTGCCGCGGGCGAACCTTGCCGGTAAAAGCCCTGACATATCGCCGCGCAAGAGGGCGAATCCAGCGCAAATCCTTGCCGATTGTCACAGTGGCGCGCGCAGCTATTCCATCGACACTCGCCTCACCAGCGAGAAAGACCGTAGCCATTGCAATTGCAAGCGATTGGGTGGACATGGCCAAAAGCGGGAGAGGTGCTCCAACGAGTCTGACTCTGCGTGAGCAGTTCTGCGCAATCGCGCAGTGTCGCACACGTGACGAAATGCCAGTTCTACACCATACCCCGGGGTATCCCCGAAGAGAACGAATCGGACCCGAAGGCCCGACCCAGTTCATGCTTGGAGCACTCAGCCGCCGAAGGCATCATACCAGCCCCGAAAGTAAAGCCGAGTCAATATGAAGTTATGCCAATATATACTATATTCGAATAATCGAATATTCTGGAGAAATCCAATGCAGGATGCGCTAAGACGCTTCAAGGCAGATATGTTTCAGGCACTTGCTCACCCCACCCGCATCGCCATCATGGAACTTCTTGGCGAGGGCGAACTCTCTGCGGGGGCGTTGATCGAGAAGCTGGGAATGGAGCAAGCCAACGTATCGCAGCATCTCGCCGTGCTCCGCTCGAAACAGCTCGTCCTCAGCCGCAGGGCTGGAAATCAGGTCTTCTACTCCGTCCGCGATCCGCTCATTACAGAAGTCCTCGCCCTCATGCGGCGCTATTTTCAGGCCCACCTCAAAGAGGCCTTGAGCATGCTCGGCGAAATGGAGAAGGCGGTATGAAGCTACAGCAGCGCTGGCTTCCCCGCTCCATCGAGTGCCTGCGGAATTACACTCTCAAAAGCTTTAGCCATGACGTTGTCGCTGGAGTCACCGTCGGACTGGTCGCACTGCCCCTGGCCATGGCCTTCGCCATCGCCTCCGGCCTGCCGCCACAGGCCGGTCTTTACACCGCTGTGGTCGCCGGATTCCTCATCTCGGCCCTCGGCGGCTCACGCACCCAGATCGGCGGCCCCACCGGAGCCTTCGTCGTCATCGTCGGCGGCATCGTGGCGAAATTCGGCATGTCCGGCCTCTCCCTGGTCGCAGTCATGGCCGGATTCCTGCTGCTCATCATGGGCTTCACTGGACTCGGCTCAGCCGTCAAGTTCATCCCGCGACCCGTCACCATCGGATTCACCAACGGCATCGCGCTGCTGATTGCGTCCACGCAGATCAAAGATTTCCTCGGACTGAAAACACCGCCAGTTCCCAGCGAATTCCTCGCGCGCATGAAGGTGCTGTTTGCGGGCATCGGCACTATCCACGGGCCAACTGTCGCCGTGGCCGCAACCTCGCTGGCCATCATCATCTTCTGGCCGCGCATCACTCGCCGCATCCCCGGGTCTATCATCGCTCTGTTTCTTGCGACAGCAGCCATCGCGCTCTTTCACCTGCCCGTCGAAACCATCGGCACCAAATTCGGCGGAATCCCGCAGGGTTTCCCCCATTTCACGCCGCCGCGCTTCCACGCTGAACACATTCTTCCGCTGCTGCCCTCCGTCTTCACCGTCGCGCTTCTGGCTGCGGTAGAAAGCCTTCTCTCTGCCGTCGTTGCCGACAGCATGAGCGGCGATCACCACAACTCCAACGTCGAACTCGTCGCGCAGGGCTTGGCCAATATCGCCTCGCCACTCTTTGGAGGTATCCCCGCCACTGGAGCCATCGCCCGCACTGCAACCAACATCCGCTCGGGCGCTCTCACGCCTGTCTCCGGCATGATTCACGCCCTCACGCTGCTCGCCATCCTGCTCGTTGCCGCGCCTTTGGCCCGCTTCGTTCCACTGGCGACACTGGCCGCCGTGCTCTTCGTCGTCGCCTACAACATGGGCGAATGGCGCGAGATCAGCACAATCCTCCGCCTATCCAAGACTGACATCGCCATCTGGTTCACCACCTTCGCACTTACTGTTTTTGCCGATCTAACCGTAGCCGTCGGCGTCGGCATGACATTGGCCGCGCTCCTCTACATCTACCGCGTCGCCGAAACCACGACAGTTGCGCCAGTCACATACGAATATCTGCGCGACGGCATGCCGCACATCCTGCAGGACAAGGAAATCCCCTCGAACGTCACCATCCTGCGCATTCACGGCCCATTCCTCTTCGGCACGACAGATAAGCTGACCGATGCCACACACAACCTCAACAGCTTTGCGCCGGTCATCATCCTGCGTCTACGCAATATGACAGCCCTTGATGCCACCGGCGTCCACGCGCTTGATCAGTTCGCCGAGCGCTTACATAAATCCGGCAGAACCCTGCTTCTTTGTGGAGCGAGAGAGCAGCCCGCTGAACTCCTTTCACGCACGGACCTGGTTCACGAGATCGGCCAGGAAAACATCCTTCCGCACGTTCAGGCAGCACTCGCCCGCGCCAGAGAGATCAACGGAGATTTTCAGGGAGTAGGCCGCGAGTTGGCAGCCGAACTGGAATACCGACCACTCTAAGGAGCGTGGGAAAAAGCACGTTTCGGGGAGAAGGACCTCAGGTATCGCACCCTGTCGCGTAGTCGTGACAGGGTGCGATACCACAGAACGTTTACTGCTTAGCCGTAGCGTGCGCTTCGAGCTTCTGCACCTTGCTGTGTTTGATCGAATAGGTGAAGTAAATCACCAATCCAACTACGAGCCAGATGCTCACCACAATCCACGTCAGCGTAGGAAGATTCAGGATCAGGTAAAGCGCACTGATAATGCCGCAGATCGGAACCAGCGGAACCAGCGGCGTCTTGAATGGCCGATGCATCTCGGGATGCCGCACCCGCAGAATCCACACACCAGCCGAGACAATCGCGAACGCCAGCAATGTGCCCATGTTCACCATCGCGCTCAGCTTATCAATCGGCAGCAACGCCGGAAGAAAAGCGACAATCGTGCCGACAATGATGTTCGAGATCCACGGCGTGCGGAACTTCGGATGAATTGCGCCTGCCCACTTCGGCAGCAGTCCGTCGCGCGACATCGAATAAAAGACCCGCGACTGCCCGAGCAACATCACCAGCATCACCGTGCCCAGCCCAAACACCGCGCCGATCTTCACCAGCAAGCCGCCCCACTTCACCCCTGTCGCGTCGATGCCAATGGCAACTGGCTCAGCGACATTCAGCGCCTTGTAGCTGACCAATCCTGTCAGTGTGAGCGAAACGGCAATATAGAGAATCGTGCAGATCACCAGCGACCCGAGTATGCCGATCGGCATATCGCGCTGCGGATTCTTCGCTTCCTGCGCCGCCGTCGAGACAGCGTCAAATCCGATATACGCAAAGAAAACAGAAGCCGCGCCCGCCGCAATGCCGCTGATGCCAAACTGCCCAGGCCCGATCTTCGGAGGAATAAAGGGATGCCAGTTCATCCGCGCCAGGTCAGGATGCTGCAGCAGAAATCCGATCCCCAGGAAAAGGAAGATACCGACAACTCCCACCTTGACGAACACAATCGCAGAATTAAGATTGGCCGATTCCTTAATGCCGCGAACCAGCACCACGGTCACTATTCCAATCACGACAAAGGCGATCAGGTTGAAGACGCCGGTCACGTGCGGCAAACCTGAGACGTCCGTCACACCCATTGGCAGCGACATAAACGGCAGCCAGCGGCCGTGATAGAGATACAGCACATTGTCATACGTCGTCGTAAATGGAGCCAGCGAGGCCGAAGGCGTCAACCCGAGCTGCTCCAGCAGGCTCAGGAAATACCCCGACCAGCCCGAAGCCACGGTTGCGGCGCCAAAGGCGTATTCCAGGCACAGGCACCAGCCAATAATCCACGCCACCAGTTCGCCAAGCGTCGCATATCCATAGGTGTACGCCGATCCGGCAATCGGAATCAGCGAAGCGAACTCGGCATAACAAAGCCCGGCAAAGGCACAGGTAATACCCGCAAGAATAAAGCTCAGAGCAATGGCTGGCCCGGCATGGAGTGCCGCCGCCTGCCCTGTCAGCACGAAGATCCCCGCGCCGATCACGGCTCCCACGCCAAGCGTAATCAGGTTCACCGGCCCAAGCGACCGCCTGAGTGTGTGCTCTCCCTCTTCGCCAGCTTCTTCCTTTAGCGTGGAGATATGTTTCACTGCCAACAAATTAGCCATGTACGAGCTTTTTCCTTCCAGGGAAAATCAGTTCTTGAATCAATCTGCCACCGCCTGCCCACGGCGCGACCATACGGCGAATACCGGAATCCCGAGCAGCACAATCAACAGCCCCGGCCATGTAAATTGCGGCTTGTAGCGCAATAATACGACACATATCCACGCCGCCATACCGATATAAATCGCCGGCAGAACCGGATATCCTACCGCACGATAAGGACGTTCCGCATCTGGCCGCCGCCTGCGCAGCACAAACAGGCAGGCAATCGTCAAAATGTAGAAGATCAACTCGGTGCAGATAATGTAGTCCAGCAGTTGGCTATACGACCCCGTCAGGCAAAGAACGCAGGTCCAAATCGCCTGAATCACCAGCGCCGCAACCGGCGTCTTATAGCGCGGATGCAGCTTGCTCGTCGACTTGAAAAACAGCCCGTCGCGGCTCATCGCGTAGTACACGCGCGCTCCGGCGAGAATCAATCCATTTGCGCAGCCGAAGGTTGAAATCAGAATCGCGCCCGCCATCAGGAATGCTCCCGCATTCTGAAAAATCTGTTCCAGCACAGCCGTCGCCACGCGATCTTCTGCCGCATACTGAATCCCGCGCGCCAGCACCGTAGCGCCATGCGGATCGCCATGCAGAGGCAACACCATCAGATAAACGAAATTCGCCGCGACAAAAAGCGAAATCACGATCACCGTGCCCAGCACCAGCGAGAGCGGCAAATTGCGCTTGGGGTTCTTGATCTCGCCAGCAGTGAACGTTACGTTGTTCCACGCATCGGCGGAGAACAGCGATCCCGTCTGTACCACCGCAAGCACGGCCAGCAGCCCAACCATCGCAATCGGCCCGCCCACACCCACCTGCACCGGATGCAGCGCATGCCACGAAGCGCCCTGCCAGAAGTTGTGACCGAAATTCGCCGCCATTGCCGCCGGATTCCGCCCAAACAGGAATCCCACAACCACTAACCCCAGCAGCGCCGCAGTTTTTGCGGTCGTGAAAACATTCTGCACCAGCGCGCCCAGCCGCACGCCGAGAATATTGATCCCCGTCAACACCAGCACAATAATGATGCCCGTCAGATTGGCTGTGTTCAGACCGATATCCATATTCCCCAGCACCATCGGCCCAAGCTTGATCGGCGGAACGTGCCCGAAGTGCAACAGCCAGTGCGATGATGAAATCACCGGAAAGAAGACGCCAAGAAACTTGCCAAACGCTACCGCAACCGCAGCAATTGTCCCCGTCTGGATGACGAGAAAAAGCGTCCACCCAAAAAGAAAGCCCCACATGGGGCCAAGTGCTTCTCTCAGATAAACGTATTGCCCACCCGCTTTCGGCATCATCGCCGCCAGCTCACCGTAGCTAAGTGCGCCGATGATCGTCATCGCCGCTGTCACGAGCCATGCACCAATCAGTAGTGCAGGCGACCCGACACCGCGGCTGATCTCCGCCGGAACAACAAATATGCCTGAGCCGATCATCGACCCGACAACAATCGCCGTCGAGCTGAACAGCCCAAGCCGCTGCACCAGATGCGGGCTGGCAGTATCTGTCTGTGCTGGAGAGGGTCGGGTACTCGTGGTCACTTGTTGTTTGTTCTACCGGAAATTGCGGAGAAAGTCTTTTGCTATTTTCGCAGAATCTTTACCCGGCCCAAACATCGCTGAAATCACTGCAACGGAATCCGCGCCCGCATCCAAAACCGAACGTGCATTCTCAAGCGTGATCCCGCCAATCGCCACCAGCGGCTTCGTAGTCAGTGCGCGCGCCTCGCGCAAACCTTCAAGGCCCACCACAGGATCAGGATGCAGCTTCGAAGCCGTAGCAAACACAGGCCCATAGGCAATGTAATCCACTGGCATGGCATCTGCTGCTTCAAGCTGCGCACTGTTGTGAGTCGAGACGCCAACAATCCTCTCCGGTCCGACAATCCTGCGAGCCTCAGTTGGAGAGACATCCGTCTGCCCTACATGCACCCCATCAAAATCCGCCTCCACTGCAAACTCCGGATGGTCATTCATAATGAGCTTGAGCGCGCTCGTAGCGCCTATTTTCATGACCTTCGCATCATGCGGGATATGGTCTTCGTTCTGCTTGTTCCGGTACTGCAACAACGTGACGCCAGCCTCCTCCAACTCAACGACAATGCGCACCAGATATGAACCCCGCTCAAAGTCAGGCAAAAACGAAGCATCCAGAATTGGGTAAAGCGGTGGTAGAGAGAAAGGCATGCCCTAAGCGTAAATGAAACCAGACAGTCGCCGGCAAATTGCCTCACGTTCCGCTGTTGTGATATGAGAAGTACAGCGTTAGGGACGCATCCAGTCCGCGGAAAGGGCTTTGCCCACCCAATGAATTCACAACTGAAGGTCGCGAACCTTCTTTCAGCCTGACTCGTGCGGACTCCAGGCATGCAATGAAAGGAGATTCGTATGCCCAATCCGCAGGATGTTCTGCCTCTTCCGCCGCGTCCCAGCCTCGAACGCTACAGAAAGCTCGCCAAAGAACTCGTCAAAGCCGGAAAATCTCAAGACGAAAACGCGATCAGCGAGTGGACGAATCAGTGGATAGAGACTCTGGCGCGACACGCAAGCGGCAAGCTGTCACTCGCAGAAAAAAACCGCGATGCGAACCTGACCGAATCCTTTGCCCGGGAAAAGCTTGCAGAGAGATGCACACTCTCTAACGCGCAGTTCGTCATCGCACGCACGCATGGTTTCGAGAGCTGGCCGAAATTTGCCCGCCACCTCGAAGCCCTCGCCCAGAAAAATTCCTCTATCGCAAAATTCGAAGCTGCCGCCGACGCCATCATCACCGGCAAGATAGCGGTGTTAAAACGGCTGCTGCGCGACGAGCCGCAACTCATTCACATGCGCTCGACGCGCGAGCATCAGGCCAGGCTACTGCATTACGTCGCCGCAAATGGCGTCGAAAATTACCGCCAGAAAACGCCGAAGAACATTGTGCAGATCACGAACCTGCTGCTTGATGCTGGTGCGGAAATCGATGCAACCGCAAACATGTACGGTGGAGGAGCTACAACACTCGGTCTCGCTGCAACAAGCATTCATCCCGAGCTTGCCGGAGTACAAAAAGCTCTTCTTCAGACCCTGATCGATCACAATGCAGCCATTGAGCAGCCAAGCGGCGCAGGTAACCGCCACCAGGCCGTTCTGGGCTGCCTTGCCAACGGACGCATCAAAGCCGCAATATTTCTCGCCGATCACGGCGCACGACTGAGCCTCGAGACCGCTGCAGGTATTGGCCGTCTCGATCTGGTCAGGAGCTACTGCAACGATGATGGCTCACTGAAACCCACAGCAACGAAAAGGCAGCTGGAATCGGGATTTCTATACGCTTGTGGCTACGGCCAAACAGAAGTTGTCGAGTTCCTGCTCAGCAAAGGCATCGATCCGGCAACCCATGGAGGCGACGGTCAAACCGGGCTGCACTGCGCAGTCATTGGCGGCTATCTGGATACAGTCAAGCTTTTGCTGAAACACAATCCCCCCCTCGAAACGAAGAATGTCTACGGAGGAACAGTGCTCGGCCAGGCTTTATGGTCGGCAGCACATGGAGGGGACCCGGAACGCTACATAGAAATCTTCAAAGCGCTGATTGCTGCCGGCGCAAACCTTCCGCCGCGCCATGTGTCCGTGAGCCCAAGAATCGACACGTGGCTGGAAACTCAGGGAAGCTACGCAGAGCCAACATGGTATTGGTCTGAAGATGAAAAGCCACGAGGTTTACCGAGGAGAAAAACGAAATAGGAAGACCTGCCTAAACCCCCAGCTCGGCTTCCTTCCGCTCTTTCTCGCGCTCGAAGTACCGCTCCATGAACTTCGTGTCGAACTTCCCTTCGCGGAACTCTTCGTCGTTGAAAATCCCGCGATGCAGCGGAATCGTCGTGTGAATTCCCTCGACCACAAACATATCCAGCGCACGTTGCATACGAGCCATCGCTTCGTTGCGGTCCTTGCCGTGCGCAATCAGCTTGGCAATCAGCGAATCGTAGTACGGAGGCACAACACCTTCCGCGTACTGCGCTGTATCCACGCGGATGCCATTGCCACCCGGAATATTAAAGACCGTAATCTTGCCCGCCGACGGAGTAAATTTCTCCGGATGTTCCGCGTTGATGCGGCACTCAATCGCGTGACCACGAATCGTCGTCGGCTCTGGCAGAATGCTCGATAACTTCTCGCCAGAAGCAATGCGCAGCTGCGCTTTCACTAGATCGATACCCGTCACCATCTCCGTCACTGGATGCTCGACCTGAATGCGCGTATTCATCTCAATGAAGTAAAGCTTGCCGTCTTCATCCATCAGAAATTCGATGGTGCCCGCGTTCTGGTAGCCGACGCCTTCAAGCGACCGCTTCAGCGTCTTGCCAATGTCGTCACGCATCTTCTGCGTCACCTGCAGCGACGGCGCTTCTTCAATCAGCTTCTGGTGCCGCCGCTGAATTGAGCACTCGCGCTCGCCCAGCGACATTACATTGCCATGCTCGTCGGCTAAAATCTGAAACTCGATGTGCCGGGGCCGCTCGATGAACTTCTCCATGTAGAGCGATCCGTTGCCGAAGGCATTCGCTGCCTCGCTGCTCGCCGCCTGAAAAAGCCCCGGTAGCTCATCCGCTGAGCGCACCACGCGCATGCCGCGGCCGCCGCCCCCGGCAGTCGCTTTCAAAATCACCGGGAAACCCACCGACTTCGCCCACTCCAGCGCCTCGTCTTCGTTCTGGATCACGCCATCCGAGCCGGGAAGAATCGGCACCTTGGCCTTCTTCATCGCCTGGCGCGCTTTTTCTTTTTCGCCCATCAGCCGCGTCACTTCCGGCGGAGGTCCAATGAACTTGATGTTCGAAGCGCGGCACACTTCGGCGAAATTCGCATTCTCGCTCAGCAGCCCGTAGCCCGGATGAATCGCATCCACATCGGCAATCTCAGCCGCGCTGATGACAGCCGGAACATTGAGATAGCTCTCCGCCGAGCGCGGAGGCCCAATGCAAATCGCCTCATCCGCAAAGCGCACATGCAGCGAGTTGCGGTCAGCCTCGGAATACACAGCCACCGTGCGCACGCCCAATTCCTTGCAGGCACAAATCACACGCAGCGCAATTTCGCCACGATTGGCGATCAAAACCTTACGAAACATAGAAACCTAGCGCGGACGAACCGCAAAGAGTTGCTGGCCGTATTCCACCGGCTGGCCGTTCTGAACAAATCGCTTCACGATCTCACCCGACGCATCGGACTCGATCTCGTTCATCAGCTTCATCGCCTCGATGATGCAGAGCACCTGACCGTGCTCCACCTGATCGCCGACCTTCACAAAAGCGGGCGTGCCCGGCCCCGGCGACTCATAAAACGTCCCGACAATCGGCGACTTCACAATATGCAGCGAAGCATCATCGCTCTCCACAGGAGCCGGAGCAGCCGCTGTAGGCGGCACAGCAGCAGCTTGCACCGCAGGCAATGTCACTGGAGCGGCAACCGCTGCAGCAGGAGCAGCCGCCAGCAACCGGCTCAAACTCGCCAGATCAGCTGCAGCGCCTTCCTGGGCAAACTTGATGCGAACCTTCAGGTCGCCTCGCTCCAGGTCAAATTCGCCAATCTTGTTTTCTTTCAGGAACTCAATCAGTTCCTTGAGTTCTTTCATCTCTTCTGGATTCATCTTTGAATGTCTCGCTATAACTGGATCATCGCCTTCGGCGCAGGCGTCAGAATCTTTCCACCGCGCTGGGTCACCGCGACCATGTCCTCAATGCGAATGCCAAACTTCCCTTCGATATAAATACCCGGCTCAATCGTAATCACCATTCCCGGCGCAAGCACCTGTTCCTGCCCTGCCGCCACCCGTGGCGATTCGTGTATCTCCATCCCCACACCATGCCCGGTTGAATGCGTAAAGTACTTGTCCAGCTTCGCCCCGCGCAACACGCTGCGCGCAGCCTCATCCACCTCGCCACACGTCGCGCCTGGCTTTACTGCGGCAACCGCAGCCTCCTGCGCCTCCAGTACGGCATCATACGCGAACTGTTCCGAGCTGCCCGGCTTGCCCATGTGGACAGTGCGCGTCATATCAGAACAATAACCATTGAGGATAACACCGAAGTCGAGCGTCACGAAGCCGCGCTTCGGCACCTTCGCCGTCGTCGCGCGCCCATGCGGAAGCGCAGACCGTTTGCCCGAAGCAACGATCGTCTCAAACGACATGCCCTCCGCCCCCATGCTGCGCGCAAAAAACTCCAGATCAGCCGCGATCTCCGACTCCGCTACACCAGCCTGAATATGCGGCAGCACCGCCGTAAACAGATTGCACCCGAGCAGCGCCGCCTTCTCCATCAGAAGAAGTTCGTCGGCATCCTTCACTATGCGCAGCTCAGAAACAACCGACTTCTTCAGGGGCTGAAAGAGCCCGCGCCGCTTTCCTTTGCTCAGCGCGTCGCGCATCACCTCCAGCGCAGCAACCGTCGTGTGTTCGGGATCGAAATGCGCCGACACCACTCCCGATTTTTCAAGCCACGCACAAGCCTCGCGCAGCGCTGACTTCTTCGCGATCACCACACGCGCGCCTGAGGTTTCTTCCTTCGCCTGCGCCGTGTAACGGCCATCGGTAAACATCGCAGCGCTCTTTGCCGTCACCGCAAGCGCGGCATTCGATCCGGTAAACCCACACAGATAGCGAACATCCGGCAAATGCGTCACCAGCATTGCCTCAATCCCCTGCAACTGCATCTGCCTACGCAGCGCCCGAATACGACCTAAATGATTCATCACTCACAAGGTTATAGCAGGAACGCTCGTTGTCATCCTGAGTGGAGCGAAGGATCTGTTTTTCCGCAGCATCAGCTGGAAAATGGGTGCCCCATCCTTTCGCGCATTTTGCGAAAGGGTGGGAAAGCAAGAACTCCAACCAACCTCTTCGAACAACAACCGAATCTCCTCTATACTTGCCCTTTCACCATGCAGCGCATTTATCCCAAATTCCTACTCTCCGCCATTTCACCCGAGCACTTCCCTCCACCCACCATTCCCGAGGTCGCCTTCCTCGGCCGCTCCAACGTAGGCAAATCCAGCCTGCTGAACGCGCTGCTGGGATCGAAACAGGCGCACGTTTCGTCAACGCCCGGCCGAACCCGCTCCATCAACTTCTTCTCCATCACCGATTCGCCCCAGCGTCAGCAGCCGCAACTGTACTTCGCGGACCTGCCCGGCTACGGTTACGCCAAGCTCTCAAAATCCATCTCATCAGAGTGGCCTAAATTTATCGAGCCCTACCTCTCCGACCGCCCCACGCTCGCGCTTTGCCTCTGTCTAGTCGACAGCAACATCCCTCCGCAGAAAAGCGATGCTCAGCTCATCCACTTTCTCCGGTCCTTCAACCGCCGCATCCTCATCATCGGAACCAAGGCCGACCGCCTCTCCGGCAACGCCCGCTTCAAAGCGCAGGCCGAACTCCGCAAAGGCCTCGCGGTCGAAGACCTGCTCCTCTGTTCCGCAAAAACTGGCGCTGGATTGAAAGAAGTATGGTCGGCAATCTACACAGCCGCCGAAGAATCAGCCGGTTGAACCACCGGCAGGCCGCCGCTAGAAACCCTAACCGGAACCGCAATCTCGCCGGAATGCGTCCTCTGCTGCAGCAACTCCACAAACCGCAGCAGTTCCTCCGCCCCCATGCGCACGTAGCGTTCGTGCGACAAGCTCTTCTGCAAATAACGCGGAGCCAGCCGAATCCACTTCGCCCGAGGGTCCGAGACATCTTCCAAGGCCTCGATTGCAATCGCATCCACACGCGGCAGCCATTGCGCCGCATCCTGTGAAACGCTCCACGTCACCACCAGCGAATTGCACATCGCCATAGCTGCCGGAAGCACCTTCGCCCCGCGCTCGATAAATGCCTCTGCCTGCAAGCCGCAAGCCAACAGATCGGGCTGCACGCCGCGCTCCAGCATCTCCGCAGCCAGGCGCTCAGGATCGCCCATCAGCGCCACAGCCACAGGCTCTTTTTTGCGAATCTGGTTCTTGAGGATCCGCAGCGCCTCATCCAGGCTGTTCACCATAAAGTCGCAAAGCCCCTGCCGCAGCGCTATCTTAACGCGAGCCGCATTAGCGTCCACACCCAGCGAAGCCGCGCCGGCGATATTTGCCGCCGCAGCCATCGCCAATCCGCGACTATCCGCCTCGCCAAAGAAAACGAGCAAACCACCCGGCTCCGGCGCAATCGAAGTCAGCGCCGCAAAGTGGTCAAAAACCTCAGCTGTATCTGGAATATTCTGGTCAGTCATCCGAAACATCTCTGTCTAGATGTTAGATGCTGTCATCCTGAGCAACGCGAAGGATCTGGTTTTTGTCCGCTGCGGCGAAAAAGAGTGGAAGGAAAACTACCAGCTCGAATAAGGCTGTCCGTTACTCCCAACCTCATCGGACCCGCTGTGCACATCATTGATGCCCGGCTCAGACTGATCCACGCTCTCCAGCACATCGCTCGTCGCCGTCACCCAAGTAGTTGTGCTGTGCGTCATCGGATCGGAAGGAATTTCTTTGAGATACCCTCCCTGCACCAGATCGTCCAGCGATTGCGGCCCCTTCTGCTTATCCATCGTGTAGGAGTCAATTGCCTGCCTCATGATGTGAAGGTCTTCCTTCAACACGGCTTCGCGCGCAGACTTGATCGACGCAATGAACGCAGGAATAGCAATCGCCGCCAGTACGCTGATGATCAGCATCACCACCATCAGTTCCACCAGCGTAAAACCGCCCTGCCACCGCCGGCTCACGCGTCTTGTTTTCTCTGACCGCATCGTCACCACGTGTTGTACTTCGTCCCGTTCAGCGCCGTCCCATCCGACTTCGAATAGACATCGAACACATTCTGGCCGCCCCACGAATCGCTATTGGGATCATCCTGCATCGCGCGCAGCCCCCAGTCATCCTTGCCCGTCATTGGGTCCACCGGAATCCGCCGCAGAAACCGGACCTTCTTCCCCTGCACATCCACGCCGTCTACCAGTGTCTGCAAGTCCGGAGGATAGTTATAGCTGTCCACCTTGGTCATGAATGCGTTTCGTTCAGCTGCATCCTTGTAGTGATCGATCGCGTCGCGCATCTGCCACAGGTCGTAGCGAAGCTCCCGCTCCTTCTCCCGCTTCACCGTGAGCCGCGTCAGCGGAATCGCCGCCGACGCCAGGATCGCCAGGATCGCAACCGTGACGATCAGCTCAACAAGCGTCAGCCCGCCTTCACCATGTCTGGATTTTTGTTTGAACCACATCAGCAAAAAACCACAATCAATGGACGCGCGTGCTGGCGCAACCGCGCATCACTGCACATGAACCACCGCCTGTGATCCAACTCCCTGCACCACCTGCTGCGTGCTGTTCCGCACCACGGGCCGAGTGAGCGCAACCGAAGCATCTCCCGCCGCCTTCGCCTGGAAGGTCAACACCACTACCGACCCCGCACCGCTCACCCCCGCAACCCCTGGAGGCCGCGACGCCGAAATCGTCACATTGCCGTTGTCGTCGCGATGTACGAGCGCGACAGTTTGCCCATCCTTCCCCAGGAAGGTCCCCAGGTCCACATTGATCAGGCTCAACTTCGAAGTGTCGTATTGCATTTGCAGCGGCACCGAGAACACATCCTGGCCACCCGAAAGACCCACCGCCACCTGGAAGCTAGAGCCCACTTTCTGCGGCTCCGGGGGCGCAGCCAACTGGAAGCTCACCGGAGCGCCCGCGTTCGCCTGCTGCTGCATCTGCGTAACAGCGTTCGCCGCAGCCTGCGGAGCCGTCTGTCCCGGCACACCTTGAGTCGGAGCCGGAGCACCCGACGGGGCGGCCGGTTGCGGCGGTGTCGCCGGAGCCTGAGTCCTTCTCAGCTCAATTGTGTTCGTCGTGCCCGAATCAATCTGGCGCGTATTCAGCGGAGAAATCTGCGCCGCACGCACCACATGCGGAATCACCAGGAAGACAATCTCGTCGTCCTGCACCTCGCGCGTCTCCGAACCAAAGATGTATCGCAGAATCGGCAATTCAGCCAGCCCCGGCGTTCCGCTCAGCGACCGGTTATCCGATTTCGTCAGGATGCCGCCCAGAATGCTGGCTTCGCCTTCCTTCAGCCGAATCGTCTGCTCCGTGCTGTCATTCTTGATGATCGGCTCATTGATGCCGCCGAGGTTCACCGTACCGGCCTGCGACGAAACCTCGATCTTCAGCTTGATCGTCACGTCGCGGTCATAATGCACCACAGGCTTCATGTCGATGTTCACGCCCACATCCAGGTACTGGAACTGCGTGTTCACCAGCGAACTCACAATCGCGGTCGCCGCGCCCGTCTGGTAGGACCCCGTCGCCACCGGCAGTTTTTCGCCGATCTTCAGCGTCGCCTGCTGCCCGTCGGAAGCGCGAATGCGAGGATTCTGTAACAGCTTCGTATCCGAATCGCTCAGCAGTAGATTCACCTGCGCCTGCCCGATTGTGACCGCAAAATTCGTTGCGTTCAGGTGCGCCAGATCATTCAGCGTCAGCCCGCCGGTCGTGGAAGGGGTGCTTGTGCCCGAAGAAGACGAGGATGAGGAGGACGAAGTCGAACTCTGGTTCGCATTCGACTGCTGGAAGTTGATCGTCGCCGTCTGCGGCAGCTGAATACCAATCTGCCGCGTCTTGTCGCGGTTCACTTCCATCACCGCGACGTCGATTACGACCTCAGGCCGCGCCTTGTCGAGATCGTTGATCAGCTTCTGCGCCAGCAGCAGTTCATCCGGAGTGCCGCGCATAATGATCGCGTTCTGGCTGGGCACGGCGTACAGCTTCGCGGTGGTAAAAACATTGCGCAGCGCCGTCTGCACATCGTTCAGGTCCTGCTGCTGCGAAACATTGGTCAGGTAAAACGTCTGCACCGCCTGCTCATCCAGCTCAGCGCGCTTGCCGCGATTATTCTGCGCCACAAAAATTGTGTTCGCGGTAATCGGACGCCAGAACGTCCCCGAAATCGTCCCCACAATCCGCAGTGCGTCGTAAAGCGGCACATTCGTCAGGTCTACCTGGATGCGCTTCGATGTATATTCCGGATCGAACAGCACATTAATGCCGGCCAGTTTGCCTACCGTCTGGTAAACAATCTTGCTGTCTTCAACTGAATGGATCGTAAGTGGTTCGTTCGAGAGGGGCGTCAGCTGCGGAGGCCCGCTGATATCGTTCAGCGCAGGATTGGCATTCAGAGGGAGCGAGGACTCCTGGTTCGGCGGAGCGTTGATCTTGTCCCGGGTTGCCCGGATCTCCTGCTGCGCCAGCTCGTTGCTCGGATCGATCTCCAGCGCGTGCAGAAATTCCGTCAGCGCACCCGTGTTGTCTCCCTGATCGCGCAGCTTTTGTCCGCGATGGATATGCGATGCCGCCGCGGAAAAGCGCGTCCGCTCATAAGCGGTCTTATAGCGCAGGTTCTTGGGATCTTTCTGGAAGGCCTTGTAATAGTCCTCGTACGCGGTCTCTACATCGTCCTTGGCTTCGGCAGTTTCGCCCTGCTTAAACAGTGACTTAGCTGACTGGGCATGCGCCGTGACGGAAAAACCAAAAACTACAGTCAATACTAGGGGAAAGAGGGCCAGTTTCATGGCTCGATTGTTCATGCAACTCCAGGAAAACATCTCTGGGGAAAAGATTCTTGCTTCGGATCTTGAAACCCGTTTCGTGCAGGAAAGCCGGGCCGATAACCTGTTTCTTTTCATGCCACGATGCTTCGCGATTATAGCATCGCGATGTTCATGAAAGGACAAGCTCACCTTGCATGCTAGCATTAGAATTCGTACCCATGGCCCGCCAAACCAGCCATCAGGTGGCTCCGGCCGCCCCCCAGAAAACCAAGCCCACGTCGCGGCCCAGAGATCCGGTTGCGTCCGGCACTCGCGACGCCGCCGTCAACCGCGCCGCCGGGCACAACTACTTTCTGACCGATAAATTCGAGGCAGGCGTCGCTCTCCGCGGGACAGAGGTCAAGTCCATCCGCGAAGGCAAAGCCAATCTCAAAGACGCCTACGGCATCGTCAAAGACGGCGAGGCCTTTCTGTTGAACGCGCATATTGGTCCGTATTCTCACGGCAGCTACACCAATCACGAGTCGCTCCGAACCCGCAAGCTGCTGCTCCACCAGGAAGAAATTCGCAAACTACTGGCAAAGACGCAGCAAAAGGGATTTACGCTCATCCCCACCCGCCTTTATTTCCGCAACGGCCGCGTCAAGTGCGAATTAGCCGTGGCCAAGGGCAAACAGGACTGGGACAAGCGCGAAACGGAACGCCGCCGCGAAGCCGACAAGGAAGCCCGAGCCGCCATAGCCCGCAACCGCGGCAAATAGAATTTTCAGTTCAGTATTGTCAGGACTGCCTGCGCATCAAGCCTAGTTCTGACTGGCGAGTTTTGCGCCCAGCATGGCACCCCGTCGCCCAGGAGAGTTCACGAGTGCCGTCTGAAACTCTTTCAGCGCCAAATCCGGATGATTCTGCTCCAGGAACAGGAGGCCTAGCTGTTCACGGGCCGGAACAATCGGCCCCGGTGTCACTGGCAGCTTCTCGATTGCGTCCTCCTCATCGGCTGACCCGCGCATCAGAACTATGGCTTCGTCCTGTTTGTTGTTTGCCTGGGCAGACCACGCCATGACTTCGCGTCTCAGAATTCCCACCTGGGTGGCCCAATAGTCATTGCCTGACGCGCGAAGCTGCTCTTCGATCTGTCGCAATCTATCGATTTCCGGCTGCGCCTGGGCTGCGTGTCCACTCCGGGCAAGTCCCATGCCCCGAGCCCATACCGCAATTGCAACCACATGAGGCGGAGCGCCCGTCGGAGGGACAATGCCGGCAGCGTCGGACCACTGCCCTCTTTCGACCATGTAACGAACCGGGATTGCCGTATAGGCATACGCTATCTTGAAATCACCTTTATTCAGTTCAGGCATGTCTTTCATCTGTTGAATGACCTGCGCAGCGTCTTTGTCGCGCCCAACCTGCAGATAGCCATACACCAGATAATCCATAGCGTGGAGTTCTTCTCCCACGTCGCCCTGCTTGTGTGCCGCGTCCCGTGCTGCAAGATTTGAGGTGATGGAATCTTCCCATAAGCCGAGTCGGGTAAATATATGGGAGGGCATATGCAACGCGTGGGGCGCGGAAGGTGCAATCTGGGCATACGCCCTTGCCGCTGGAAGGCCTCTAGGCGCTAGTTCCGCGTTATCGTAAGCGTGAATCAGATAGTGAGGGATCCCTGGATGCTGCGGGTAGGTGCGGTCCAACGGCTCAAGCAGATCGGCCGCCTTCTTCTGATTCGCATGCGTCTTGTCGGTGGGAGATGCAGTCGCGAGCAGTGCAAGCGCATAAAACACGTGTGCTTCGACATCTTTCTTGTTCTCCGCGGCCAGATCGCTCATCGCCTGCTCGTAGTTCAACGCCCGCGTGGTGTACGGAACCGTGGCCACGTCCTGATAGATCAGGCTCAACGCGTGGATAAATTGGCGTTCGCGATCGGAACCTGCCTCAAGCTGTTGCGCCCGCCGTATTTCTTTTTGAGCGGTTGGGATTGTAGCCGGTTCAATGGGCGGAGCCCAAAGCTGATGAAAGTACGTCATGGCCGCTCCCCAGTGCGCCATCGCACACCGCGAATCCACTTCAGCCACGCCCTTGAAAGCATCTCTCGCGGCGCTATAAGCGAAGGAATGAAGCAGGGCCACGCCTCGATTGAACTGCTCCTGAACAGCCGGTGCACAGGAAATCGGAAACGATATTTTCCCAAGTTTTTCGGGTACGCCGTGGTCATGCGTTTCTTGTGCCGACGAAAAAGGATGGATGAGCAGCAGAGCAGGCAATATTCGCCATAAACTGGACATCCCTTCTCTCCTTAAGCGCACAACGCTCTTGCGACAGCCGCATTCTAAAATCTAGCCGACTCCACCACAGCGCCTTCAGTGTTTCGGCAGCTTGTGCATATCAAGAGGAACCTCAATACTGCCATACCGCCCGCACGGCCCTCAAAACAGGCCGGCCTTCACAGAAAAAATCAGAAATTCTCAAGCAGCGACACATTCGAATTGTCAGTGTGCGCTAAAACGGCAAGCCGGCGGCCATCAGGAGAAGGAATGGCAAACCAGACCGCCATGCTCGATCCTTCGAGCACCGTCGTGACGTGGCCCGTAAGATCGACTCTCACAATTCCCGATCGAGTTCCGCCGGAACTCCTGCCCATATAGCCGCCCACCCATAGGCTGCGGCTGTCCGGTGCCCAATCCATACCCATGATGAGTAGCACACTCGGCACTGGAATCTCCCGTTGTTTGCCCGTAGCCAAATCAATGACACGCAGTCCCGAGGCCGCCTCATATGGGTGTGCCGCCAGCGGGCTTGCCAGATATCTGCCATCGGGAGAAAGGCTCCAGACGCTCCCCGGTCCATCATCGGACGGCCTTTTCGCGGCCGGAAGTTCCGTCACCTTTCCTCCGGCTGGATCGAAGATAAAAAATCTCTGCGATCCGTTCTCGATCCGGCTGTAAATGCACATTGTCGAGGGCAAACGCGCACATTTGTACCCTCCAATTCCGGGCTCTTCCAGGGCCAATTCGGCAGGACCGCCGGAGAGCGGAACACGCATGAGCCGGGAATTATCGGTCGTCTTGCCTGATGAGGGATGAACCAACAAAACGCTCTTCGGCGATTACGGATTCACCATTGAAGGCACCATCCTCGCCGCAAACCTGCCGATCCGAGGTCTGGGCCTTGCAGCACTACGATGGCCGGGGCCACATCACACAGGTGGATCACGTCGTCGACGGCGGCTACCCGCCGCCACAGGAGTGAACGCCAGGCACCGGCACCTACAAGGTAAATCCGGATTGCACTGGATCCGCTGTTATCATCAGCCCCTCCAGCGCACCTCCCGGATCTTCCGGACCCCCGCCCCCGCTCAACATACACTTCGTGATCACCGACCACGGCAAACAGATCAAACAGGTAGTCGATGCAAATGCAGTCGTAGCCAACGGCACCAAGGTCAATTGATCGTAAAGTCTGACGCAGTGTCCCAACTCACATCAATTAAGACTTGGGACACTGCGGTACTATGCGAACCCACTCGAACCCCGGAAACTACAGCCACATCTAATGTTTCGGCGGCTTGTGCACATCCAGAGAAACCTCGATGCTGCCGAATCGTCCGCTGACCGTATCCCACACGCCGAGATTCAGGAACTGATCATCCTTCGTCAGGTTGAGCTTCTGGTCCAGCGTAACGGAAAGGTTGGGATCCCGGCGAAACACATCCTCCCTGAGAACCATCTTCACCTGCTGGGCATCCTGTTGGACAGCACTCCCGTCACGATTGAGCGCAATGGCCGCTACGGCGAAGACGATCTGATGCTTCCCGTCTACCTCTCGCACCGTAAGGGCGTTAAGCGGCACCGTATAGCGGACCGAGAACGGCACAGCTCCCTTCTTTGGCGGAGGCGGAGGCAACGAACCGGACGGTTTCTCCAGGTTGGCAACAGAAGCGTCGGACGAGGGCAAGACGCTTGCCCGAAAGATGATCGGCTGGTCCCTCAGCTCGGTCACCTCAAGCTCTTCTCCACCTGCAAGCAGACGCGTTCTGGCTTTCGGCGGCGGCTCGGTGCCGCGCATGCTGCCGTCCGCAAAGTATCCGCTGCGGTAGCTGAGGCGATAAGAGCCTTCGACGGCAACGCGAATCTTGTGCCACTTGTTGTCGAAACGCAGGTTCTGCGGCGAGTACGTCAAGGTGTAAAAGCTCACATCCGTATTCAGAAAATGCTCCGTGATCTCCTTCAGTCCGTTGTTGTCGTAGAAGGCTTGTCCACCCGTAGCTCGCGCCGCATCGTTCATGGCCAGGTGTTGCTCCCACTGGGCATGTGTCGCGCTTGGTTTGAAGATCACCATCAGCCCGCGCGCGTCAATCGGGTAGATTGCGATGCGCTCCTGATCGAGCTCATCGTAGAGACCGCGCCAGTTGGGGTCATACTGCAAAGCTTCAACATTGTGCAGAGCAAAAAGCGTAGAACCACCCGAGAACCAAAGAACGTTCTTCCGCCCCGGCAGCTGGCTCAGACCGACAGCAATCTGCTGCAGCGTGTCGAAGTCGGTCAGATATTCGCGTCCTTGAGGGGGAAAGCGCGGAATGGCCTTATGCACCGCAGCCAGCAACAGCTTACGATCCGAAGTAAAATTCTGCAGCAGAAAACAGCCCGAGCCGGCGCGCAGGTAGACAGCCAGCGGCTGACCTTCCGGCTGCTCATTCAGAAATTTCGTCAGCTCATAGTTGAGATACATCTGATCGGCCATGTCGAGATTTGCAATGTCGATCAGTACGATATTCAGGACCGGCGGCAGGTGCAGAAGATAGTGATTGCTGTAGGTGCCGGACGTAGAAGCAATCTCAGGCGCAGCCATAGCGGCAGGCATCGTCGCATGCTCCTCGAACGATGCAATCATCTGCGGCTTATTGTTATCGAAGATGCGGAAAGCAGATTGGGGCAGACCATGCACCGGATTGCCCTTCGCGTCCCTAACCGTAACATCGGTAAGAACAATATGCGTATCCGCACGAAACGTGTAAGTGGAGGGGTTGGGTGGTGGCGTCTGGGCGACAGCTTGCGCCCGTGACCTCGCCGGCAAGTAAAAGAGTACCGCCAAGCCCACAAACGCCAGAACGCGCGTGAAACTTCGCAGCACCATCGGCCCACCCGGAGAAACATCTGCCCAACACGATATGGACGGGCGAATAGTCTGGCAAGTTGCCAAAACCTAAAGTAGTCAGCTTTTCAGACGAAACAAGAACATATCTTCGCTTCAGTGGGTCATCGCGTAGAGAACATAATCCACACCGATCTTCGTACCCAAAGCAGTGTACTTGACCGGGTAACGAGGATCGTCCAGGAACTCCCACGAATCGCCAAGATCGGAGTTCAGCGAGAAGGCGACCATAATGCGCCCCCTATCGTCATAAATTCCTTTCCAGTGCGCCACGTAACCATCCTTCTTGTGGCCGGTAGCCAGATGCTCCGCACCTGGAATCTGGTAGCGGTCATCCAGATCGAAAAGCGTGTGAAAGATCGGATCGTCGTTCGGAATATCCACAAGCTCGCGATCGGGAAAGACAATCTTCATCGTTTTTTCGAAATACGCCTGTTCCGCCGACCCATGGCAATCATCGGCCATGAAAAACCCGCCGCGAAGCAGGTAATCGCGAAGTTTTTTTGCCTGGGCCTCCGTCAGTCCCCACTCGCCCACCTGCACAGCATAGAGCCACGGCCAGTTGTAGACCTCATCGCCATCGTCCAGGTTCACCGGTTGCTCAACCGACCGCGCGTCAATGCGCGTCAGCCGCCGGACTGCGTTCGCAAGGGCCCGGTCGGCACGCGGATAATCCTGAGTCCATAGCGAAAGCCCCTCCTGCCATGGTCCGTCGAACCTCCCACGATAGCCATCCAGAGGTCCGGGCGGAAACATCAACCGCGCAAAGGTCCACTCGCCGGGCTTGCCCCAATCGGCGGGCAGTTCAATCCCCACACCATATTCCACTGAAGGATACTGGCGGAAAGCCCGCTGCGCGAAGACCGCGCTGATCACCATCCCAGCTGCCGCCAAAGGCAAAGCGACTCTCCACAGTTTCTTCATTTTGCCTGACACCAAAACGACCACCGGCCACTACGCAATGCCAGTAATCGCATGCCCTGATACATTGGACGCGATCAGCATCGAATAATCGTTTCGCAACGATTAGAAGAAAAGCCACTGCCTGAACATTTCCGCAGTATCATTCGTACCCGACCAAAATGAGCGCAACCATAGACGCTGCAATCGAGGAAGACTATAAGTCCTCGCTTCTCATATCCGGAACGGCCATCGTCTTCTATGTCGCTCTCCTGCGTATTGTTCTCTATTTCATTGCGGGGCCAAACTACGGATACTTCCGCGATGAACTCTACTACCTCGCATGCGGCGAACATCCTGCATGGGGATATGTCGACCAGCCTCCGCTCATCGGCTGGACCGCGTGGTTCCTCGAACACACCATCGGCACATCGCTCTGGGCATTGCGGCTTCTGCCTGCACTCGCCGGAGCGGCAACGATCATTCTCGCGGGCAAGCTCGCACGCGATCTGGGAGGCCGCCGCTGGGCCATGTTCCTGGCGTCCCTTGCCGTCCTGCTGGCGCCTGTTCTGCTGGCCCTGTCGCATCTCTTCACCATGAACGCCTTCGATCCGCTGCTCTGGATCGCCATCGCCCTGCTCGTCGTGCGCATCGCGAAGAATGGCGACGAGCGCCTTTGGCTCGCAATTGGCGCGCTGGCGGGAATCACGACTCTCAACAAGTACGCCGTCATTTTCTGGCTTTCCGGCCTGGTTATCGGCCTTTGCCTCACGCCGCTTCGTCAGAGTCTGCAGCGTCGATGGTTCTGGTTCGGCTGCGCCATCGCAGCCGCCATTGCCCTGCCCAACTTCTTGTGGCAGTGGCAGCACCAGTTTCCGTTCCTGCAGTTAATGCACAATGTCCGCCAGAGCGGCCGGGATATCGTGCTTGCCCCGTTGCCCTTTCTTCTTGCCCAGGCGCAGATGCTCGGCTTTGTCGCCGCCCTCCTCGTGCCTTTTGCGCTCTTCTTTTTCTTTTCACGCCAGGGACAGCGTTTTCGCGCTCTCGGATGGGCATATCTCATCTTCCTCGCCGAGATGATGTTCCTCCACGGCAAGGTGTACTATGTCGCTCCCGTCTATCCCATCATGTTCGCCACCGGAGCGGTATGGATCGAGGCCGCGACGCATCACAAGCGCTGGATCTGGGCCAAGCCGGCTCTTGCTCTGGCCATGACTGCCATCAGCGGCATCTATGCCCCAACGATTCTGCCGATTCTCAGCGTTCCCCACTTCCTTGCCTACGAACAGAAAATGGGCATCGAGCAGCAGAAATTCGAGCATTCCCGGCAGGGAGTTCTTCCACAGCTCTACGCCGACATGTTCGGCTGGGAAGGTATCGCGCAAAAGGTAGCGGCGTACTACCGCACGCTCCCACCTGAAGAGCAGCTGAAAACCGCGATCTTTGCGAATAACTATGGCGAAGGCGGTGCCATCGATTTCTTCGGACCGAAATACCGCCTTCCAAAAGCCATCGGGGGACACCAGAACTACTGGATCTGGGGGCCGCGTCAGTACACCGGTGTGAGCCTCATCGTCCTCGGCGAAGGCGATGAACGCAACATGCAGAAATACTGCACCAGCTACTCGATCATCGGCGATGCAAAAGACCCGCTCTCCCGCCCTGATGAATGGATGCCCATCTACCACTGCCGCGGCTTCAAAGCGAACCTGCAAGCGATATGGCCAGATCTCAAACGATGGAGATAAACGGTCAGATTTTGCCCCAAGAAACACGAGCGTCGGATTCCAGGAATCCAAGCTAATTCACTGATTCCAAAGCATCCCCGTCTAACATTGATCCGTAACTCATTGAAACTAAACGATCTCGGCACGGAGCATGCACTGCGATCCGTTTGAAGTCTACGGAGGGTGTGCTTCGAATTTCTCGGGATTCATTGCCAAGAGAGGGCAAGTTTCAGTGGTGGTGGGGACTTTGGCAAACGTAACCGCGATCGACGTTCTCGCGTGTACAGAGTTCGACGGCGGCGGCGGTGATTTTATCGTTCCTTGTCCGCCAAACAGCCCCTATGCCTACTGCGTGACGAATCACAATGACGGCTTGGCCAATAGCATCACACTCGGAGTAATGAAGCTCACGAAGGAAAATGATCCTTTGCTCAGCTACGGCGGTTGCGCTCCCGGAGCGGGATCTCGCCAGAAGCGGGCCCTACTATTTGAGGCCGGTCGCCCCCTCTGGAATGTCGACAACATCGTGATCATCGACTGCCATGCCGCTGATGGTACTGGCGGAACTCATGGCGTCTCCTGTCCAGCCGGAAAGAATCCCTACGCATATTGCCTTCAGAATCAGGACGATGGCCTTGGCAACTCCGTGCTCGTGGGTGTGGTGAACTCCTACTCTGCAGCCGACCCTTATGCGGTGTATGGGAACTGTTACACCGACACGGACTACCGAAACAAGGCATCGCTGGTAACGGAAGCGGGCAAGAGTGTGGACGAAGTGGTAGCAATCGACATGGAGGGCTGTGGCCCCAGTTTCGGTGCCCCGCAACAGGTACCTCAGGTTGTCTCGTGCAACGTGGTTGCTGGGTTTCCGCGAAATTATAGCTACTGTCTGCAGACAAGCAGCGACGGAAAAGGCAACGCCGTCCGGGTGGGGGTCATTGCCAATGTCGGTGAGGGTGGAAGTGAACCCAATGCCGATCTCTTCCTGCGGGTGACGCCATCTCCTACGACGGTCAAACAGGGCGACCTGCTCACCTATGCCTTCCCGCTATGGAACCCGGGGTCAGGCAATGCCATTCACGAAGTGTTGAACACACAGGTGCCGGCCGGAACAACCTTTGACTACATCCGCATCTCCGGTCCAACCGGGCTGGGCACATGCACCTCATCCGCCATACCAGGGAACGGGACAAATCGTCTGTCACCAAAACAGCAGCATGGCTCCGAACACCACATGGACGGTGCGCCTGACTGTAAGGGTGACGGCGCCATCGGGCACGATGATCACCGAAAGCGCCGCCACCATGGCGGATTCGACTGATTCGAACCTGGCCAATAACATTGCCACGGTGAGCATGAAGGTGCAGTGATCGGAGATTGAAAACAAAAGATCTCCGTACAGAATAGTCCATGTAAGCAGCTGAAAATAAATGGTCTATGTACAAAGGCGTGGAGGAGGGACTCAAGCGATTACACTGGAGACATGAAGACCACCCTCCAGACCGGCTCCGCAGCCGCCACAGAAACCGAACTCCTCGTCGCCTTCACCACCGACGCAGCCACCGGCAAGGATGCCAAGCCCGAAATCTCGCTCCTGACCGACGAAGAAGCGATCCAGAAAGCTGCCGCCAGCGTCCTCATGACCGGCGAATTCGCCAGCGGCAGCAATGAAACCATCCTGCTGCACGCGCCTCACGGCTTGAAAGCCAAGCGCCTGCTCCTCGTCGGACTCGGCAAGTCCCCGAAAGCCACCGTACACGACGTCCGCAAAGCCGCCGGAACCGCCGTCCGCTTTGCCAAACCGCGCAAACTGCGCGAGCTAACCATCGTACTCCCAAGCACCTACGACGCAGCCGCAAGCGCCCGCGCCGTAGCCGAGGGAGCCATCATCGCCGACTTTGACCCTGACACCTACCGTAGCGACCGCAAAGATCAGAGCATCCAGTCACTGACTGTCCTCGCAGCCGACCAGAAAGCCGGCGAACCCGGCTTCAACGAAGGCGTCATCATCGGCGAGTCGCAGAACTTCACCCGAACTCTCGTCAACGAGCCGGGAAACCGCATGACCCCGACCATCCTCGGCCAGAAAGCTTCTGAAATGTCGCAGGAAGTCGGCCTGAAATGCGAGGTTTTCAGCACCGAAAAGCTCCACGAACTCAAAATGGGAGCCTTCTGGAGCGTCACCCAAGGCTCTGAAGAGCCGCCCGCCCTCATCGTCATGAAGTATGAGCCGGAAAACGCCCCCGCTGACGGCCCTGTCCTTGGCCTCGTAGGCAAAGGCATCACCTTCGACACCGGAGGCATCTCCATCAAGCCCTCCGACAACATGGAAAAGATGAAGTACGACATGGCCGGAGGCGCCGCCATGATCGGAGCCATGCGCGCCATCGCCCAGCTCAAGCCCGCCGTCAAGGTCATCGGCATCGTCTGCGCCGCAGAGAACATGCCCTCCGGCAAAGCCTACAAGCCGGGAGACGTAGTCATTGCCATGTCCGGTATGAGCATCGACGTGATCAATACCGACGCCGAAGGTCGACTCGTCCTCGCCGACGGCCTGACCTATGCAAAGCAACTCGGCGCAACGCACCTCATCAACGCCGCCACGCTTACGGGAGCCGTAGCCGTAGCCCTGGGCCAGCAGAACGCCGGGATCTTCGCGAACGACGAAGACACCTACCGGCACTTCACCGAGGGACTGGCAACATCAGGCGAGCGCTTCTGGCGCCTCCCGCTCGACGACGAATACCGCGAACAGATCCGCTCCGACATCGCCGACATCAAGAACACCGGCGGCCGCTACGGCGGAGCCATTACCGCCGCTATGTTCCTGAAGGAATTCGCCGAAGACACCCCCTGGATTCACCTCGACATCGCCGGCCTGGCCTGGCAGGACGAAACCAAACCCTGGACTGCCAAGGGTCCCACCGGGGTAGCCGTCCGCAGCATCGTAGAGTGGGTCCGCACCTACGCAAAATAGACTGCCGAAATAAGCACAAGAAGCGCGCCTAAAGGCGCGCTTCTTGCACGAAAAACAAACCCTAAAGACGCTAAGAAGCCGCCTTCAAATGCTTCCCGTCGGCAATTTCTTCAATCACCTTCTTGTTAAAGGCCGGAAGATCATCCGGCTTCCTACTGGTGATGAAATTCCCATCGAGCACCACTTCCTTATCTACCCAGTTAGCGCCGGCATTCTTCAAATCTGTCTTAAGCGAGGGCCACGAGGTCAACGTATGTCCCTTTACAACTCCAGCTTCGATGAGAGTCCAGGGCCCGTGGCAATTTGCTGCAACCGGCTTACCCGACTGCGCAAACTCCTTCACAAAGCTCACAGCCTTCTCATCCATACGAAGATGATCGGGGTTTGCCACGCCGCCGGGCAAGACCAGCGCGTCATAATCACGAGGGCTAGCATTCGCTAAAGTCCTGTCGACCTTCACCGAGTCGCCCCACTCTTTGAGCTTCCAACCCTTGATCTCCCCGGACTTCGGAGCGATGACTTCCGTCACCGCACCCGCCTGTTCGAGCGCCTTCTTCGGTTCGGTAAGTTCAACCTGTTCAAAGCCATCCGTGGCCAGAATTGCAACTCTCTTACCTTTCAGGGTTTGTTGCATGCCGAATACCTCCACTTCTTTGGCATACCATTTTGAAGTTACGTGCTCTACTCAGTAGGAGGGCGCCCTCAACAGAAGCGTTGCCAGCTCGGCCCGTGCAAAAACCTAGAAAACAAAATATAAATTTCCGTTAAAGAATTCTCGCGGAAGGCATCCGTCAAAGCCGGTGTAAACAACAATATCCAAGAGGAGGGATTCAAGTGCGGAACTTCACCATGACCCACAAGCTGGCCGCAGCGGCCGTCGCAGCTATTCTGGTTAGCGTTGCCGGATGCAACTCAGGCGGCTCTGAAAATGTCCAGCTCTCCGGAGCTGGCAGCACCTTCGTGTATCCAGTCATGACGCGCTGGATTCAGGACTTCTCCAAAGTTCATACGAACGTCCAGATCAACTACCAATCCATCGGGTCGGGCGGCGGCATCCAGCAGGTAAAGTCCGGCACCGTTGACTTCGGCGCTTCCGACGCCGCGCTCAGCGACCAGCAACTCGGCGAGATGAAACCCGTCATTCAAATCCCGGAATCCGCCGGCCCCGTCTGCATCACCTATAACCTGCCCGATCTGAAACAGCCGCTGCAGCTTTCGCCCGAAGCCCTCGCTGGCATCTTCCTCGGCAACATCAAAACATGGCAAGACTCGGTCATTGCCAAGGACAATCCAGGAGTGAAGTTCCCCAATCAGCCCGTTGTGGTAGCGCACCGCGCCGAAGGCAGCGGCACGACGAACATCTTCACCACCTATCTCGCTGCGATCAGTCCCGAGTGGCAGGCGAAGGTGGGCAAAGGTAATTCGGTCAGCTGGCCCGTCGGCATTGGCGGCAAGGGCAGTGAGGGTGTCACAGGACAAATCCGCCAATCCCCCGGCGCCATCGGCTACGTAGAGCTGACCTACGCCGAGCAGAACCACCTGCCCGTAGCGAAGATCAAGAACCAGGCCGGACAGTTTATCGCCGCCACCGCTGCTGCAACTACAGCAGCCATCAACGCTTTCAGTGGACAGCTTTCGCAAGACCCGCGCCTGCCGATCGTGAACCCGCCAGCCTCAGCCGCCGACGCCTACCCCATCTCCGGACTGACCTTCCTCATCATCCCGAAAGACGGCCCAGGCAAAGCCAAGCGCACGGCATTGAAGAACTTCGTGCAGTACATCATCACCGATGGACAGGCAACAGCAGGCTCGCTGAACTACGCCCCGTTACCCGATGGCGTAAAACAATACGACCAACAGCAATTGCAGCAGCTAACGGCGGATGGTCAGCCCATCCAATAAAGACATCGTCATTCTGAGCGGAGCGAAGAATCTGAACGATAATTCATCGAGGTGATTTCGCTCCGGCCTCGACATAGTCCTTTACATCGCTTCCGGAGCATTAATTCCCAACCATGCCAGCGACCGAATCAGCTCCCGCTGGGTAATCGCAGCCGTGGCCAGCAGAAATTTCTTCCGCTCAGAATCGGCCTCGGTCAGAATGTGGTGCTTACGATAGAAGTTGCTGAACTCCTGCGCCAGCTGAAAAGCATGCTTCGCCAGATACGCAGGCTCAGCCGTGGCAATGCACTGGTCAAGCAGCAGAGTCGTCTTCGCCGCCCGCAGCCAGACCTGCCAGATCCCGTCTCCCTCTTCGCCCGCAAGATAAGGAAAAGCATCGACGCCAGCAAAATCCGCCAACGCTTGCTCAGCTGTAATACCAGCCTTGCGGAAGATACTGCGTGTACGAACGACCGCGTACTGCATGTAAGGCCCGGTCTCGCCTTCAAAGCTCAGCGCATCCTTGAAGTCGAAGGCAATCACCGTATTCCGCGTGTACTTGAGCATGAAGTAACGCAGTGCGCCGACAGCGATTTCCTTCGCAATCTGCCCGCGTTCATCTGCGCTCAACTCAGGATGGCGACTATCGACCTCCGACTGCGTCGCCACAATCAGCTTGTCGATTAGATCGTCAGCCTTCACTCCAAAGCCCTTGCGTCCTGAAACTTCGATGTAAGGCCGCGCACGATCTTCCTCCGAG
>Ga0207060_10096_pt1 | contig 34126 bp, 29 predicted proteins | sample Alteio_BWMinCont_30_FD_153270 | JGI IMG/M metagenome (GOLD analysis project Ga0207060, IMG submission 153270) | Enriched cells from forest soil in Barre Woods Harvard Forest LTER site, Petersham, Massachusetts, United States -... | ecosystem: Environmental > Terrestrial > Soil > Temperate forest >...
CATAAACTGCTTGCGCAATTTGTGCGCCAAGTAAATTTGATCGTAATAATGACCATTGAGCACCATCAAACCAAATGGGTGCATAATCTTTTCCTGTTTGCGCATAATGAGCAAAAACTGGTGCAAATTGATAAGACCAAGCCTCCTCAACATCAAGTGCTAATGCGTAAGGTAAATATTTTTCATATAATTCTGGAGTACGGGTTGGTGGCGTGCCAACAATGCGAAGTCGTTCTGTTTCAGCTGTGATCAAAAATAGTTTAAATCCCGCCAATTGATCAGCCAAAGCACGCCCAAGCGCACTATAAGTATGCGAATATTTATTAATTACTAAATTGATCAATAATAATATACCAATAGCTATGCCAAACCAAGTTTCTCTCCCAGAAAACTTCATAGCCAAACCAATATACAAAACAACTAAGCAAGAAATTAAAAAAATAAGTCCAACCCAAAAACTATTATCATCAAAATATTGCGGTGCATAACGCCGTTCATATTCACGCATTAAAAATGAATTTGCGCTCATTAATGCATCTCTATTTCGCCATTGTGCATCAATGATCAGCGTAGGTGAAGCCTGAAATAAATATTCAAATACTTTTCTTCTAGTAAATGATTCTTTGGTATCAAGGTCAGCAATTTTTTTAAGTGAATAGGTACCAACACCAAAAGAGCTTAATTCATAATGAATGGTAAGTACTCCATCAACCGCCATTTGTATAATTTCTGCCGCCAAACATTTTTCATCATAAGATTGTCTTACAATAAAACGTGCAAGTCCTGGCAAAATAGTATGTGGTGGATAAAACAACGGAATAATAATACCGGACTTATTACTCCTACGCATTTTAACAAGAGCAATAATTGCCAATACTATAAGCACCAAAAGTGAAAACAACATAAAAAGAAAAAAAAGGATTATCATGCACAAAATGCGCAAAACAACTCCACCAACTCGGTTTTTCAATAAAACCAGGAGGCCATCCGACTACAATAGTAAAACCATTTCGCGGTGGCAAAGAATATGTTGTTTCAAAATGTGCTACTCCTTGTGCATCTACCGTGGCATTAAATCCTAAAATATCACGCTCTTCATATTCTCCACGATAACCTGCAACTCGTATGCTGTTTGACGAAATACCAATAGGCAATATCACCCGTACCCTTGCTCGCTCAACGATAAATCGACAACCGGTTCCCACCGCATTCCAATACAATTCTTCATGTGATTCTTCAAAACTATCTGCAGTGGCTTGCCCGGAATGATATCGATTACCAAGATTTTTTAATAAACTTATACCAGGAACTGAAGCCCAAAAATTTTCTGCTGTTTCATCAAAAAAAGCTATTTGCCAATTTACTATATATTCGATAACAAACGTATGTAATCCAATGGGCAATAATTTCTGATCATCCTTAATAGTCATGATGATACCATCAACCGCATTGTTTATAACATATGGAATCGTATTACCATCCATCGTTATCGATTGTACCATAATCGGTGCTTCATAAACGGTGCCCAAAAAACCGCTATAGCGTGTTGGTATATCTCGAACAATACCACGTATAATTTCTTTACGTTCACAAAAAACGGTAATAGATTCTCGCACCAATATTGATGCATCTTTGCGTACCACTATATCCACATCCAACAAAGTGATACGCTCACGCGCACACAAACTTGAAACAATAAAAAATAATAAAAAAGAGGATGTTGAAAAAAAATTCATAAAATTTTTAGCGTTTAAACGAAACTTGCGGCGCATCACGCTGCGATATATCAATAAGTTCAAAATAAGGACGCAAAGAAAAGCCGGTAACCGATGCAACCAAACGAGAAGGAAAAGATGCTACTAAAGTATTATAATTACGAGTAGCACCATTATAATATCGTCGCGATAATTGAATATCTTGTTCAATGCTGCTCAATTGTTGTTGAAGAGCTAAATAATTTTCTGCTGCTTTAAGATTCGGATAATTTTCAACGACCGCAAACAACGTTTTCAATGCATTAGTAAGTCCCGCTTCAGCCTGCGCTTTACTTTCAAACGTAGAAGCTCCCATAGCAGCTGATCGTGATCGTGCTATTTGTTCAAAAATTGAACGTTCATGTACCCCATATCCTTCAACCGTAGCTACTAAATTAGGTATCAGATCATAACGACGCTTGAGTTGCACATCAATACCACTCCATGCTTCATCAAGCAATGCATTAAGAGAAACAAATCGATTATAAATACGCAAGGACCATAACACACTAATTGTTACTAGTGCACCGATTACAATAAGAGAAACTAAAAGAATAGTCATGAGAAATCCTTTTTTATAAATAGGCCAAAAAACTAAAATTCATAAGGACTTCGCCCCGCCGTCGCCTGCGGCTATGGCGGGCAGGCTTCCGTCTTCGCTAAAAGCTTCGCCGGACACAGTCGCATTTTTTCTACTAACACTTATTTCATTACCTCCGATACTGGCCCCGCCAGCCGACCTGTCCGCCATAGTTTTAACGACGGCGGAAGCTCCTATGGAGCGTAGGCTACCAGAACCTCTTTGCAGCAAATGCCCTACCCGCATGTGATTTTAAATATTTTTCAAATTCAAAACTTTTAATTTTATCTTCAAACGCCATATAACAAATCATTTTCCACGGCTTATATTTCGAGGTATAAGGCGAACCCCCTGTATTATGAGTGCTTAACCGTTCTTCTAAATTATCAGTATAACCAACATAAGTTTTTTCAGGATAAGTTATTGATTTAATTAAATATACGTAATACATTTTTTTATTTAAAATTAACAAAAACTAAAATTCATAAGGACTAGCCCCTCTTCGCCCTTCGGGCTACGCCGGGCAGACTTCGCTCTAGTACTATCAAAACTTATAATTATATCTTATATTTATCCTTTAAAGAAACTGGCTTGCCGGGCGTAGCTCGTAGAGCGAAGCCTGGTGCGCTTGGCAGGGGTCGAACCCGCAACCTTCAGATCCGAAGTCTGACGCTCTATCCAGTTGAGCTACAAGCGCCTAATATTCAAAAAAATCTATAAAATGATCTATACATCTCTTACTATTTTTTTATCCCAAACTGACACTAAAAGTATAACACAAAAAAATTAGTCTGCCACCTTATTACCAAGTGCCCGTTTAAAATAGGCCAAAAATTCTTTATTGCCAGAACCACCAAGCAAAGGTGATTCTATCCATCCAAGCGATTTAAAACCAAACGATTCAACTCCCGTTATAACACGAGTAATCACTTGCTGATGGATTTTTTCATCTTTAATAATGCCACCTTTGCCAACTAAATGTTTTTCCGCTTCAAATTGTGGCTTAATCAAAATAAGCAACATGCCATTTGGTTTTAAAATAGTTATTATTGTTTGCATAACTTTTAAAACAGAAATAAAAGACAAATCGAGCGTTACCAAATCAACCAATTGTCCAAGAGAAGGAAGATGCCGTAAATTAGTGCGTTCCAACAAGGTTAAACGAGCATCTTGTTTAATTTTTTCATGTACTTGCCCATAGCCAACATCTACACCAAAAACATGACGGATACCACGCTGCAACAAACAATCGGTAAAGCCACCCGTTGAAATACCTGCATCAAGAGCAACCAAATCGGTTACATTTATACCAAAAAAATCAAGTGCTTTTTCTAATTTAAAACCAGCACGACTTACAAAACGATCTTCTTGCACATTCAAAATAATCTGACTTTCAGAAGATACTTTGGTACCAACTTTAGTAATTACTATGCCATCAACCAACACCCTACCTTGCATTATCCAACTTTGAATCTGTTGGCGACTATATTGATTAAATTGTTCCTGCACTAAAAGATCAAGTCGTTTTTTCATAGTAAATAATTAATGTAAGACAATTTCTTTTGAAGTAAGTACATGTTGAGCACGACAGACATTAATAATTTCATTTGCTGTTTGTGTAATTGGATAATGGTAGCAATGTGATAAATGTTCCTCTTCTGCTACAATTTTTTCCCATGGAAGTACCGTAAAAACATTATCAGAAAAACGTCCAATATGATCTGAAGAACGAAATGTTAAAAATTTATCATTCAGACCTTTTTTAAGCGCCTGACGATATTCACTTAAAGTATGAACGGCAACACCATTAACTTCATTAATGGTACTTCCCAGAGCTACATTTCGACAGCGAAACAATTGTGAATTAGGAAAAATATGCGTAATAACCAATGTTGGATTTGTTTGCAAACGCATTTCGGTATAACGTGAAAGTCCTGGTGCCTGATTTGCTAATAATTGAATATGATTTTTAGTAAGCTGCATAACTACCATTCCTGCAAAAACTTCATAGTCTATTTCTTCGTGCCCTGGATAAACGCGCGGAATGGCGGGAAGCTCACTCGGATCAAATCTAACGTGTAATTCTTTACGTTCTCCATGACGATAAACAACTAAATTGATGTCCTGTCCAACCGTAAGACGCCCAACATAATCGATAATAAAAATTTTATCTTCACTCCATGGCACCGTCATTTCGCCAAATGGATCTACTGGATAACCATTAATTTCGTAAATCATATCACCACGCAAAAGCCCCGCACGCTCCATTGAGCTTCCTTTGAAAACTTCTACCACGTAGCTACCGCCAGGACGAGGGTTGCCAAGGTAATCAGCTATTGATTCCACCCCATTATTCACCGCAAACCCCAAAAAAGGGCGTCGTAATAATCTATTTTTATACAAGTCAGGCAATACGATTTTTAATTCATTAATAGGAATAGCATAACCAACATTCTGCGCAGAGGTGACCCCCGCCGCATTAATGCCAATGACTTCAGCTTGCACATTCAACAATGGTCCACCAGAACTACCTGGATTAATAGGCGCACTAATTTGTATAAGATGCTGCTCACGACCACTTATCTCTCCACTGGTAACTTTAAGCAACGTTTGTCCAAGAGGATAACCAACGGCCAATACATCATCAGAACGTCTTACTAAATCAGAATCGCCAAGAGACAAATAAGGCACATTGCCAAGTTCTCGTTGAATAAACTGCAAATCTTCTTTGCTGACGCGTAAAAGCGCCAAGTCACGCTCAGGAATAACGCCTACTATATACGCAATAATAATACGCTTGCCAAGCGTTGGAATTTGCAACCAAATCTCTGTTGCCTGATCAATGACATGAGCATTAGTCACCAATTCTCCTTGATCGTTGATAAAAAATCCCGATCCGTATACCGTTCCCTGTGTTGGCGTACGATAGGGTTGCAACAGATCAAAATCGATTACATGCGCTATAATCTGAACCACTGCGTCCTTAATATGATCTTGTACCGGACGCCAAATGCTTGCCGAAGTGACCATTTCTACTATTTTTTGTTGCGGTTTTTTTGCGACCAAATCACGCATAGGAACATATTCACCTTTAATGTCACGCAACTCATTTGCAAACTGACTTTGACGATGAATTAATAAATAAATACCCCCAATAAAAATACCAAATAAAAGAAAAAGAGCGATAATAATAAAAAATTTTTTAATCGTTTTTGCAAAATTCATAGGCACAAATCCTTATTTCAATCACCCAACTAATGTACCTTACGCTTTATATTCATTCTTTTTACTAACAAATCTTTCTTAGTGTAGCGCACCTTATGCCTAATAGCCATGGCAAATAATTAAAAAAAAGCGGCTCGGATTTTTTAACCCGAGCCGCTTTTTTTTAATTCTTAAATACCTATTAGTTTATACAGCCACATTCCACCAAAAAGTCGCTGTTGAAATTGCAGGAAACGTAGTTGCAACAAGGCCTGAAGCAATGATTTGAGCTGAATAAGCCGGCGTTGATCTAACAACCGTATTGTTAAAAACAGCAGGATCACCACCTGGAATCATTACAAATATGCCGCCGCCAGAACAAAAACTGACCTGATTGGACTGTACCAACACATCAGCAGCATCAGCAACATCAGTAGACGTAAGGTGAATACCAAAAGCACTGCAACTTGATATCTTACAATTTACAATAGCTACACTTATACATTCCTGAGAAAATATTCCCCCAGCATTACAATCTGTTATATAAGAATCGGTTATCGATATATTATTAATGCCAGAAAATCCAGCCCCTATAGTACCATCTAACCAAATTCCCAAAGCAGTAGCAGCAGGACGTCTCGTATTTTCAATAAAGATATCTCTTATAAAGACATTTTGACAGTTTACCAAATGAATGGCGGCACCTGATGAGCCAGCACCATTTAAGTAACAAGTTTCTATAGACCAAGAAGTCGTATTGTTTAACAAAATACCATCAGCACCACCTTGGAAAACACAATTAGTTATTGTACCAGAACCATTTCCAAGTGTACTAATGGCTGCCGGATTAATATCTTGTAATCCCGCAAGATTATTATCAACAAAAGTACAATGGTCAACATAAAATAGATTTGTATTAATATTAGCACTAATGCCAGCATCAAGACCGGTAAAGATGCAATCTTTACATCTCATACCAACACCCTGCGCTAAGTTTATACCAATGCACCCGGTACCATTAAATCCTGCAATGGAACCAAAATTCACATTCTCTATGCTAAAATCTGAATTTCCCTGAATCAGATTTACCGTCGCATGATTAGAAACTATAAAACCGTTAACGATGGTCACGGGAGAACTTGGAGAAATCGCAAATGCTCCTCCTACGCTGCCAGTTTCTATGGTAATTGAATGACAGGTCATATTAAAATAAATAGGACCTGTCGTTGGCGTGATGGTAATGGCAGGACTTAAACCGGTATACTGAATATTTTCGCACAATGAATAAATACCTGGTGTCGTAAGCGTGATAGGAAGATCAGAATTTCTCAAAAGCGTGCCAGCGCATGATGATGCGCGTAATTTATCTACCATAGTCCATATGCTTTCCCCTGGGGTGCTAATACAAGGAGTACAAGCAGCAGCCATAGTAGAAAGTGGCGTTGAAAAATTCATCACAAAACAAATAAAAATTGCTATTTTTCGAAAAAAGCTAAATACATAGTCTCTTTTGCAACAATCAACAAAGTGAATATCAACAACATTATTCACAAGAGCTCCTTTTTATTTTATTACTACTAATATCATGTTGCCATTAGATACAATATGATAATCTATTGGGAAACTTAGACATGGTTACCTATAAAGTCAAGTATGGTATCAACTACTCTCATTGCCAAAAAAACAAATGCTCAGTATACTTCCCCTTTATATAACTTTTTTTGCAATAAATTATTCAATCAATGTCGCGCCCCCTCATAAGGAGCTATTTTAGTCTATGAATACCTCATCAGCCACTCTTGACAAAATCACTTCACTTTGCAAGCGACGTGGTTTTGTTTACCCCACCGCAGATCTTTATGGTGGCTTGAATGGACTGTATGATTTTGGCCACTTGGGTGTTTTAATGAAAAACAATATTAAACAATTATGGCAACAATCACTTCAAGCAACTGGTCACAAAATTCTCCTTTTTGATGGTGCACAGCTCGGACCAGAAATTATTTGGCAAGCATCTGGTCACGTTAAAAATTTTCATGATCCAATGGTTGATTGTCTTTCATGCAAACATCGTTATCGCGCAGATGAACTTGATTTAAAAAAACCATGTCCACATTGTGGCAATAACACCTGGACCGCTGTCAGAGAATTTCAGCTTATGTTTCAAACACAAGTTGGTGCCCTTGCAAGTGCACACAATATTGCATACCTGCGCCCTGAAACGGCGCAAACAATTTTTGCTAATTTTAAAAACATTTATTCAAGTAATCGCGTTAAAATTCCGTTTGGTGTTGCACAAGTCGGCAAAGCATTCCGCAATGAAATTACGCCTAAACAATTTTTATTTCGTATGCGTGAATTTGAACAGATGGAGCTTGAATTTTTTTGTGAGCCAAACGAAGCTGCTTCGTTTTTTGATTTCTGGTGCGATGCTCGTCAGCAATTTTATCAATCTATTGGTATACAAACAGATCGAACACGTTTTTATAATCATCAAAAAAAAGATCTTGCCCATTATGCAATTCGGGGTACCGATGTTGAATATGAATTTCCTTTTGGCTGGAAAGAAGTCGAAGGCATTGCTAACCGTGGCGCTTACGACTTAAGCCAACATATGTCATTTGCCAATAAAGATTTACATGTATTTGATGAAAAAACACAAACGAATTTTATCCCCCATGTTGTCGAATGCTCTGTTGGTGTTGATCGATTATTTTTAACATTACTTTTTGACGCCTATCATGAAGATATTATAGAAAATGAACCGCGAGTCGTCCTTAAGTTAAATCCACGCGTTGCCCCAATAACTGCTGCCATACTTCCATTGGTAAAAAAATTAACCGAACAAACTTTACGCTTATATAAAGATCTTGCACGCACTTATGGTGCACATATTGAATTTGATGACACCGGTTCAATTGGCAAGCGTTATCGACGTTATGATGAAATAGGAACTCCAGTATGTTTTACCTATGACTTTGAAAGCGAAGCGAGCTTAAGCGTTACTGCACGCAATCGGGATAATTTAACACAAGAGCGCATATCCATTGACTCAATCAGCCGATTCTTAGATGATCTTATAAAGACAACTTAATTTTTCATAATAGTTGCAACATTTTCCAATAGGTCATTTTTACCATGGAATATAAAACCACTCTAACACAGTACATTACCTACACAACCAGTCGCACTAAACATTATGCAAAGAAATTTTATGCTACTCTTGGCAGTTGTGTACACAAACCTTATGGCACTGCTCTTCTTGGTCTTTTATTTTATATAGAAGCAATCTGTTTTTTGCCCGTTGATCCAATCTTATTTGTTTATTGCATTGAGCAAAAAAAACGCGCTTTATGGTATGCTGCCATTGCTACCGCTGCCTCAGTACTCGGTGGTATCACCAGTTATTTAATCGGCACCTACCTTTGGAACAGTATAGGCACCCAAATCATTTGCCATCCATTTATAAATTATTTTATCAGTGCTGATCAATTTCTTAACATAGCAAACCGTTATCAACAATATGGGTTTTTAACCATTTTAATTATTGGCATGACGCCATTTCCTTATAAAGCAATAACTTTAAGTGCTGGTTTTTGTAGCGTGCCATTTATTCCTTTTGTTCTATGCTCATGTCTTGTACGAGGCATACGATTTTTTGGCTATGCAATAACTATTCTTTGGGTAAGTAAAAATTTTAAACAATTTTCAAAACGATCAATTGTTGGCATCCTTGCCATCATTCTTGGTATTACTACGAGTATCTGGCTCATAATAAAATTGAAAATCGTTCATTATTAAAAAATGTTTATGAGTATGCACAACAAACAACTATTATTATTATTTTGCAAAGGTTATTTGCATGAACAATAAACGATTATTACATAGTTCACCAGGCGTTATTGTCCTGCTATCTTTATGCTTTGTTATAACAATTGGTACTTTTCTTCTTTCACTTTCAATTGCACATACTCAGCCAATTACTATCATTGATGCATTTTTTACCGCCACCTCTGCTACCTGTGTCACCGGACTTTTTACTATTCCACTTGAGCAATTTTCTTTTTTTGGGCATTGCATTATTATGGCACTTATGCAAATTGGTGGTCTCGGTCTTATTACCATGACACTTATGTTTCTTTCTCTTTTTGTTAATTTTGGTCTTTCAACACAACTTATGGCAGGTCACCTTCTTGATCTTGAATCATGGAAAAATATTAAAAAGCTCCTGCTTTTCATAGCACTTATTACTCTTATTAGTGAATGTATAGGTGCAAGCTTTATGGCCTTTCTATTTATGCAACACGAACCTATCGGACAAGCAATTTTTCATGCAATTTTCCATGCCATTGCCTCTTTTTGTAATGCTGGTATAGAATTGCCTCATAGTTATGTCTCTTTATATAAAACAAGTTATCCTATTCTTTTTACTACCATGACTCTTTCACTCATTGGTGGCCTTGGTTTTATCACTTGGCATGAAATAGTTGCATGGATTAAATCCTTGTTTACCCGCAAACGATTCAGATTTTCACTCCATAGCAAAATAATTCTTTATGGTTCAACAGCTCTTATTCTAACAAGTACCTGCGTCATATGGCTTTTAGAACATTCCCATGCCTATGCAAATATGAGCTTTATACAATCAATTGTTTATGCTCTTTTTCAAGCAATTACGAGCAAAAGCACCGGATTTTCTTTGATACCGCTTTCTGAATTTCAATTAGCTACTATTTTTCTCATGATGATTATAGCTTTTATTGGCTCATCACCAGCCTCGACAGGAAGTGGTATAAAAATAACTACCTTCACCCTTTTATTAGCGACGGTAAAGACAGCTCTTTCGGGAAAAACGGTCGTAGAATTAAAAGGCAGACGTATTGCGCATGATCAAATACTTAAAAGTATCGCTATCTTTTTTCTCGGCCTTAGCTCAATTGCACTTATTACTTTTTTATTATTAACAAGCGAACAAAGATGGCCATTTTTTAATATTTTCTTTGAAGCGTGGAGTGCGCTCACTAATTTGGGAACTTCATTGAGTATAACACCCACTCTTTCAACCTTTGGAAAATTAATCATAATGATAGGAATGATGATTGGGCGTATTGGTTCATTTACGCTCATTATTAGTCTTAAAATGATACGCGGAACGGACACCAACGAATTTATATACCCTGAAGAACGAATGATGCTCTGAACTCAAAGGATTTTTATGAAATTTGGCGTAATTGGTCTTGGACGATTTGGTTATCATGTAGCAACCGTATTGGCAGAAAATGGCATGGAAGTACTTGCCATAGATAGTAATGATTCAATCGTTTCATCAATTCGGGATCAAGTTACTCAAGCAATCTGCCTGCGCGTTGCCGATGAAGCATCACTGCGCAGCGTTGGCGTTGATGAAATGGACGTTGTAATTGTTGCAATGGGTGAAAATTTTGCTCAATCAATTTTAGCAACGGCTCTCATTAAAAAACATTTACATGTACCAAAAGTTATCACCCGTGCTATCAACGATATTCATTGTGAAATATTAACATTAGTTGGTGCTGATCGAGTAATTTTACCCGAAAAAGAGATCGGTATTAATTTAGCAGAATCACTCAGCTCACCATTTGTTTATATCGCACGTCTTTCTAAAGAATTTTCAATTGGACAAATAGAAACTCCAAAATCATTAATTGGTAAAAAAATTACTGATTTGACTATTTTTGATAGTTATTCTATAACCTGTATTGGTTTAAAACGTGCTGATATTTTCACGCCAAGCACTGATGATAATTTTAACAATTTTATACTAGAAAAAGGTGATGAAATTATTTTGGCAGGTGAACATAATAGTCTTTCTCGACTTGCTAAATTATAAGCTTATTCATTACAAAAAATGACGTTAGGTTCTAGACAATAATTATGATATAATGTGCACTTTAAATACCCGTTGAATAATGATACAACAAGCATACAAATGATTTTTTATGTTAAAACTTGTTAAAAATAGTAAAAATCTTTTTTTTAGTATTGGCATTCTTACCGTTATCATGGCTATTCTCTTAGTAACGCATAAAAGAAAGTCGCACACCTACCTTATTGGCATCATTCAAACAATATCACATCCAGCTCTTGAAGAAGCAAAAAAAGGATTTATTGATTATTTGACTGAAAAACTAGGAGATAAAATCGGCTTTATTACAAAAAATGCGCAAGGAATTCCAGGACAAGCGCATCTTATAGCGCAATCATTTCAGAATGACAATCAGTGTAATGGTATTCTCGCCATCGGAACTATGGCTGCTCAAGCGGCACTACAAAATAATAATCACAAACCATTATTTTTTGCAGCGGTCACCAATCCATATACAATTGGTCTTGAGAAAAATGCTCGTTATGCATGTGGCGCCCTAGATATTTTAAATACAGAAAAACAGATCGAATTAATGCAAATCGTTACCCCTCATATAAAACGCATTGTATTACTCTACAATATTAGCGAAGCAAGTGCACAAACTACCGCAAAAAGTCTTAAGGAAGAGCTCATTAAAAACGGTTATCAAGTAGAAACAATTAATATCACCAAAGAAAGCGAAATTCCTCTGGTGATTGATCATGCTCTTGAAAGCGGTGATGCTCTTATAACACCACTTGATAACACCATTGCAACTGCTGCATCGTTTATTGCACATAAAGCAATTACTGCTAAAAAACCATTTTTTGTAAGTGACAATCTTTTAGTTCAACAAGGAGCCCTTGCTGCCGCTGGCGTCAATTATTATGAACTTGGACGCAAAGCTGCCGCATGCACCTTTAGTGTACTTGTCGAAGAAAAAATACCGGGTGATCTTGGCTTTTTCAATACACCAGAGCAAGAATTTGTTGTAAATGAAACAACCTTAAAAGCGCTTGGGTTGCCAAAACCATCTTCCTACGACAAGATCAAGTTTGTTCAATAAAAATATTTGTCTTAATTTTTAAACAGTAAAATTATCATGTTAAATTATATTAAAAAGAGAAAAACTCTCATTGCTTGTTGCACTATTATAGTAGCCATCGCTCTTATTCTATCCTATGTAACGTATAATAAAACTACTACTCATCAATTTACTATCGGCATTATACAAACAGCCTCACACCCAGCTCTTGATGCCACACGGCAAGGCTTTATCGATTATTTAACAGAAAAACTTGGCAACAACAAAATGAGATTTATCATCAAAAATGCCCAAGGAGTGCCGAGCCAAGCACATCTTATTGCACAATCTTTCCAAGGAGATGAACAGATAAGTGGCATCTTTGCTATAGCAACACTCGCTGCACAAGCAGCACATCAAGAAAGCAATAGCAAGCCATTATTTATTGCAGCGGTTACTGATCCTGCTGCCATCAATATTAATCCACAAAAAGATAATGCTTGTGGTGTCCCTGATACCATTGATCCAACAAAACAGGTTACCCTGCTTCGCGCGCTTGTTCCGACTGCAAAAAGCATCGTTCTTCTGTACAACATAGGAGAAATTAATGCACAAGTAAGCACTAAAGGTCTGCAAGATGCTTTCACGAAAGCAGGCTATCAGGTGGAACTTATCGGTATAACACAATCATCAGATATTCCTCTTGTTATTGATCGTGCCTTACAAAACGGCGATGTTCTTATGACCCCACTTGATAATATGGTAGTAGGAGCCATGCCATTTCTTGCACATAAAGCAATTGATGCAAGAAAACCACTTTTTGCTACCGATAACCCTTCGGTAAAAGAAGGAGCTCTTGCAGCTGCGGGAGTTAATTATTATGATCTTGGTCGTCAAACTGGTACTTGTGCATTTGATGTACTAACCAAGAAAAAAACAGCCGGTGAAATAGGATTTTTAATGCCGATACAACAATTTGTGGTTAATGAAACTACCTTAAAAAAATTGGGGTTACCAAAACCGGCATTGCCTTCAAAGATAATTGAATTTGTTTATTAATTACGAATATACGTAGTTTTTACCTATACTGAGCATAAAACTAGCACTTTTATGCTCAGGCGTATTATAGTAGACGATAAAATTTATTAAAATTTACGTACAGCACTTTTTGCGTGAAGGAAAATTTATGTGGCAGCTTGTTATTACTACTTTCGAAATGGGTACTTTATATGCCCTTGTTGTCATTTCAACCTGGCTTACTTCTACCTTGCTCTCTTACGATGATCTTTCTATTGAAGCTTCATTTGGTTTTGGCGGTGCTTTGCAAGCACGCCTTCTTTCATGGGGATTATCTCCAATTTTTTCACCAATTTTCGCCATGATTGCCGGTATTTTTTCCGGTTTATTAACCGGTCTGCTGCATACCTTTCTTGGACTTAATAATCTATTGACCGGCATTATTATGGTAACCGCTTTTTTTTCAATTAATATGTTAGTTGGCACGATTAATATGTCGGTCATTCAATATGGAAGTATCTTTAATTTTGTACCAACAGTGCCACAAATTGTATCCAAACTACCTATTTTAATAAGCGCGGTTCTTATTATTTTGACCGGCATTTGCTGGCTTTTAACGACACAAGTTGGCTTTGTTATGCGCGCCACCGGAAGTAATCCTCTTTTAGTCACGAGCATTGGCAAATCCCCCCGTCGTTATTTTATTATAACACTCATATTAGCGCACAGCATTGCTGCATTTGCTGGTGCTTTATTTGTACAATACACCGGCTATTTTTCACTTTGGTCGAGCACTGGTATTTTAGTAGCAGCTCTTACTGGCCTTGTTATTGCGCGTTCATTATCATCCCGTCTTGGTATTGAACTTATTATTGGTGCATACATTTACCAAGCAATTATTGCAATAAGTTTACATTTACAAATTCCACCAGAATGGAGTCGTTTCATGACTGCATCAATGCTCGTACTTTTAATGACCATGCAAAGGAAATCGTATGCTCAAAATCAATGAAATTTCCATCATCTATCATGGTATCAAAGCGCTCAATAAACTATGTGCGCAAGCCTTTAAAGATGATTTCATCACCATTGTTGGCCATAATGGAGCAGGAAAAAGCACTCTTATAAAAACAATCGAAGGACGTCTATTTCCTGCAGAGGGAACTATTATTCTCGACAACCAAGATATCACTCACCAAACACAGGTACAACGCGCTACTACCATTAGCACCTTACATCAAAACACCAAGCTCGGCTCTATTGGCAATATGACCGTTGAAGAAAATATGTCACTCGCTCTTTATAAAGGTAACAATGTCACCTTGCAAAATGGTCTGAGGCCCTTACAAAAAAGACCTGAACTATTAGATGATTGGAAACAGCTATTTCCCCACAAAGATGTACTCAAAACAAAGGTAGGAAACCTTTCTGGTGGTGAACGTCAAATGCTCGCTTTTTTAATGGCAACCGCAATACCACCAAAATTATTACTTTTAGATGAACCGACTGCCGCACTTGATCCTTCTGCAGCAGATCGTATGATGAACTTTATCAGAAAATTTATCATGCAAAATCGTATCATTACGTTAATGGTCACTCACGATCTTGATACCGCACTCAGTCAAGGCAACAAAATATGGGTAATTAAAAAAGGAGTCATTGAACACGAAATAGACAATACCATCAGAAAACTCACCGCTGAACAACTCAAGATGATGTTATAGAAAATAATTGTTTTGATTATTACTGGATTGCATTACCAATAACCAACATCATTTTTTGTGACAATTTTTGCTCTTTCCACAAAGCATATACGGAGTCTGAATCAATTAACTGATCATCATTTGTTACTCGATGATAAATATCTGCATTATATGAAAACAATAATTTTGCTACCTCTACATAATCATTTACAACCGCAACATATAAAGGAGTCATAAAGCGCTCATCACTTGCGCGATTAATCTCTGCTACATCATTTAAAACATCTTGCAATCGTTGCTCATTCAGATCACCGAAGATATCCATACCATGCATAAAAGGCACAAAAAAGATCATGTTAATCGCTATTGATCTACACAGCAAACTTTTTTTGTATAACATCAGTTCTCCCTTGTTTTGAAAAAATCGATAACAAAACAATAGAAAAAAATGAACACAAAAAAAAGGAGTGTTGATAAAATTTTTATCAACACTCCTTGTAAATTCTATAGAGTAACTATTCCTGTTCTTGATGAGGACTGTTTTCAGACGTGCTGACAACAACTTCTGTCTCTTTTTCTGCAACTTCTTGGTGAAAACTATTTTCTGGTGTACTGACGGCCTCTGTATCTTTTTCTATAACTTCTTGGTGAGGACTGTTTTCTGGTTTGTTAGCACTTATTCCTGCTGTAATATTCATAAATTCTTGGTGAAAATTATTTTCAGGAATGTCAGTTTCTATCTTTTCTTCGATAATATCCGCAAATTGCGAATTAAACGCATAATAAAGACTTGCTATGCCCACAAAATTCGACAAAACTCCAAGAAGTACAAAAGGAGGCTGTCCTGATACAATTGCTTCTGATCCAAGATATAAAGTAAAAGCTCCTAAAAGTCCTCCTGAAATCATTAGGACATCGCGTGATATTAATTCACCAACTTTTTTAGCACTATAATGAGACTTAGTCGAAAAAGTTGCTTTAGTTCCAAACTTAAAGCCTTCCCAAAAATTCTGACGCACGCCTGCTTGCACGCTACCAGAACTCAATACAATCGCCATTAGGCTTAACTGTACTATATGCATTAATTTTTTCATTTGAAAACCTCACTTATAAAAAATTATTAGCTATTTATGGTATAGCTTACACCAATGATCCTATTTGTCAATATTTATTATTGATGTTTCCATCGCACAATGGACGATGGGCAAGTAAAAATAACAGATAAAATGTTGATTTTTATTTAAATAGATTCGATACGAACAACGGTAAGTTGCTGACGATGACCCTTTTTAACACGAACTTTTTCACGACGTCTAAATTTAAAGACAACCAATTTAGGGCCTTTAGTTTGCTTTACGATAGAGGCTTTAATAGAGCTATTTAAAAATGGTTTTCCAATTTCTAGCTTATCTTGACCAATTTTACGGAGTAAAACTTCTTTAAATTCGATTAATGAACCTTGTTCACCTTCAATTTTTTCTATCGCAACCGTCTGTCCTTCTAGAGCCTGATATTGCTTACCTCCGGTCTGAAAAATAGCATATTTGTCAAATTCTTCTAATTGTTTCATGAAAGGGAATCCTCGAAAAAATAATCTATAGCACATAAAATTATTGCACGAATGACCATTTTATCACAAACAAGGATCTTGGTCTATTAATAATCTATTGGTTACCGGTTATTACAAAGACCACAAAAAAAGGGGGCCCATGGTCAATTGACCATGGGCCCCCTTTTTTACTCATAATTAAGGTATTCTAGCACTGATTGCATCAAGTGTACTGGTAATCTGCGCAATTTGCGATGCGATCACCGCAAATTGACTATTATCTGAAGCTCCTTGCGCAGCTTCATTAACAGTAAGAGTTGACAGTAAACTAAATGTATTTCCAGCTGTTATATTCAGACTAGCAAATTGTGAATCCGAATCTGCCTGTGCTGCCTGAACTGCCGTCAGAACTCCTGCTATTGCTGATGCATTATTTGTTATTAAACCAGACAATGCGCTAATTTCTGAAGCTTGTACCGCTTCAATCGTAGACACTCCTGATTCAATTACCGAAAATTGTGAGCCCGCATCCACTTGTGCTCCTTGAACTGCGGTAAGAACTCCTGCAATTGCCGATGCATTACCTGCCACTAAACTGGCAAACGCACTACCTTCTGCAGCTTGAACTGCCTCAATGGTAGAAATTCCTAATTCAATATCCGCAAGTTGACTGCCAATCGTTGCACAACAGCTTTGTTCAAGCGCTTGCTCTGTTTGCACAGCTGTTAAAACTCCTGCTATTGCTGATGCATTACCTGCTACTAAACTTGCAAATGTACTACCTTCTGCAGCTTGAACTGCCTTAATGGTAGAAATTCCAGATTCAATTACTGAAAACTGTGAATCAGCATCCGCTTGTATTCCTTGCACTGCTGTTAAAACTCCTGCTATTGCCAATGCATTGTTTGTTATCAAAGTAATTTCTGAACCTTGAACCACTTCAACGGTAGAAATTCCCGACTCAATATCCGCTAACTGACTTCCTATCGTTGCACAACAGCTTTGTTCAAGCGCTTGCTCTGTTTGCACTGCTGTTAAAACTCCTGCTATTGCTGATGCATTACCCGCTACTAAACTTGCAAACGCACTACCTTCTGCAGCTTGAACCGCTTCAATCGTCGAAATTCCTGAATCAATTACTGAAAATTGTAAGTCCGCATCCGCTTGTGCTCCTTGAACTGCCGTCAGAACTCCTGCTATTGCTGATGCATTACCTGCTACCAAACTTGCAAATGCACTAGCTTCTGCAACCTGAACTGCTTCTATGGTAGAAATTCCCGATCCAATATTTGCAAGTTGACTCGTAATCGTTGCACAACAACTTTGCTCTGCAGCCCCCACCGCTTGAACTGCAGTAAGAACTCCTGCTATTGCCGATGCATTACCTCCTGCCAAATGTGCAAATGCACTTGCTTGCGTAGCTTGAACTGTTTCAATAATTGAAATTCCCGATCCAATATTTACAAGTTGACTCGTAATTGTTGCACAGCAACTTTGCTCTGCAGCTCCTACCGCTTGAACAGCTGCAAGAACTCCTGCTATTGCCGTTGTATTTTCAGTTACCAAATTCAAAAATGCACCACCTTCAATAACCTGTACCGCTTCTATCGTGGAAATTCCTGACCCAATTGTTGCTAACTGACTATTGAGAGTTGCACAACAACTTTGTTCAGCGGCTCCTACACCTTGAACTGCATTAAGCACTCCCGCTATTGCCAATGCATTATTCATTGCTAAATTTGCAAATGCACTCGCTTCTGCAATTTGCACTGCTTCAATAATAGAAACTCCCGATCCAACACCCGCTAATTGACTGTTAATTATTGCACAACAACTTTGATCAATTGCTTGTTCTATTTGCACTGCTGCTAAAACTCCTGCTATTGCTGATGCATTATTTGTTGCTAAAGTTGCAAATGCACTTGCTTCTGTAACTTGTACAGCTTCTATAGTTGAAATTCCTTGCTCAATTGCTGAAAATTGTAAATCCGCATCTGCTCGTTCTGCTTGAACTGCGGTAAGAACCCCTGCTATTGCCGATGCATTACTTGCTACTAAACTTGCAAATGCACTACCTTCTGCAGCTTGAACTGCTTCTATAGTCGCAATTCCTGATTCAATACCCGCTAGCTGACTGCCAATTGTTGCGCAACAGCTTTGTTCAAGTGCTTGTTCTGTTTGTACTGCTGCTAAAACATCTGCTATTGCTGATGCATTATTTGTTATCAAATTAATTTCTGAACCTTGCACTGCTTCTATCGTTGAAACGGTGGTAAGAACATCGTCTATTACCGATGCACTATCCGCCAGTATACTTAAAAAGACACTCCCTTCAGCATCTTGAACTGCTTGAATGAGAGAAATTCCTGATTCGATTGCTGCAAATTGTAAATCCGCATCCGCCTGAGCTCCTTGAACAGCAGTCAGAACTCCCGCTATTGCTGATGCATTATCAGCAATCTGACTGCTAATCGTTGCACAACAGCTTTGTTCAAGTGCTTGTTCTGTTTGCACTGCTGTTAAAACATCTGCTATTGCTGATGCATTGTTGGTTATCAAGCTAATTTCTGAACCTTGTACTGCTTCTATAGTGGAAAATCCTGCTTCGATTGCTGCAAGTTGTGAGTCCGCATCTGCCTGCGCTGCCTGAACAGCGGTCAGAACTCCTGCTATTGCTGAGGCATTATCAGCAAGCTGACTACTAATTGTTGCACAACAACTTTGTTCAAGTGCCTGTTCTGTTTGCACTGCTGCTAAAACATCTGCGATTGCTGATGCATTGTTGGTTATCAAACTAATTTCTGAACCTTGTACTGCTTCTATAGTTGAAAATCCTGATTCGATTACCGCAAGCTGTGAATCCTCATCTAGTTGTGCTGCTTGAACAGCGGTAAGGATTCCTGCTAATGCCGATGCATTATCCGCTAACTGACTGTTAATTGTTGCACAACAGCTTTGTTCAGATTGAATTTGAGTGTTAACTAAATCTAATAAAGAATTTAAGTCATCAATTACCGTAACAAAGTGGGCGCCATCATGATTAGAAAGTGTTAACAATAGATTAAAAATATTTTCTAATGATCTTAAAGTTACAATGCAACATTCATCTTCATTCTGTTTTTCTTGTTGCACAACAGCCTGTAAGCTTATAAGAGCTTGATATATTGCTTCTAATTTACATTGTGTTGGGTCATAACAACCATTAAAAGATGTTCGTAACTCTTCAATTTTCCTCAGAACTAAATCAAGTTTTGCCGCATTTTTTTTTGAAGATTCATCAGATTGCACATCCGTTTTTTTTGGCGTTACGCCCAGGATTTCAATTGCTGAGCCCCCAATCATCATCGCCAAAGCGAACAACAAAAAGTGTTTCAAATGATTCTGCATACTACTTCCCCTTTTTTTGAATAAACAGATACCCCATAATTTAAAATTAATTACTACAATTATTAAACTTTCGTCAATAATAGAATAGTAACCAATATGAGGAGTACATAAAACAGATAATAATTTTTCAACAATGAACCAAAACTTTAATTTTTACTGCAGAATCAATGTACAAATAACTAAATTTCTCGTATCTCTTGTTGCAATTTCCACAAGAGATCAGATGCTTGTCGTGGACTAATTTGATCACAATCTATTTCGGTTAACCGTTTTTTAAATTCCTGTAATTGTTTTAATTTTTCCGCCAAATGCGATGCTTGTTGCTGATTATCAATACAACATAAAGTTGATCGTTCACTTAAAAAAAATTGATCTTTTTTAGATACTTCATTGATTTGATTATTTTGTGTAAATAAATGCGCCAATTGCTGTGCTCGAACTATGATTGAAGCAGGAAGATGTGCTAAACGTGCAACTTCTATACCAAAACTACCATCCGCCACACCGGTAATTATCTTATACAAAAACAAAATGCCCTGTTCCGTTTTTTTACTTGCCGCATAACAATTAATAATACCAGCATAATGTTCGCTCAGACGCGTTAATTCATGATAATGTGTAGCAAAAACCGTTTTTGCTCCCACTTTTTCATAAAGATATTCAACAACCGCTTGAGCTATAGAAAGACCATCAAAGGTACTCGTACCACGACCAACTTCATCTAAAATAACTAAACTATTTTTAGTGGCTTGCGTACAAATCGTTGCCGTTTCTTCCATTTCAACCAAAAAAGTACTTTTTCCTTGCGCAAGATTATCTCCAGCGCCAATACGAGTAAAAATACGATCCAATATCGATAAATGGGCTTGTGTCGCTGGCACAAAAGATCCACATTGCGCCATCAGACTAACAAGCGCAATTTGTCGTAAATAGGTCGATTTACCACCCATATTAGGACCTGTCACTATAAAAAAAGAGCTCTGATCGTTCATCAATGTATCATTTGGAATAAAACTACCCAAACAAACTTTTTCAACAATCGGATGCCTTCCTTCTTTAATATTCAATACACCATCATTATTAAAAGTAGGTCGTACATAACCAGCTTGATAAGCAACTTGCGAAAAAGAAAGCAAAGCATCCAAATGAGCTAAAGCATATGATAATTTTCTCAATCGATTTAAATGAGACGAAACTTCCTGCCGCACTTGGTCAAATAATTGTTCTTCTGCCTGTTTAATCTGTGCGCGTGCGGCTATTTGCTGTTGTTGTAGATGCTGCAACGTTGAATTTATATAGCGTTCTTTACCAACTAATGTTTGATATCGAATGTAATCTGATGGTACTAAGTGAAGATTTGCTTTAGAAACCTCAAAATAATAACCATGCAGTTGACTATAACCGATTTTTAATGAGCTAATACCCGTTTTTCGTTGTTCTTCTTGCTCGAGTGCTAATAGTTGTTGATTGCCCATTTCTATTAAACTACGCAAATGATCAAGAGTATTATCAAAACCAACTGCAATGATTTGATCAATCGTTATATCACGATTAAATGCTCCGGCAAGCAATGCACAAAGCTGTTCAAAACCTTGCAAATAAGAAACTATAAGTGAAAATAATGCTATATTTTCTGCCATCATTAATAAACAGGTAATAGCCGGCATTAGTGATAAAACATGTGCCAACAACAGATAATCATGCAATTGAGCGCGCCGTAAAGCAATACGACCAACGACCCGCTCTAAATCACCAATATTTTTTAATAACTGCAACAGTTCTTGAGAAAATGAGATGTGAGCAACTAAATAAGCAACTGCATCTTGTCGTTGCTCTATCGCCTGCTTTTTAATAAGTGGACGTACCAACCATTTTTTAATTAAACGGGAACCCATCGGAGTGATTGCACAATCAAGCACACTCAATAAACTATTGGCCCTTGTGCCACCAGTACTTACTATCAATTCAAGATTACGCTGGGTTGCAGCATCAAGCTGCAAAAAATCTTCCGGTTGATATAATTGCACCTGCCAAGGTTGCTTGAGTGCTTGTAACTGATTTTTTTCAAGATAAGCATGAAAATAGGAAAACGCTACCTGCAATGATTTATACAGTGCAAATTGTTGCGTTATCTGCTGCCCCCAAACATGCATTAACTGATCAAACTGATCTTCAACTTTTTCAATTGCTGGAACAATACTCGTAAAATAACCAAATTTTTTAAATAATGATTGATAAACAATCGCTTGCTTTTCGTTTGGTATAATAATTTCATCGGGATAAAAACGAGCAAGTTCTGTTTCAAGCAATCGCTCAGCAGATGCAATATTAAGAACTGTCGCAAAAATTTGTGCCGTCAAAAGTTCACCAAACAAAAGCCCCAAAGATTCTTGCATAGGAAAAAATGAAAGCAAATAGGAAGCAGATTTTTCATCAAGAAGACGACTATCAGTCAACGTGCCTGGCGTTAAAACTTGTGTTATTCCACGCGCAACCATTTTACCTGGCACTGCTTGTTCAAGTTGATTACAGATTGCTACTTTAAATCCTGCCTCGATAAGACGCTTTAAATAATGATCAAGCGCATGCACCGGCACACCACACAAGGCAATCGGCTCTCCCTTATTTTTACCACGTGCAGTAAGTGCTATTCCCAAGCAAGCAGCCGCTTGTTTAGCATCTTCAAAAAATAGTTCATAAAAATCACCGACCTGAAAAAGCAATAATGATTCTGGATGCTCCTGTTTAATCCGAAAATATTGTTGCATCAGCGGTGTTTGATCATCCTTGGTGGCGTCAATAATCCCACTCTGCATAATTATGTCTCTGTCGCCCGCTTATAAATTTATTATTAAAATCGTCATCTGATGAAAATGACGGCAATCCCGTATCAGTGAGTGAATAAACATATTTTTGCCACTCAATTATTGATCCTTCAAGACAAGCAAACCGTCCAAAAAGTACCAACATTTCTTGACGTAATGTACTGATCACTTTCGTTAAATTACTCGTGGATCGTTTTTTCAATAATGTTTCCACCTCTTTTACAAAAATATCGGTTTTAATTTTTATACTCGCACCAATTTCACGCACTTGTGCCTGTTTATCTTTATCAAAGCTCGTTGCACTATAATACATGTAAGCAATTATGTGCTCAGTATTATCAATTAAAAAATTAACCGCTCGTATTATCTCACTAACCGCAAATGAATCTGAAAAACTTGCCCGCTCAAGATTTTGTGCACTTAATTGTAATGAATAAATCGAAAAAAAATAGGGATCTTTTTGCTCAAGATACCAGGCAAGCGTTTGCAGCTGCGCATAAGGTAAAATATTTTGACTAATAATACCCCCAACCAATCCTTGTGCTGCTACATAGGCAACTCCCTTGCCAAAATCCGCCCAACTTCTTTGTGGTTGTTGCACCAATGATAACCCTGAGGACTCTCCTGGTTTATTTGACGTTAATGAAGAGGAAGATGATGATGATGATCCAATGTTAATTGACACTGCAGGTTGAGTCGCAGCAGGCGAAGGAAAAAACGCATTTAATAACGATAATCCACCAAATCCAAGCCATTGCGATGCCTGGTGCAAAAATAATGTTGTTGTAATGGCAAATGAAGCCGCTGCAACAACCGATATACCTCGGCGAGCCCAATTAAGTCGCCTTAATGTTGGAGATATCTGATTTTGGTACATCGCTATTCGTTCTTCACTTACCAAGGTAAAAGTAGGGCTTGGAGTAACCAATGCCGATTGTGACGCTTGCACTATAGAAAATGCTAACAGTATGCCTAACGTAATTACCGATAAGAATAGTTGTTTGAACTGCATCGGTGCTCCTACCGGACCCCTAAAAATCATTATATTTAATTTATTGATATATATTATCAGATTGAATTAATATTAGACAAAAAGTCAATAGATTGGGAACTATTTATTTTCTTGCGATGATACAAACTCTATTCTTTTGATTCCAATTCCTTTAGCATCGGCATAATCGGCACCAATTGCATTCACAAAACAGTACAAACTAAATGCTGTTAAAAACAAAGGCATAAAACCCATGCGAGGCTTTGGCATTACCATAATCGAAAAAAGAATCGCCATCGATATTCCACGCGCTACAAGTTCGCCCAAATGTTTATCTTCGCCACTCAATAATCGTTTTCGTGACCATAAATCGGTAATATTTTTAACCCAATGTGTATTCATGTTCAAGCAAAAACTTGCATAAAATCCATGTTTAAGACCCGCAACAAAATCGCTCTTTCTATCGGCCGATAATGTGTTTGTAATACTCCATAACAAACAAAACTGTGCTGCATATAGTAATTTTTTCATACAGCATCTCTTTTATCTTTACACGCTATATATGCAGTATATTTATCAGATTTACTTTTACATTTTTCAACCGGGTAACGTTGTTCATTAAGCGCTAACTTTTCCATAATTGCTTTACTTATATCAATTGAGCAGGCATTAGCAAAAGCAAGAGCTACCATAATTACATCCGCAAGCTCTTGTTCCACTTCTTGTCGTTTTTGCCGAGCAGTTTCAAATGAATCTAATCCTTCTTGCCAGGTGAAAAGTTCCATCAATTCAGCAGCTTCTATCGCCATCTTCATACTCAAATTTTTTGGTGTATGAAACTGATTCCAATCACGCTCATCCACAAATTTTTTCATAAGTAATTTAACTGTTTCTATTGTTACTTGCTCATCATTCATTGTTGTCTTCCTATCAGCCGATAATGTATTGGTAATACTCCACAATAAACAAAACTGTACTGCACATAATAATTTTTTCACACAACATCCTTCTTGTCATTCATTTTTATTTTTCTTTATTTTCAACAAACATTCGCGCCAAATAATGTGCCGTATATCCTTTGCCAACACGCGCAACTTCTTGCGGAGTTCCTTGTGCTACAATCTGACCACCCTCATCACCACCTTCGGGCCCCAAATCGATCAAATAATCAACCGTTTTTAATAAATCAAGATTATGCTCAATGATAATCATAGAATTTCCTTTATCAACAAGACGATTAAGCACCAAAAGCAAGCGCTCAATATCATTCGTGTGCAGACCAGTTGTTGGTTCATCTAATATATACAAAGTATCAGAAGTACGCTTTGCAAGTTCATCAACTAGCTTAATACGCTGCGCCTCTCCTCCTGACAAGGTAGTTGATGGTTGCCCAAGTATAAGATAATCAAGCCCTACATCACACAAAAGACGTAATCTTTTTGCTATACTACTATGTGCCACAAAAAATTCAGTAGCTTCACGTGCAGTCATTGCCAACACATTTGCAATGTTTTTTCCCTTATACAAAATCTCAAGCGTCTGACTATTATAACGAGTACCCTTACATTGCTTACAGGTCATTACCACTTCTGGCAAAAAATGCATTTCTACGGTGACCGTACCTTCGCCATGACAAGCAGCACAACGGCCCTCTGCTACATTAAAACTAAAACGTCCTGCTGTATAACCACGCGCATTACTTTCTGCAAGTGCAGCAAAAATCTTTCTAATTTCATCAAAAATACCTAAATAAGTAGCGGAATTTGAGCGTGGCGTACGACCAATTGGTGACTGATCAATCACCACCAAATAGCGCAACGGCAATTTTTTTTCTGTTTCATTTTCAGTTCGTACATCATACCCTTTGCGCGCAATGCCATAACCACCAATTTCACGACGCATAAATGGCACTAATTCATCCATAACCAATGTACTTTTGCCAGAACCGGACACGCCAGAAACACCACACAAAATACCAAGCGGAAATCGCACCGTAATATTTTTTAAATTATGTTTACTCAAATGTTCAAGAATAATAAAATCACGCGGATTTCGTGTTTTTTCCGGTATTGGAATAAATCGTTTACCACTCAAATAAGCACCAGTCATTGAACGATCATCACGCATCAGTTCTGCAGGAGTCCCATGTGCTGTAACATGACCTCCAAGTGCACCTGCTGCAGGACCCATATCAACAACATAGTCAGCTTGCGCTATCGTATCTAAATCATGCTCAACAACGACCACCGTATTTCCCTGATCACGCAATGTTTTAAGCATTAAAATAAGCCTATCATTATCACGCTGATGCAATCCAATACTCGGTTCATCAAGAATATATAAAACACCACTCAATGAAGATCCTATTTGGCGAGCTAATCGAATTCGTTGGCCTTCTCCTCCAGATAACGAGCGAGCCGTACGATTTAAACTTAAATAAGAAAGTCCAACGCTTTGCAAAAAACCGATCCGATTTTTTATTTCCACCAATAACGTTTGTGCAATTTCATACTCAACTGGTGACACCTTCAATGTTTCAAAAAAATGTTGTAAATTTTTGACAGAAAGTTCACATAAATCAAAAATATCTTTTTTACCAATCGTCACCGCAAGTGCATAACTATTTAACCGTTTGCCAAGACAAACTTTACACGTAACCGATTGTACATAACGATCCCAAAATTCAACGCTATTTGAGTGTCCTACCGTTTGTAATTCTCCACCCCAAGACCAGGTATGCAATGCGCCAAGCCCCTGACAATTTTTACATGATCCAATAGGAGAATTAAACGAAAAAAGTCGCGGTTCTAATTCAGGCAATGAAGTAGAACATTTGACACACATACGACTTGAGGAATAAAGATGTTCAATACCGTTATGCACAATTTTAACCATACCATCAGCAAGACGAAATGCTGTTTCTATAGCTTCTTGCAAACGTGAACGCTCATCAGAACTAACTTCAAAATTGTCAATAACTATGTCTATTGAATGTTTATAATTTTTCTTTAATGCAATCAAGGGAATATCGCTTAATGCTGCTACTTTATGCAATACCCCATCAATCATAAATCGGTAAAACCCCTGCTCAAACAAGTGCGTCAACTCATGTTGAAATTCACCTTTTTTTTCTCGTGCCACCGGTGCTAATACCAAAATAGATTTTTGCATAAATTCTGCACTCACCATTTCTGTTACTGTATCAGCCGATTCCGCCTTTACTGGTTGCAAACAATTTGGACAATGCGCTACTCCAATACGTGCATATAACACCCGCAAATAATCATAAATTTCTGTAATAGTACCGACCGTAGATCGCGGGTTGGCGCCAACCGTTTTTTGTTCAATGGCAACTGCAGGACAAAGACCTTCAATACGTTCTACATCAGGTTTTTTTGCAAGACCAAGAAACTGACGTGCATAGGAAGAAAGTGATTCAATATAACGACGCTTTCCTTCTGCAAATAATATATCTAGCGCTAAAGAACTTTTACCTGATCCAGAAGGACCGGTAATCACCGTCATTTGATCCTTTGGAATGGCAACATCAACATTTTTAAGATTATGTTCTCGAGCCCCGAATACCTTAATCCAAGTCGAATTACGAATAATTTTTTCCATGTTATTTCCTTCGTGAATTAAGTAAGAAGAAGTTCTTGAGTAAAAATACCAACCAAAGTGATCAGCCCAAATACTCATTATAACGCAAAAAGATGCTTTTAAAAAGGGAAAAACCTATTAAAATCTTTATACAACTCCCTTTTAAAAGCCTTTTTTCACTCATCATCCCATTGATTTTTAGTTGAAAAACTATAATATAAAGGTCTATTAAATCAGCTGTTATAATGTCATGGTGGATGTAGCTCAGCTGGTAGAGCACCAGATTGTGGCTCTGGTGGCCGTGGGTTCGAACCCCACCATTCACCCCATTTAATAATCATCCAATTTTTTCTATTCTCCTCACATTAAACAATGCATAAGCCTCACTATTTTTTGTAAAATAATTCCAATGTTGCATTTTTTATAAAAATTACACTAGATTAAATACAATAAGTTAAATAAAGTTATTTGCTTACCATAACAAAATCTATAAAAGGGAATTAAAATTAATGAATAAATTACCCTTTTTGATTGTCTCACTATTTTTCTTTACCAGTTTTTTTGCAGCAGAAAATAATTCACCATCTTCAAGCTCACCTCTTTCAAACAAAGAAGAAGAACAAAACACTCTAGAAGAAATATTAAATGACCCTTTTATGCAAGAAGAGATAGAAGATTTTTCAAACCTACGCAATGAACAAGATATAATTAATCTTATCGATCGAGCATCTACCGAAGGAATGGATCATCTTTTTGATGATAATGATGGTTCCACTATATTGCATTATGCAGCGCAAGAAGGTTATACAAAAGCCTGTACACATGCCATAAAAAAGTTTCCTGAATTGCTCACCACAAAAAATATGGGCAAACGAACGCCATTGCACGTTGCAATAATGTCTGATAATGAAAAAATAGTTGATATCCTCCTTGCACAACCTAATGTTAATAAAAATAGTTGTGATATACATGGTAATACACCATTACATGCGAGCGTTCTACTGAAATTACCTTTTATAGCAAAAAAATTAATCGATAAAGGTGTAGATCTTGATGCAAAAAATATTTACGGTGAAACAGCTTTACACAATGCTATTGGTAGCATCGAATGTAACGATATTTTAAATACTATTATTGCCAAAGACCCTCAAAATCACGCGCGACTTAATGTTCAGGATAATATGGGTAATTCACCAATTCACATAGCAGTTCACAGTAAAAATGTGGAAGCCTTACAAAAATTAATAACAGTTGGCGCTTATACCGATAGTAAAGATAATTTAGGATTGACACCATTAGATCATGCTCGCGCACTAAAAATCACCATTCAAAAAGATAATCAAAACTTTTTTGAAAAATTTGATGAACATAATAATCCCTCTGCTGAACAACAAATTGATATCATCATAAACAAACTTGAAGAACAACAAAACTTAAATCCCCTTAACACACTGCACAACTATATTCAATTGATAAAAGATGAGAGTGTCTTTTCAATTCCTATTTTATTAGGTGCTTGTGGATTAACAGCAGCAATAACAGCATTTGTTTGTTATTGTTATTATTCAATAAAATATCCTACAGAAAAACAAGATCATGATGAAGAATATAACGATCAAGATTCATCTGATAAAAATGCTGCCGCGGCATAACATATTGACTGACAATTAAAATACATATTTCAATCATTTCTCTTAATCGATTGACTTTCAACATAAACCTTGTCAAATTGAAACTATAAAATTCAATTAGCGGGGTTTCTCATGTTTCAACGTACCATAGCACCTGTTTTAAAACGATTTGCTAAACTTTATCCAATTGTGGGCATCACTGGACCTCGACAATCGGGAAAAACAACAGTAGCTCGTATGTTATTCCCAAATCTTCCCTATGTTTCTCTTGAAAATATGGACATTCGCCTGCAAGCCATTAATGATCCACGCGCTTTTTTAAAATTTTATGAAAATGGTGCCATTTTTGATGAAGTTCAAAACACTCCAGAACTTTTATCTTACTTGCAAGGCGTCGTTGATGAATCACCAACAAAAGGTCGATTTATTCTTACTGGCTCACAAAATTTTTCCCTTACTTCGCAAATTACACAATCTCTTGCTGGTCGCATTGGCATGACAACGCTATTACCCTTAAGCTTGGCGGAACTTGAATCATCTAAGGATATTAACTCCCGCATTTTTTTAGGGGGATATCCAGGACTTCATTTTTTTAATATAAATCCACTTGATTTTTACCCAAGCTACATTCAAACCTATCTCGAGCGAGATGTGCGACAATTAAAAAACATTGAAAATCTTAATCGATTTCAAATTTTCCTGAAATTATGCGCTGGACGTATTGGACAAATAATAAATTTTTCAGCATTAGCACTTGATTGTGGTATTTCACATACTACCGCACGACAATGGCTTACTATCCTTGAAGCAAGTTATTTAGTTTTCTTTTTGCAGCCATTCTATCGCAATTTTAATAAACGTCTTATTAAGATGCCAAAACTTTATTTTTATGATACTGGACTTGCTTGTTCATTATTAGGACTTGAAACCGCTTCTCAATTGGAAACTCACTATCTTAATGGAGCACTTTATGAAAATTTAGCAATTTTAGAACTTCTTAAAGGGCGTTTTAATCGTGCCCTGCCAAGCAATTTATATTTTTGGCGCGATCACACTGGACATGAAGTAGACCTTATTGCCGATTGGGGAGGGCAAATAAAGGCTATCGAAATTAAATCTAGATCAACATTTCAACCCGATTTCATCAATGGCCTTCGCTATTTTTATGAATTATCGCCAACAAATACAAAGGGATATCTTATTTATACTGGTAAGGCGGGAACCTTTTCAAATACTTCCCTAATTCATTTTGAAGACCTTGAACAGCTTTTAAAACAATAATTTAACAAACATTTCTCTTAATCAAGCGACTGAATCTATCTTTTAAAACAAGTTTGTCTAATTGAAACTCTAAGTTTCAATCTGCATCCTCTATTAAATCACAACATCATTATAAATGAGGAACGGATTCTGGACACGGTTGGTCGGAGTGATCAACAATGTTGAAGTACAAAACTTATAAATCTCACCTTACATTTTTAACAAGCTCTGCTATTATACGATGCTAAATTTCTAGCAACTAGAATTAAATGTTTATATACAAATAGGAAAATTATGAATATTTTATTAAATATCATATTACTGAGTACTATTCTACTATCAATTTCTCTCATGAGCATGGAACTGCCAACAACACATAACTTTGACCAAGAGGCTCAACGCCTCATGAATATTTGTTGGTCGGCAGAGGATAATTTCAATGAAGAGGCAACACACCAACTTATTGCATTAATCAGTAAAGCATCATATATCATAGAAAATTTTTCCGATGTAAACGCAAAAGATCTTATAGAAACCTGCGATAATAAGGCCGTAGAATTAATTAAAAAAAGAGCAGACCCAAACACACCAGTTACATCGGGATCTACCTTTTCAGGACCTGATGAATTTGTGTTACATGCAGCAATACGTATGTGCTTATTCGAAACACATAAAACTCTTATTAAATATGGCGCCGATATAGAAAAGCGACAAACCCTCACCGGCAATACGCCATTACTTTGTGCATTGTCATTTAAAAAACGAACTGCTGCCGTCAATGATTTAACAGAAAAAAAAGCCTCCATTAAGGCATGCAGTAATAATGGCAGAACACCATTACATTGGGCAGTGATATATAATAATCACACTCTTGTTGATCATTTCATCAACAAAGGTGCTCTGATCAATAAAAAGGACATCTTTGGTTTTACCCCATTACATTGTATCTACTTTCAAGAAAACTGGTCTCCATTAGACACAAATATATTATGTACATTGCTTGAAGCTGGTGCTAATCCAAATATAAAGGATGTAATTGACGCTACATTACTTCATAAACTTGTTGCAAAAATTTGCTCTAACACTGTTCATTCCTTATTAAAGGAAGGAACAGGAAACTCTCAACTTACCATTTTAGCAAATAAAGTTACCTTAAAAACGATCACTGATCCGGCATACGAAAACAATAATTCTATCTATACATATGCTCTTTGTCGGTTACTTGATTTACATCGTCAACAAAAAAATCCCGAACAGTGGGCACAAATTGTGGTAAATCGCTATTATAATGAAAATTAATTTTTATTTTGAAGGAAAAACATATGAAAAAAAATCTAATAATAATTATCTTTATATTCATCACCGCAAACGATTGTTACACTGCTCACACAACAACCCCAAATGATTTTGTAAAAATAGCTGAATTTATTCAGCACAAAACAAACGAACTTGGCAATTCATCTGCTTTTACCAAATGGTTTGATGAAAAACGCGACAAATTATCATTAAAAATGTCAACTAACGACCCATGCGAACTGTGCGGATCAACTCCATGCGATGAGCTTCTTGCCGAATTTGAAAAAAAATATGCGCAAGATCTCAAAACGTTTGACAAAGAATATTTTTATACAGAACCTTGCTGTAGCAATAAACAGCGTTATCGACTAACACATTTAATAGAAATAGTTGCTCAAGCAGAATATGAGGATGATCAAAAAAATGATGTTATTAGTGATGACGAAGGTTGTCCATCTGATTATCGAGAAAGAATGCAGTGTGACCTGTTTGATGCAGAAAAAAATCGATATGAGTCATTCAAAACTCTTATCGAGCAAAAACAAAAAAATTTAGAAATTTTATGGGGAACTAACAATAGATTATCCATTTCAGGAGCAAAAAAATTGCCCGATGAATGTTTATCAAAAACCGTCGATCTTTTGCGTGATATACCATTTTGCGTAGCTTTATATGCATTTGGTAATAACCCGCTCAGTGAAATATTAAGAACATTACGGTATTTAACATATAAATATTAAACAACAAGAAAACTTAAGGACTTTCATGAAACTATCACCAATCATCACCCTACATTTATTACTCTTGAGCAACTGCATACCTCAATCGATTGTTGCTATGCAACGCACCAAACAAAAATCAAATAATAATTACCTGCTCATTCAGCTACCATCAACAACATCTGTAACAACCGATACCGAAAAAAAATCAAAAGGGCAATGTTTTAAAGATGAAATTACAAGGTGTTTAATTCGTATAAACAAATTCTATGATCTTGCCTTAAAAGAACCAAGCGCTTACAAAGAATCAGAGCTTAAAAAATATGCTCCAGAAATTCATCTTTATTGGCTTAAAAAATGTCTTCGTGACACTCAAAAATTAATTGCTTATCGCTTGAGTAAAGTAACTGCCGATAATAGTCTTGCACTAATTGCTCTCGAACTTTTTGGTCCAATCGATGCCTGGTCGCGCGGCTATAAAGATTTAAAGAAAAAAATTTTTATAGCTGAACTTCAGAAAAAACATTTAGCAAAACTTTAAAACAAAATTTATCGCATATAATTCAGTATTGCTACAAACAAAGTAATGAGTACCGGCACACGTACTGGCTTAAAACCAAACCATTTATAGGCAATATTACAAAAGGTGAGTGCAATAAGTACTGGATAGCCAACTAATATAATTGGCCCTGCTGCAAGTTTTAACACATAACCAAGTCCAAAACTAGAAAGTGGTATACACAACAACACACCAATTGCCAATGCCAAACCAAATGATATTCGCCATGGTGAAATTTGTTGCAAATATTCTGCAAATACTGCAGTAAGAGCTATGGACGTTGACAAACATGACATCAGTACAGCAAGTGCAATAACAATAGCACCACTCGTTCCCATCACTTTAAATGAAATAAGACGGAATAACTCACCAGCACCTACCTGCTCTAGTCCTTGTCCGTGTAAAAGACCCAAAAATGTCATTCCCGTATACATCAATGTAAGCAACCCAACGCCTATCAATCCTGCTTTTAATCCAACATGTGCCAACTCTTTGCGTGAAACTTGTTGACCACGTGACCCTTCTTTTAAAAGATGAAGAATTATAGAGGAGAAAAATATGGCACCTAATAAATCTAACGTACCAAATCCATCAACAAATCCTTGGCTAAACAATACAAAATTAGTCTTTCCTGTTGCATGCATTACCGAACCTGCAGTCATGCAACCTTTTATAATAATAATGGCCAATGAGCCTACTTTAAGAGGCCCAATAATATTGCCCAGAAGTAGAATAAGTTTACTTTCTTTAAATGCCGCTAAAAATGTAATGCCTAAAAAAATGCAGGCAAAAACTAAAGATGAACTCATACTAATCGTTTGCAAAAAAGGAAAGGGTATAAAAGGCGCTACCATTTCATGTGAAAGTGTCACTATACGTGGTATTGCAATCACCGGACCAATAATAAGCATCGAAATAAAAATAGCTATTTTTTTTATCTGTTCATTGCCAAGTCGCGCAAAAAATGCTTCATAATTACCATCAAAAAGAATTAAAGCGATTAGTCCAGCAAGTGGCAAACAAACAGTTGCAAGCAAAAACCCCACCAATCCAAACAATACCTGTGTACCAGATGACATGCCTATCATCAAAGGATAGACGATATTGCCAGCGCCAAAAAACATCGCAAAAATGGCGATCCCT
>Ga0207060_10099_pt1 | contig 33801 bp, 31 predicted proteins | sample Alteio_BWMinCont_30_FD_153270 | JGI IMG/M metagenome (GOLD analysis project Ga0207060, IMG submission 153270) | Enriched cells from forest soil in Barre Woods Harvard Forest LTER site, Petersham, Massachusetts, United States -... | ecosystem: Environmental > Terrestrial > Soil > Temperate forest >...
CCGAGCACGACCTGGGAAAAGGAACAATCAAGCCTCATTTAGAGAACTTCAATTTCAAAAACCTCATCAAATCAAAGAACCAGATGGTTTCAGTCCTCAGGCGTGAAAAATACGAAGCCGTGCTGAATGGTCTCTCTAAGAATGTCCAAGTGTTCACAGGCAAGGCCATGTTCATCTCTAAAGACCAAGTAAGGATAGCGACGAGTGGCGCGACCATAACTGGTAGGAATTTTCTCATTGCGACCGGGTCGAGTCCAAGAGTACCGACTATCGAAGGGATTGAAAAGGTGAATTATTGGACAAACGTCGAAGCTTTGTCCCCTCCGTTTCATCCAAAGTCCATGATCATAATCGGCGGGAGGGCTCTGGGTCTTGAATTCGCACAAATGTATGCTAGACTCGGTACCAAAGTAACGCTATTGCAACGGAGCAAGACGATCCTGCCAAATGAAGAGCCAGATCTTACGAAAGCTCTTTCCCGATACCTGACAGAGGACCACGTCAACATTCTTACAAATGTAGAGATTAAGAAAGTCAGTCAGTCCCATGTAACAAAATCTAGCAGACCAATTATAACCGTAGAAACATTGGTGCACAAGAAACCATTCAAATTTAGGGCTGACGCCCTTCTAATGGCAACGGGACGGACTCCGAACTCTCAAGAAATTGGGCTTGAAGAGATTGGTGTCAAATTGAGAGAAGGCGGATCAGTAATTATTGACGACGAGATGCGTACAAACCTTTCGCACATCTATGCCGCGGGCGATGTTACTGGCGAACCTATGCTGGAAGCCCTCGCTGCAAGAGAAGGTACGAAAGCAGCCGAGAACGCGTTGATAGGGTCTCGCGCGAAAATCGACTTCAACAGCGTTCCGCGCGCTATCTTCACAGATCCCCAATTTGCCAGCGTGGGTCTTACTGAAAGAGAAGCTCTTGATGCTGGCTACGAGTGCAATTGCAGAGTGCTGACTTTCTCTGAAGTTTCAAAGGCAAGAATCATCGGAAATACAAGGGGCGTCATCAAGATGGTCGTTGACAATAAGACACTCACTGTACTTGGCATCCACATTCTCTGCCCTTATGCGGGTGACCTCTTCACTGAGGCAGCTCTGATGATCAAAAACAAATACACCGCGGCGGATGTTGTTGACACGATACACGTCTTTCCCACAATGTCTGAAGCAATCAAAATAGTCGCGCAGGCTTTCTTCAGAGACGTGGGAGCGACAAGCTGCTGCATATGAGAGAGTTAGCTCCTAGTGAGAAACTTGACCGCGTACAAGACGAATAAATCTAAAAATTAAAAATAATCGCGAATAATACCTACTGCGCGTGATTGGAACCCAATCCAGCTTCTAAAGATCATGTCGCAGGGGATCGTTTCCTTCCTCCAATCCTAATGGACAATCTTTTTCGAAGATTGCTCTTTCCAGCCGGAAAACTTGTCTCAAAATACGTCTCCCCAGGTCAAACAGTCGCCGACCTAGGATGCGGACCAGGCTTCTTTACACTTCCCATGGCACGGATCTTGAATGACGCGTCTGCACCTTCAGAAAATCGTGGAAAATTGTACGCGATAGATTTTGATCCAAAGTCAATCGAGAAATTGAAGACAAAGGCGACAAAGCAAAGACTGAATGATGTCATGGAAATCCACGTTGGTTCTGCCTCGAACCTTGATTTCATTCCCAATTTTTCTGTGGACTTTGTGTTGGCAAATGGACTTTTGTGTTGCATGCACGATCACCTCGGGGCCGTGGATGAGATGAAGAGGATTCTAAAGCTCGGAGGGTTTGCGTATCTAAGCATCACCAAACTAGCTCGAAAGAATGATCCGAGATCCGTCACAAAAAACGAGTGGCGACAATTGCTTACTGCTAATTTCGAAGTGAGGGGCGAAGGTGAAGGGCTATTGGGAATGTGGGCTGTGGTGAAACCACTTTACAAAGAGACTGGACGAGAGCTCGTGAACGGCAAAAATTCACAACATAAGGAAAGGAAAAATCTCAGCTCTACTTGCATCTGTAATAATCCAATGTCGTAAGACTCCCCAAGTTTTTTGTGGGAACAATTCACCCAGTACTATCTAGTATCGGACTTTTCCTAGCCCTTAGAAAAGACCGGTGTTAGAGAGCATGAGTGTTTGTATCTTTCGAGCAGATTTCGCTGAGCCCTAAGAAACAAGCTCCCGTATTGTCTGGATCGAAACGCTATCGCCAAGCGACCTTCGTGAGGATCCTCGTTTCGGGATGAAGAATCAGGAATGCGATTATCGCAAAGGGGATCGCAATAAGGTAAGCGCCCAATGTACCGAACCATATCCCCACGAGCGGATAGAGCACCCTCACGGCGACGGCGAACGGAACGACAGTTAGCATAGCGGTGACCATGATGGGCATTGCAAACGCTCTCGAGAACTCTAGTCCGTGAGTTCTGTTGAGGACATAGAGCGACGCGCAGGATATAGCAGGAAAGGCGGTGGGGATTACACCGATCTCAGGTCCTGCTAACTGGCTTGTCAAGACTGCGAGCGCCACAATGCCTCCTCCAATAAAGAAACGAAGGGCCGCCTCAAACCAGGTGCTTCTTCTGTCGCTTACCTTCCTTGGCGATACGAGTTTCTTAGTGAAGAGCGAGTACACGCCAAGAGAGATCAAGATACACGCGATAAGACAGAACTCAAAAATTTGAACATCCGCCAGTGCAACTAGTGATGTAAACGCAAGCCAAATCACAATCGAGATGATCAATGCGCGCCAGAAGTTTTGCAACTTTCCAGCTATAGCAGCAAAAGAGAGTAGGAAGACTCCGGCGAAGCTGTAAAACAGCGGGAATGTTGTAGTAGCTTCCACCGCGATTGCTGCAGACTGGTTCCAGCCGATGAAGAGAAAGCCAAGGGCAACCGTGGAAGGGAGTCCAGCTACAAACCCGCCCAATCTACTCCCGCGGAGCTCTCCGAACCAAGCGATAAGAGCAATCCAAGTGCCGCCGACGACATAGCCGAGAAACAAATGCAAGAATAGGGCGTTTTCATCCAAGTAATTGTTGGCACCGAGTGATTCTTGAACTAAGTGGGGTTCAAAAACGACTATTAAACAAAACTTCACTGAAGGAACCATACGCAAATTCTAAACTATGATTCACACTTTCTGAAGTAGTGTCTGATGGTATTGAAAAAACTTCGGATAGCAAATGGAGGTGATTACCTTTGCAATGGTTGTATGAAATAGTGCAGATCAGATGACTAGAAGACTAGGGTGGCCTAACCTCCGCCTAGGGGACTTCCCGTTTTTATAAATGGAGTATCTGTATACATCTTCACGTAAATGACTTCTAGGAATCTCACCGTCAATGAAGAAGTCTACAACAAGCTACTTGAAGCGAAAAAAGATAACGAGAGCTTCAGCGATGTTATAGAAAGGCTGCTGCAAGGAAAAAGGACTTGATGTCATTTGCAGGAATTTTTTCCGGAGACAATGAGTTCGAGATAGCAATGAAAACTTGGTGGAAACGAGAAAGAAGACCGTGATGAGGAAACTAGATTGATACTAATCGACGCCACTGTCAGATTTTTAGGATTCTAGAGGAATCTCGACGGCTGCATCGAAACCCTTGTAGTACGCTTTCAGATCCCCTTCTCCATATTTTTCTCTGAACTTGTCCACGATCTCCTTGACTCTTTGATTTGACGCCATCTTTGCGCGAAACTTATAGGAATGTTTACTTACCGAAATTTCTACTGCTGGATTCTTTAGCACATTCTTGTACCATTCGCTTTTTCTGCCGGAGCCCGATAGCAGAAGGAGTTTATCTCCATCGAGAACAAACCAAACTGGTCTGGGAATCTTTCGACCCGACTTTCGTCCGATTACAGTTAATTCAATTTCATCCGCAGATTCCAGGTCTTTCTTGAGTCTTGCAACTGTCGAGATACTCAATTCCGTATTCACTTCTGGAGTCATAAAGAGTACGAGAAATTAAAGAGAATGGTAGACAGTCCCGAGCGAAGGTTTCTCTGATGGAAGACGACGAACTAGATTCGTCCTATCGGCTGAATTCGGAGACACAGAATTCCAAGAAAAAACGGTTGGGAAATTTCTCCCCGATCTAGCCGCTCTGAATTGCGTCCCCAAGCCAGACCCAACCGTTTGTACCTGTCGATGAAACGGAGACAGCAAGGTTGTTCTGCGCTGTAGAAACGATTTCGTACTCTGAGTTGAGCATTGGTTTACCCGATTGTGAGGAAAGAACGAATGTAAAGCCAGAAGCTGATGTCCAGTGTTCAGTTAGGCCACCTTGATCTCCGAGTCCAATTATCATGTCCTTAGCGTTTGAAGTGGATAAGGAGCAAGTCGGAGAACCTGATGAGCCAGTGGCGCGGCAGGGCACGGCTGGGTCGAATGGGGAGACCTGGTTTACACCTGATACCGCGAATGCCATGATGTGCCATTTGAAGGAACCCGCTGATCGGGTTACCGTGATCGTTTGAGAAGAGAGGGCCGAAGATGCTAGCACGTACCATTCTGACACACTTTGAGTGTTGCCCGCCTCCGCGGCTCTGGATGAGAAAGAAAGTGGAGGAGAGTTGACCGAGCTCACTTTGGCAGATTGATTTGCCATGCCAACAAGGAGGACAATCAGATCCGAGCTTCTCGCGGTACTCAGGGACAAGGAACAGGTTGTGGAGGTTATGGAGCAAGCCGTCTGGGCTGAACTATCTATCGCAAGATTGCCTGTTGTTATGGTCGTGGTCGATGTCGTGGTAAAAGTGGTTGTGGAGGTTGATTTCGAGGTAGTTGCGCTCGAAGTCGATTTTGAAGTGGTCGATGTTGCTGTCGTTGTCGAAGTTATGGTCGTAGTGCTAGTCGAGGTAGAAGAGGAGCTCGTGGTAACAGGATTTCCGAATTCATAAGTTCGATCTAAGAATTGTTGTACCACCAACGCACCTGTTGAAGCAATCGTAAGCTGGGCGCCGGTTGTTCCGAGAATTCCAAAGTTGCCATGTATCACGTCCGTAGTTGGAGGTGAACGAGTAAACCACCCCATCGCAGTTGACGGATTTACAGCCTGAGTGACGCCGCAGGTTTGGGTCTGTCCCGAACGGGCCAAGTGACCAGAATTTGATGGGTCGATAAATATTACCAGATTTGTGGTTGTCACGCCATTAGATTGGTATTCCAGAAGTTCGGCGCCGGTGATCTGGTAAACCTGTCCCGACGACGCATCAACAATTTGGGTATAAACTGAATGCCTTTCTTGGCCCAATGAATCGATGTGACAGCCAGGGGAGCCGTATGAACCACTGTAATTAATGGGCTGGATGCGTCCGGAGAAAACGTAGTTGGCATCTATGTACTGCCACTCGCTCAGGACGCCGTTCAAGTTATCAAGGTCTTGACCGACCGTACCGTAATTTTGAGTGTTGGGGAGTGAAGTCTGGCCGTTCCAATAGATGTTGTTTGTGTTGGCCGAAATCGTCTGGTTCTGAATAATGCCAGAGGTAGAAACCAGACCCGACCTGCTTAGATCCACGTACATGTAAAACCAATTCTTCAGGCTGCCTCCGCTGTTCTTTTGGGTCGTCTCTCCGCCAGTGATGTAAACCACTTTTGAGTGATCTGTGGATAGCGCAACCTGGGTAACAATAGTTTGCTGTTCTTGACCATTCGAGCTGACACTCGGCGAAATAACTTGCACTCCTGCGGATTGACTCCGGGACGGAGAAAAAGCTAAAGCGCTGCTTGCAATAATTAAGAAAACGAGGACAATCGCTAAGAAATTAGAATACCTAACTCTCATCTGTGAAACGGTAATGGAAAAGTCTTCAGTGCTTCTTAACCCACAGTTTCGAACAGTTTAGTGACGGATTATTGCATAAAATCCATGATCGCAAAATAGTGCAATGCAATGTTAGAAGGCGGTTTCTCGTCGAATGCCTAATTGAATAGCAGAGAATTCTATTTCTCTCTATTTAGTCTCTTTACTTTTGGCCACTGCTTTCTAGAGGTCGGAACGATTGGCCAATATACATAGGTCGAATTGAAATGGTTTTGGTAGTCAATTCCAGGTACCATCTACTACGTTGTCGAATCCGACTTCGGGGTGAGACGTCATTGGAGAAGGATAATTTTTCATATTGGGGGATGGCCTCCTTTTTAAAAAAAGGGAAGGAGACAACCGGAATCAAAATTGAGCAGAACTGTCTAACCAACGCCCATTGGCACGCAGCTAATCGTCGAACTCGTCGAGGTAGTTGATGACGAAGATTCATTTGTAGTTGTTGTCGTCGTCGGAAGACACGTGGTCAGGGTAGAGTTTCTGACCAGCATATACCCACCGGGGGGAACTGCCGTCTGGCTACTGGTCGTTGTCTGTTTCTGATTTTCAGAATGTCCTACGAGTCCTCCCACATATAGAGCGGATAGCGCAGTTGTCCCAATTGCGACTATTATGAGAACTGATAGAACCAGAGATCTTCCACTTGTTTTTTGATTGTTGGATTTCATGGAACCAGCACACGCAGGGGTTCTGTATTCTATCTTTGTCCGTCCGATCTGGCAAATCTATTTATGAACCCGGAAGGTCGAAATCTGACTATAGCCATGCGTCGTATCGTGGGCGTAATCGTCCTGCTTGTGTTTCTCGTGATCTCCATCCTTTCTACGGCGAGTTTGGTCCTGGCCTCGATCGGGCTCCCGGTTCACATCGGTCCTACGGGCCCATTTTCTGGAATCAAACCAACCGGCGCACAAGTCTTTGCCCAGAGCTTCTTCGATCAGTCGTTCATTATCGCCCCGGCCAGCTGGGCTGCTGTTTGCGGTATGTGGATCTGGAGGGGGAAGATGCGCTCAAAGTGGAACTCTTCCGGATTCACTCAGGATGCGTTCGATCTTCTCGTCAAAATGAGGGGTGGACCAACCCGCTTGAAATTACTTCAAGCTCTGAATGCCCCGAAGGATCGCTCGCAGCTCGCGCATGAGCTTAACTTGGATTGGAAAGCGATTGACCGGCACGTCCAGATCCTGCAAAAATACAATTTTATCCGGGAGGACTCCTCTCACGGTCAAATTGTACTCTATACCATAACGCCAGAGGGGGACAAGTTACTCCACCTGATTGAGGAATTGGATTCCCAGTCCGGCAACTAAAACCCGGTTCCCGCACTGTAGTTCATACAAACACATTCTTCTCACGCGGAGGCTACTAATACCGCGGTGATCATCGCAACATAACCTGAATCACTGCCATCGTATTGAGTAATCAGGAGAATCATGTACCAGCCAAGCGTTATGAGGAAAGCAAGTTTGTCTGGACGATCCCCTTTCCTTTCGACCTGCACTGCAGCTTGGATTCGCTTTCTATCTGAGTCTTCCGGTGTTATGGTCAGAATCTGGTTTTGATTGGAATCTAGTACCGTCAAGTTGCGTCTAGACATTTTGAAATTATACGACTCGCCTTCGGATGTTTCCAAAACGCCCGAACCGCGAAAGTCCATTGTAACTGCGCCTAGACTTTCGTCCGTCTCGGCTTTTCGAATTGTTATCTTCGGTCGCAGAAAACCTGCTCGCTTGAATGTCCAGTTCCCGAGTGCCGATTCGCCGGTTGCCATTGACCCCCAGCTGTTTTTCCATACCAACCTAGCAACGACTTGTTGATCAGGCGTGACAAGTTCCGATTCTAGTTTTGCAGTTTGAACCCATCGAAGCTCATTTCCGGTGATTTCGCTAAATTTCATCTTTCTTTCATCCACTTTCGTCATTTTTCCTCCCAGAGGTCCGAGATAGTTAGACATTCGTCTAGATGCTCAGCGCAATATAAAATCTAGACGGGGAGGATCTTTTTAGTAAAAAAAATTCCTCTTGTGAAGGTGTTGTACAGTGACGAAAGCTGAATCAAGTGCTGAGACGAGAGAAGCTGATCTGATACTTCGATCGAAAGATCATCCTCTGATCACATCAAAGTCTCTTGCAGCAGATTTGAAAAGGATGGGCATTCGTCCGGGAATGACGATTTTAGTGCATTCATCACTTTCTTCCATTGGCTTGGGTGTGTGGCGGGGCGCCGGTGGTTATTCTAGCTCTGGAACAAGTTCTTGGCGAAGAAGGAATTCTCGTGATGCTGACGTATTCAGAAGACCTATCCGAACCATCCTACTGGAAGCATCCGGCAGTTCCAGAAGAGTGGTGGCAGTTGATTCGAGACGAGTCCCCAGCCTTCATGCCCGATCTTACTCCAACTCGTCAGATCGGCGCAATACCGGAATGTTTTCGAAAACAGAACGGAACAAGAAGTAACCATCCTCAAACATCATTTGCCGCAAGAGGGAAAAAGCGGATTTTGTTTCAGGCTCGCACGCTCTTGCTTTTCCGTTAGGCGAAGAATCGCCCCTTGCGCGCATTTACGATCTGAACGGATCTGTCTTGCTCCTTGGAGTGTCAAACGGAAATAATAGCTCAATTCATCTTGCTGAATACCGATCCAGCTTTCCGGGAAAAAGGGAGGTGAAATCCGGCGCTCCTATTTTCTAGGATGGAAAAAGGCGGCGGGTTGAGTTTGATGACATCTATTACGACGACTCTGACTTTCCGAGAGTTGGAGCTGATTTTGCCAAGGACACGGGGTTGGTCACTGAAAGAAGGGTCGGCCTTGCAATTACACTGATCATGCCACAAAAACAACTCGTTGATTATTCTGTAGAATAGTTCAAGAAAAACAGATGAATAGTAGCGAAAAAAGACTAGTTGATTCGGGAAGATCTTAATCTTTTGTGAGAAAGACGAATGTCCTCATCACTACATCTTTGCTTATTCTGCCCTAATTTCACGATAAACTTGCTCCGGGGTACGACTTTGTCCGTCATCAAAGACATCCTCCGGAAAGTTCTTCATTGAAAATTCCGTCATTGCATACATTATAGGAATTACGTCCCTTCCAAGATCGGTGAGGGAATAATCGATCCGAATGGGAGTACCCGGATAGACTTTTCGAGCCACGACACCCATCACTTCAAGTTCTCTCAGTCTCAGCGCTAGCATTCGAGGGTTTATTCCGGGTGCATTTTTCTGAATCTGATTAAACTTTGTATTCCCCAGCATGAGTTCGCGAATTATCTCTATCGTCCACCTTTTACCCAGCGTTCGAAATCCAAGCGCAATTGGGCAAGACTTTAGATTTGAATAATTTTCAAGCGACTTTAGAAACTTCTCTTCCTGCAAGTTGCTTACAGTCCTGATAGCGGGCTTAAATCACTTCTCTTTTTGTATCAACTTTATGAATACAAGCATTTCATTCATGTCACTTCCACGACCTTCGCCGAATCGAGCATTTCTTTTGGCTTGAACAATCATCTCAATCGCAATTTCCTGATTGTTTGGCCCTCTTTTGTCCAGTACTTGATTTTGAGTAACAAAGTAAATTTTATGGGAAGCTGCCTGAGTCTGATTTTCTCAACCAATAAATAACTCTCCGCCGAGATCTATGCTATTCCGGACAACGAGGCATCCTGTGAAAAGACGCAGACTGATAATTTCCCTTGCAATACTCGCGATTTTGCTTGCGGGAACTGCGCTCCCGATAGGTTCTCTTCCGCCGCTTCAGAAACTTCTGAACCCGGAGACGGGGATTTGGGCTCCGAGCTCTCCAGTCAATAACCTGGAGTTAGGGCAGCAATCCACAACGATTGTTCTGAATGGAACGAGCGCGCGAGTCGATTTGAATATTGATCAGAATGGCTTTGTTCGCATCGCTTCAAACGAGACTTGGGCAATGTATTTCGAGCAAGGTTACATGACGGCTAAACTTCGGCTGACGCAAATGGACTTTACGCGAAGGCTTGCCGAGGGAAATCTCTCCGCAATCGTAGGTTCATCAGCGCTATCAAGCGACGAGTTTTACAGAACCCTCGAAATGTATCCAGTTGCCACGGAAGTTATCAATAACCTATCGAAGTCCAGTGCGGCTTACATTGCAGTAAGTTCGTTTACCGCGGGTGTTAATTCGTACATGTCCTCGATTTCCTCTCCGTCACTCCCCTTGCTCTTCAAATTGCTGGATTACACTCCGACTCAATGGAAAATGGAGGACACGTACGTCGTACAGCAACTCCTGACGTGGCAACTCAGTTCTTCATTCGATCCGCTTTTCTTCAATTACGCACTGGAAAAAATGCCTGAGAATGTAATCACCTCTCTTTACCCTGCTTACCCATCTTCGGTTCAATTTCCTATGGTGCCATACTCTCTCAATCCTGCGATTTATTCAGAATCGGGCAACCTCAAGAATCTCACTCTTTACTCGCCAACCATACTCAGTTTGAATCTCAGCTCCTTTCAAACAGCAGCACTTGTCACTGCACCGAGATCGAATAACAGTGAGGCGAACTCGATAATCTCTCAGTTATGGTCCCAGCTCAATTCGGTTCGCACTACTTTCCATTCCATCGACGACAAGGGCAGCAATAACTGGGCAGTAAGCTCGAACCTGACCGGCGGCGGAGCCATCTTAGCTAACGATCCTCACCTCTCGATTACTGTCCCGCCGATCTGGCTTGGGTTCCAGCTCGTGGGTCCGGGCGAAAATGTGATTGGAGTCTCGTTTCCAGGAACACCGGGAATAGTTCTCGGCCACAACCCGTACATTGCCTGGGCTGCAACCGATTCCAATGTGCAGGCGACCTACTTCTACTTCGAAACGCTGAACCCCGCAAATTCGAACGAGTACATGCACAACGGGCAGTGGACAAAGTTCTCAATCCTGAACGAGTCGATTCCGGTTGCAGGTTCAACTCCTACCTCAATTTCTGTAAAAAGAGCGATCAACGGCGCGATGATTCCAGGATGGAACAACACCATAGCTCTGGACTGGACAGGACTATATCCGTCGGACGAACTTTCAGCCCTTCTCTCGCTCGATGTTGCACAGAACGTTAGCGCCGCGCAAAACGCTCTTACTAACTTCAAAGTCGGAATCCAGAATTGGGCAGTTGCGGACAACAAAGGTAACATCGGTATATTCACGTACGGATATTATCCCATTATAGAGAAAGGCAATCCGCGCGGAGTGCTCCCCGGGAATGGAAGCTTCGACTGGGTCGGTTCAATTCCATTATCAGAGCAACCTCACCAATACGATCCTCCAAATGGATTCGTGTTTTCTGCAAATCAGATCCAGGTATCCCCAAACTATCCTTACTATATTGGATGGAATTTCGAGTCGGGTTACAGAGCGGCTGAAATCTTCACGGTCTTGAATTCGACGTATAAACCAAATGTAAGTCAGATGGAGCAACTCCAGCTCTCTAACCATGATTATTCTTCGAACATTTTTCTCAAGCCTCTACTCAGCGCCCTTGAGCGCTCCAACTACAGCTCGATTCCCGAGACGGACACACTGGCGGCCTGGAATGGAAACATGGACCTAAACTCGACCGCGGCTTCGATCTATTATTTCTGGCTGAATTCCTACATCAACGACACATTCGTCCCATACTTGGAACACTACAACATTACTGTCACTGAAGGATTATACGGCACAACTTTCTTCGCAGCCTCCAACGCGATAAATCAGGGCCCTCTAGTAGAAGATCTTGCAAACTGGACTGTGAATTTTCCTACTATTCAGTGGTTTAACAACCCGGTCAATGGAGAGAAAAGGAACGCGACCACGCTGATGGTTCAGGGATTCCACGAAGCGCTTCAGGAACTTTCAGCTTTGAAGGGGAATTATTCACAAACTTCTTGGCAGTGGGGAAACATCCACACCAGATACGATCCGAACTTGTTTGGTCTGCCGGCGCTCGACGGGCCTGCACTTCCAGCACCGGGCGACGACAATACTCCGAATGCAGCTTACGGAATAAACTCGACAATCGGACCGAGCTGGAGACAGATTACAGACATGAGTCGTCCGTTGAATTCTTCGTTCGGGATCTACCCCGGAGGTCTGAGTGAGAACTATATTTCGCCGTATTACTCTAACACTGTCGAAGATTGGAACAACGGAGTCTATTACACGCTGATACCTTCCGGATTACCACCAGAGTTCTACTACCTTTATCCGGGAGGAAGCTCGTCGCCTTGATGCGCCTCACTTCAGATCTTTACTTCCTCCTTCTGGTGGATCTGGCGGCTTGCTTTCTACTATCTTACTTTGGCGTGTGGTACCTGGCTTTCATACCATCTGTCCTAATTGGTTCTTTGCTCAAGAGTAGATGGTTGCACCTGATCAGTTTTGGATTCTCCGGAGCAATAGGGGCGATCTTGCCAATCTTCATCTCGGATGCAACTGCCCGCCTGGATAGCGGCGCAGTCCTTGCGGCAGTACTAGGACTCCCGGGTGGATTTGTCGGTCCCTTGATTCTAACGGCGATGGTTGCTTTCTTCATTTCAGGGCTTGCGGCAGTTGTTGCGTCCTCTTTCCGCGATACTAGCCCGGAACCCGTGGCAATCAAGCCAAAACAAAAAGTGTAGGATTCTGAGCCGAATCAATATACGCAACCGCACCTTCATGGGCCCTTTATGCAAAGAACGGAAGTTCCTCAATTTGGAAGTGACGAATGGTTTCTTGATGCGTCACCGTGGTATGATCTTATGCTTAGCAAAGCGCCCGTTTTCTTCGAGAAGGGCAGCGCAACATGGCACGTTTTCAGCTATAGCGACGTCGAGCGAGTACTCACTCAGTTCAGCCTGTTCTCTTCACAATTTAGCTCGTATGAGGCAGAACGACCTGGCCAAGATCGGGGCTCGGAAGACGCAAATATTATGGGAAGCATGCTGACAACCGATCCACCTTTTCACACTAAACTCCGAAATATAGTTTCGAAATCTTTCACCCCAGCCTCAATTTCACTTTTGGAACCGAGGGTTCGTGAAATTTCATCCGCTTTGATCAAGGATTTTCCCTCCAAGCTTGACTTTGTAGCTAACTTTACCGATCCATTTCCAGTCACGGTCATCGCGGAGATGCTCGGAATTCCTGCGGATGATCGGAAGAAGTTCAAAAGATGGTCGGACAATGAAATCGGATCCTCCGAAGAAACTCCTCTAAACAGGAGGAAGTTGCACGTCGAACTTACACAGTACTTTTCAAAGACAATTGAAGAACGCAAGAAAAATCCAGGCTCGGATCTTATTTCTTCAATAGTTACTTCGGAGGTGGATGGTGCACGCCTCACCGAAGCCGAGGCTGTCAGTTTTTGCATTCTCCTTCTCATCGCTGGAAACGAGACGACGACCAACCTTCTGGGGAATGCGATTCGCCTTTTTGCTCGATACAACTCGATCGAAAAGCTTCACGAAACTCCCACTACAATACCAACTGCAGTCGAAGAGGTTCTAAGATTTAGCTCGCCGGTGCGTGCCATGTTCAGAATTGCGACCAAAGACTCTGAACTCGCCGGGCAGCAGGTGAAAGCGGGTCAGTCGTTGATGGCCTGGATAGGTTCCGCCAACCGGGACGACAAAAAATTCATCGACCCGCAAAAGTTCGACATTGAAAGGAAACCAAACCCCCACATCGCTTTCGGACATGGAATACACATGTGCCTCGGCGCCCCGTTGGCTCGGCTGGAATCTCGCGTCGCGATCGAGCTCCTCGCTGGAAAGTATCGGCAAGTGGAGCTACTGGCGAAAGATGAAGAGCTCGTTCCGATAAGAAATGTCGCTATCGGAGGAGTGGGTCACTTGCCAGTGAGATTTGCGGCATAGTAACCAATCTGCTCCTCTTTTGCTGAATTTCAGTTCCTACTGCCTGTGGAACTGTGAGGAATCCAAGCTGTGCGCAGACCTGTTCGAAAGTCTTGATGTGATAATCCAGCCAAGGATGGATTGAGTAGACGACGCCGTACCTTTCGCCCGAACTCTGGACCAGATTGTTTTTCTGCAAAATAGCCATGTGATGCTGAACCGAACGATAGTCCACGCCGATCAATTTTGCCAGCTGGTTCAGATTGTTTGGTCTTTCGCGAACTGCATTCAGGATCTTTGCCCTGTTCTCTCCTCCTCGGCTTGCTCCAAGTAAAAACCAGAGCAGTCGTCTAAACTCTTCATCGCTGTTGTTTCTTTCACTCATTTCCAATTACTTTCCCACTATTTTTTCCTAATCCAGCCAATTTTCAGTGTAAGCCTTGGGTATTCGGGTGTTCCGAAACTTGTTGGCGAGTTACTATACCGATAGTAGTAATTAAAAGGATTTCTAAGCATTTTGACCGCTTACTACTACGGTAGTAGCAATAAGGAGGATTGTTATTTGTCCTTCATTCTGAGCTCATCTATTCAGTCCCGTCTGGGATTCATAGATCATTCTAGAATATCGGAACGGTAATCGAACTCGGAGCAGGCAAATATTCATACTCTATTGATAATTACCTTTGAAAATTACTGGTATTCTAAATTGAGAGAGAGTACACGAGCTCGCACAACGGAAACCACCGATCTCGGACCAGTAATACTGAAGGGAGAACATATCATTCTAGAGCCGATCGCTAATGAACATTCTGTAGGGCTATTGGAAGCTGGGGCTGGCCTTGACTGGGCTTGGATGTCCTCAAAGCTCACGGATCTTCATATTATTCACAAGTGCATTGAGGAAACTTTGTCCGCTCAGAAGAGAGGAGAAGAGTACGCGTTTACAGTCCGCGAGATTTCTTCCGGTAAGATAATTGGAAGCACGCGCTACATGGATACGCACCCAAAAAGCTTGGGAACCGAAATCGGCTGGACGTGGTATTCTCCTAGCGTTTGGGGAACTTTGGTCAATCCGGAGTGTAAGTTACTACTTTTAGAACATGCCTTCGATGACTGGGGAGCAATACGCGTTCAGCTAAAGACAGACGACAAGAATGTACACTCTCAGCGAGCAATATTGAAGCTAGGAGCAAAATTCGAAGGCAAGTTAAGAAACCACAGAATACGTCCTGACGGAACAATCCGGCATACAATGATGTATTCAATAACAAACGAAGAGTGGCCAGAAGTTAAGTACTCGTTGAGAAAAAGGATCGCTGAGCTGAAGAGTACCTTCAGCAGCTCACAAAAGTTGTGAATGCCCGGAATTTTATCAGCGAGATTAATATTTCAAAATCTTGAACCTAGGAGAATCGAATTTAGTGCATTAAAGCAAGAAATCCCGGAAAAAAAGAGTCCCGCGGGTCGGATTTTCAGGCGCGGCTTTTTCAACCGCACTCATTTGAACCGACGACAGTCCGGTTTCTGTAAGCTTGATAGGCTGGGTCGGGATCAGCGCCTCAAAAATTCTAATCTTGAGGAGCCAGAGATCTCTACAGCATCTCCCCTTGGCTCTTGTTAGGAGCCGGAGGTCGGAAGCTCTACCAAGCTGAGCTACCGCGGGTAAAATGAAAAACCTTCTCCGCCCATAAATAACTATCGCGATTAAAAGAAAATTTGATGTCACAAATTTCCTCTTTTCAATATGCGAGAAAAGCGTGAGAAATTAACTTGAATTTCAAATCCAACAATCTGGAATTGCTTTTTTCTCAAACTCTAATGTTAACACAACATTTATAGTATAAATTTTGAGGAGCTGCACCGGATTTGAGTATATCCGCTCTCGGGATATTCCCCGCAAGCGTGGGTTTCAATATCGTTTATCTTACTGTAATTTTCGTAATGGGGACTTTGATTACTATCGTTGCGATAATTGCGGTAGTATACTCGACGAGACATCCCGAGGAAGGTGACAGCCACGCGCTGGCGAAGTACGAGAAGCACTGGGTGATCGGCATCGTAATCATATTCATCGCGTTCAGTGTTTCAACATTGGGCTACCTGCCGTATCCGTACGCCCACACGGACATAAAACCCACAATGATTGTGGATGTTCAGGCGCAGCAGTTTAACTGGTGCATGAGTAAAGCTCCGACGTTTGGTACTCCATGCGTAAACAATTATCCGATTCCAGTTGGTAATACGGTGCTGTTCAATGTGACCAGCATCGACGTTACTCACGGTTTTGGAGTTTACGATTCTACGGGCGCCATAATTTTCCAGGTTCAAGTGATGCCCGGTTTTTACAATGACATTATGTACAAGTTCACGAATCCCGGAACTTACTATGTCCGTTGCCTGGAATTTTGCGGCTACGGCCACTATGGTATGTTTACAACCTTTAACGTAACATCAGTTTGAGAATCAGAGAGTTAGAGGAATAAATTGAGCACCACAAGCAACTTCTCCTCAGGAACCAGCACAATAAGCGAAGGAGTTGCAAAGGAAGAAGCTCTTACTCCCTTCACAAGGAGATGGACCCGCAGACTGCTCTACCTTTCATTTCTGAATTTTATCATTGCTGGAACTCTCGCTCTATTCATGAGAACTGACCAGGCGGGAAGTTCCAGTCTTATCGGTTCGCTTGGCTCTCCACAGGTTTTCGGACAGCTATTGACTGCTCACGGCCTCGGAATGTTTGTTGGCTGGCAATTTCCGTTTACATACGGGCTGATTGCGTACGCACTTCCAAAATACATGAAGCGAAAATTATACGCGGAGAGATTACTTCCTGCTGTATTTTTCTTGTTCATGATAGGATTCTATTTGGTATGGTTGTCTACCGCTCTTGGTTACGGCCCAGGCTGGTATTTCCTGTTCCCACTACCGTTCCACGGTGGTCCTGCTGGCTCTGCTCCTTGGGGTTCAACGCAGGCACTGATGTTCTTTGGCGGAATGATCATAACAAACGTCTCACTTTTTACTTTCACATACATTGTCCTGGGAACTGTATTTTCAAACAAATACCAGGACGATTACAACCTAAAGGCCGGCTACAATCACTCAATGTCCGCAAAGTTTGCCGGGGCGATCGGCTTTGAGGCATACATGCCGAAGGCGGTTCGTTCAAGAATTCTCTCGTATCCTCCTGCCGTAATTGCGGCTGTTGTAACGACACTGGACATGATTGTTTCAGCGCCTCCGTTTTTGACCCTGCTCGGTGATGGAGCCTGGGTCTCGATGAACAACCAGACTTTCCTGAACAATCTGGTAGCGAAGAACTTTCTCTGGATAAACTATCATCCGATAGTGTACTATGCCTTCTTCCCGCTAATCGGGATGTACTACACGCTTATTCCGATCTTCTCGAAGCGAAACTTTTCCAGCAACAGGTGGGCAAAAGCTCCTTGGCCACTACTTCTCATTACAGGAGTAGGGGTTTACAGCCACCACCTTTTCATGGACACTTCCCAACCGTTTATTTTGCAGTTCATGTCTCAGAACATGTCCATGGTAATCGGAATCGCCTCTGGAGTTTCCGTGTTCACTCTACTCGCTTTGGTTTGGAGATCAAAGTACGAATGGAACCTGACCGCAAAGTGGCTGGTGGCAAGTATCTTCGGCTGGATTATTGGTGGGATTGGCGGAGTGGAGCAGGGAAATACCGCTCTTGACGTATATCTCCACAATACTTACGCAGTCGTAGGTCACTTTCACTTTAACGGCTTGGACGGGATTGTCTTTGCCAGTTTCGGAGTCCTCTACTGGATTCTGCCGGAAATATCCTCAAAGCAGTGGTACAGCAAAACGCTAGGAGAAATTCACCTCTGGGGAAGTCTTGTAGGAGGATTTGGTCTCGCATTTGTCTTCACGGCAATGGGCTACATTGGAGTACCTCGCCGCCAATACCTTCCTGCGAACGCAGGGCTTCCATTTACAATTACACTGAACTACCAATTCTACTTGGATCTGGCACTATTGTTTGCCTTGATAATTGCCACGGCGCAGATTCCGTTTATCTGGAACATTTTGAAGACGCTCATGGGACCGACGTCACCAAAACCATTTACAACTCCTGCCTCGCTTGAAGATGCAATCCAGATTCCCATACCGACCCCAATTGCCCGCGCTTCAGATCAAGGAACCTCAATCCTCGAACCTGGGTCAGGTGCGTTGTCCGGAGTCTCTTCGGCTAACTCCGGCATGGGAGCAGGATCCATAAATCAGATTACGAAGGGAAAAGAGGTTGCATAAAGTTTGGACAAGGACATTTTCTACATCAGCATATTTCTTCTGTTCATAGGAATCGGCGGACAGATCGCGTGGCTTCTGTTCGGAGGGATACCATGCAATCCAGCTGGCGGAAATCCCTACCTCTTCGGAGCTGCGTGCGATCCAAAGGCGACGATTGCCTCTTTTCAAGAACTGCAAAATATCTCGGGTTACGCCATGCTACTCGGATTCATTCTGCTGCCTGCCGGGCTTTTCAAGGATGGGCTTCCGAACCCGGGTTTTACAGCCCGCGTGTTTATTGGCTTTCTATTGATCCTCAGCGTCGGAGTCGTTTTTACCGGAGTTATTCTGGCTCCCTCGGCATCCTCGAAGGGACCTCCCCCGACCGGATTTCTCACCATATTGCCAGGCTCAGCAAACCCCACTGGGGCGGCAAATCAGATCACTTACTCGCCTCAGAACGTAACAGTAGTGATCGGTAAGAACAACACGGTGCAATGGACAAACAACGACAACGCAATACATTCTGTTACCTCAAAAACGGAACCCGGTGGCGCGGTTAGTTTCAACTCTGGAGCTGTTTCGCCGAAAGGTACCTTCGAGTATACTTTCACGGTCGTCGGGATTTACACTTACTATTGCACTTTCCATCCCGGGTGGATGCACGGGACAATCAAAGTAGTAACAGCCTAGTTTTTTCGTCGAAGACTAGAGTACAGCCTGCGGAGTCTGACGTAATCAGCCGATTCGTAAATGCAGTGATTGACTCCAATTCGCAGGTTGAAAATCGAAGACAGTTTTCGATCTCTTGCGAACTTGCGGTTCAGCATGCTTGATTTTAGTCTGACGTAACTTCCCGCAGTGTAGTACAGAAACAGATTTACTACTTTTTCGAACGAACTCGCCGATTGAGGCTTCGTGTGCGACTCCCTCGTCTTCTTTTTGATTCGAAGGAAGTAAAGTTTAGGAAAGTAAAGCGCCATCCACGAATTTTCGGAGAGCAGATCAACGAAATATTTCTCCCCGTGAACTATCCTCGTTGAAAGGGCGTCTCTTGCAAACAAGCCATTCTGGTTTCTCAGAAATTCATCCCGCACAAACTTGTCATCTGAAACGTAACTGAGGCAGATCCACGGGGAATCTTTTCTTACCAGCCGGAACGCCCTCGCGAGAATCAGCGATCTTACGAAACTGATCCACATGGTGCCCGACTTGGCAATGCAAAAAAAGTCCAGATCATCTGTTTCTGAAACGGAAAGGTAAGAGGTTGAGCCGCTGATCGAGAGAACCTTGAAAGTGAAAGCGCCATTCCCGAGCAGCGCCCCGAATTCAAGCGCGCAAGTAATGTTAGAATTTGCCCGATCAAAACGCGCGAGAATATTGCTCTTTTCTCTTTCTAGACGCTGTATGTCATTTGAACTTCTTTCAAGCACAAGGCCCGAGGCGATCGTGTATTTCGAAGACAGCTCTGAGTAGTTATCCCAGGAATTTGCGAGCTGCTCCTCCGAATAATCGATGGAAGTTAGGGCGATCAAATCTTTCAAAGCAACGGACGATCCATTTTCTCTCGCCACGTCGCAAAAGAGCTTCATATTTGATAGAACTTTCTTGGTAAGTACCGGAGTTGGTTCTCGACTCTTTTTTTCAGTTTCCATATCTTTCCCAAACTCCGTGCTTTTCCATCGAAGAAACCGCATCCTTCAGTCCGAGAAAAATTGATGCTGCCTCGCTGACCAGAGCCAAGGGGAGTATTTTAATCAATTTTGGATTCCGGGCAATCGTCCTAACTAGAAGCGAGAGACTGAGATTTGGAGCTTGGAGAAGTAGAGACTCTATCGTCATTGGTGATCTTCCGGTCAAACGCCAGACCTGGAAGTGGCCGAAAATTATTCTTCGCCTCTGACGTATCAGGTCAACACACCTTGAGGGTACATCGATGTAGACTGGGGCATCAGTGCAGAACTTGATCGAGTACCCCTGGATTCTCGCTCTTCCCGCGATGTATGCGCCATCATTGACCAGTCCTGCCGGAAGTCTGTGTAGCAGCTCGAGCCGCACCGCCATCATCTCATCGCTACCATGATTACTCAGATTCATGTGATTTAGGCGGAGGGAACACTCATTGTGAACGTTCCACATCAGCTCTTCGACAAGGGAAGTAGCGTTACCATTGCGGGTAAACGAAGGGCGACCCGAGACAACCCCGGTTTCCTCACCCGGCTCGTCAATCAAACGAAGCAGCTTCACAATTGATCCTCTTGCAGGGATCGCATCAGAGTTTATGAAAACAAGATAGCTCCCCTCTGCATTTTCTATGATCTTGTTAATGGCACTTGCCTTACCGTGTCTAGAACTTTCTTCGATAAGCAAGATCCTGCTGTCGAGACTTGCAAGGAATCGCACTGGATCAAGAGCGCCTTCAGGACATCCACTCGCTACGATCACAATCTTTGAAAGAAAGTAATCCTCAGGAAGTTCTTCTGACTCCACAAGCTTAACGAGATATGCGAGGTTTTCCGCACGATCGCTGGCGCAGATTCCAATGGTAAACTTGCAAGCGTGGCGGAGGCTCTGCATTTCTCTTTATTCCAACTCCCAAAAACCCTGTGATCACGGGGTCAAAGACGATTTGTATGATAGCGAGAGGGCAATAGATATAGTTATTTCAAAAAATATGAAGGAGCTTCCCGCTCCTATTAAGGTAGTAGCAAAGAGCTATCGGGAGACGCTGGTGCTGTCCGGCTCTTCCAAGCGGTCTGCTGCGTCTTCGTGATCTTCCATTTCGAGGAGCTTCTTGATCCTCAAGGTGAGCGATGGCTGCTTGCTGAAAATGCTCGATTCACGTTCATTCAAGAGAAGCGACGCCACCTGAGTTATTGGAACACTCGAAGCAGTCCCGTGCATAGTTTCGTGTATCTTTATCAGTGCTGAAGCGAGTGCGGCCGGCTTTCCTGTAAGTTTTGCAGAATATTCATCGGCATAAAGCTCGCCATCGCGGTAAATTGCGGCTTCGACAAAGTGCGCAACGGGATCGAAAATGAACGCGCTTCGATAAGCGGTAGCCATGGTCTTGCGAAGAGAATCCCGATGAACGATGTGCCCAAGCTCATGCGCGAGGACTGCCCTCAATTCGTCGTCATCCAAAGCTACAGCTGCCCCGCTTGAAATTGCGACGACCTTTTCCCCCTTCCAGTCCAGAGCTGCCGATGCAGGTAGGTCAGAAGCACCAGGAACAACGGAGAGCGCGATCCCGGAAAGATTTGATACATAAAGCAGACTGGAGAATACGATCGAAACCCTGCTTCGAACTGATTCTATGCTCGAAGATTCTTCCCTACTTTTGCGCGTGAAAGTAAAGTATGGATAAATTTGCTTCATTGCACGGTTTCGCAATAGATAGAAAATAACAGGTCCTAAAATTACGGTCGGTAAAATTGCAAACTTTGCAACCTCGATCACTGCATTAGCTGGCGAGTTTACATATTCTCCCTCAAGGCCGAAACAGAGGAGAAGGCTGGCCAAAATGAAGACCCAAAGAGAAGTGGATATCATCATGGCGGAGAGCATTGAAGTGCTCCGTCGCCGGTGATTCTTAGAAAGTGCAAATATCGCAAACGAAGCAGCAAGAGCTACTGCGGCTAGAACCAGCCCTGTCAGTATGAGGTTCGAACTAAAGTAGAACTCGACAACGCCTGGTAAGCCTAAGCTCCAGTGGGACAATTTGTAAGAATGTCACTTCTTCCTTCTTGCTTTGTCTACCTGCTTTTTCAATTTATCAAGGTCATCTTGGGAGAGTGAGTCGAGCCTTCTGTAAATAGCAGAATAGGCAGTTTCACCAAAAGCACTCGTAATACGATCCAGCGTGGATTCCACGATTTGTCTTTTCAACTTCTCGTCCTTGCCCAAGGTAAAGAGGTACTTTGTTCCTCCGGGTCCAGGAAGAGCTTTCCTTTCGACGAGTCTCTTCTTGTAAAGTCTGTCAAGAGTCGTGCTGACCGTCGTGTAAGCGATATCTCTTTTTTCCCTTAGCGAATCCATAACGTCGGCTGCTGTGGCCTGCCCTTTCAATTTGAGTACTTCGAGTACGTCAGACTCGAGTTCGCCGATGATTTCTAGGGATTTTGAAGACGCGTTAGCTTGTGGCACTGTTAAACTGGATATTATCTCCTATCAGTGTAGTAAAAAACTTTTTCCAAAATGTTGTCTTTTAAGACTGCGAAACTGACTTGAAAATCTTGCGCTTTTTCTATATGCCCTTTCGGACCGAAATAAACCAAGTCAAGCGTTTGCCAAATCGCAGGTAAAATAGGTTCTGAATCATCTTTCGACAAAAACTCAACTCGCAGTCGCCCTGCTGGTCGGTATGGCGGTGCGCGAAGTTCTGGCGCCATTCACCGGACACCCGTTTGATTTTGAACTCTGGCTTCGGATAGGATACTACGTGTCTCAAGGGAGTGATCCGTATTCCGTTACCAACCCGATACCCGGATTGAGCTTTCCCGGCGCCCAGGCGATGACGTGGATCGGGTACCCGCCGACTTGGGCATTCTTTCAAGCAGGGCTGTACAAAATTTATTCACTCTCCGGGATAGACAACCGGTTTGCGTACTACTTTATCATAAAGCAACCAATGATCTTGGCAGACCTGGTTGCCGGCTACCTTCTCTTCCGGATGATAACAGAACTGCGGAATCTCGAAACAGGAGTTAGGGCATTCGTCTTCTGGATGCTCTGTCCTTTCACTATCATCATTTCTTCGATCTGGGGAATGTTCGATCAAGTAATCCTCGTCTTGATTTTGGGATCAGTCCTGACCGTAAAAGAGACCCAGAAAAGCGCGTTCATGCTGTCGCTGGGTTTCTTGTTGAAAGTCCTCCCTCTGATGTATTTTCCGGTAATGGCGTTTATTCAAGAGTCGAAGCAGAAAATAGCACTGTACCTTTCGGTTTCGATAGGAACCTCCATAGCGTTCGCATTGCTACCATATCTCTTTTTCAAAGGCTGGAAAATTTCCCAGCTTGCCGGGGTGGGGATCAGCGTCGTTAACAAACTGGGTGGCAGCGCAAATTACTGGATAATTCTAACCGTGTACCAGACATACTGGAAGATCCCGCCATCAATTATAGATCTTCTCAACCTAATAGCATACGCCTGGATACCGGCCGTTCTCATAGCCTCCGCGTTTTGCATCAGTCGAATAAAGCAAAGAGAAAATCTAACCAGGAATCTCTGCCTTTCTCTGATTTTCATTACACTCATCTTTTTCCTCACAAAATCAATCGTGAACGAGCAGTACGTGATTTACTTCCTCGGTCTGGGACTCGTTGACTACTATGTCCTGGATTCTCGCCGTAGGAGAAAACTCTTCCATGCGATCTGGATAACGACACTTGTCTTTCTCGCGGCAAATAATGGCTACTTTACCAGATTTCTCGAACCCCTGTCGACGTACTATAAAGATCTGAACGTCATGTTTGAAACCGGGGGGTATGCTGAGCTGAGGTTTGCCATAATGCTCGTATGCGGATTCGTCTTTACCGCACTGACATTCTCTTACTTGGTTTCACTTTACCAGGACTTGCGTAAAATCGGGAATGGCCCGTGCGTGGTAATCAATAACCGTTAAGAGTCTAACGAATAGAACCTGTGTTTTGAAGCGTGGGGTGATAGCATGGCGCGGCAAATAATCGACAGGAGCGAGTCCTTGCTTCTTGGATTCTCCATTCTATTCCAGATCGTTTCTCTTTTCACTCTACTTCGAGTCGCAACCGGAGTTGCCGCGGCGAACTCTACCACATCTCCGTCCCAGCTTGTTGTCCTTCCGAGTCTAAACCAGAGCGTGTCCGTTCCAAATTCCACACCACAGTTTGTTAATCCGGTTGGAGGTGGTCTGGATTCTTCTCTAGTCCTCGCAGCTCTGTTTGTCATCGCAAATGTCGTAGTGGTGTCTCTGCTCGCTTTCCTTTACAGGAAGAAAAGGATGAAGTGGTTTTCAATCGTCATCAGCGTCTTCCTTATCTTCAACGTCACTGAGCTCTATTTTTCTTTCATAGCGGGCCTCTACTCCCTTCTCCCGATAGCTGCCGCGATCGTCGCTTCAGTGATAACGATCTGGTCAGCGGTAAAGGGAAAGACCGGCGTTGTGAATATTCTTGCACTTTTTCTCGCACTCGAGCTTGGGAGCTCGTTTCCTGTGCTGCTTCAGGCCCCTCTCAACTGGATTGTGCCGCTTGTGTACTCTGTCTTTGACATCTACGCGATATACTTTGGCCGTCTAGGCAAGCTTGTAAAACAGGTGGGCGATGATGAGAGCGCGTCCGGCAAAGATGCAAAAGCAAAGGAGGATAAAGTCAGTCCGGTAAAGAAATCGAGACTGAGAAAGTGGCCAGACTTTGGACTATTGACAATTAGCTTTGGAAAGATCGAAATCGGCATGGCCGACATTGCGTTTTACACGATGGTGCCAGCTATTGCCCTGATTCTGGTCAGCCTGTCCGCCTTCTTTGTCGTGATGATCGTTTTAGACGTCGGGCTCGTAATTTCTTTCTACGTCTTCAGGAACAGAGAAGTCGCCCCTGGACTTCCAATTCCGATCCTGCTAGGTCTTGGAGCTCTATTGCTGATGTACCTGATTCAGATTCATTAGCGATTACCATTCAAATTCCAGCAGTCCTGAAAATCGCAGGGAGTCTAACAATCCTTCCGCATACCCTATGCTGAGAACTGCTAGTTCGTCGCGACCCTCATTGAGAAATCGCTCGGCGTCTCGGGTGTAGCACTCGACGTTTTCAAAGACATCTTCAAAATTTAGTCCACTAGAAATTTTCTTGATCTCAGCCGATTTCTTTGCACGCCCTAGTGCATCCAATGTCTTTCTCGTATACTTTTGCACCATCCTTCTGGAAAGCTTTGAAATCGCTCGCGTATTGTCGGGAATCGACTCGATATTTCGCCCAAGCAGTACTCCAAGCGATTCAAGTTCCGTATAGTGAAGTTTTCCAGGAAGAACGAGAACGTGCGGAGGAGCGCCGAGATTCCTAGTTTTTAGTTCCTCCAAAGATAGCCCGGCGACACTTGAATCTTTAGATCCCAGACGGGAAGCAACCAGGACAAAAGTCGAAGCATCGAGAACTTCGTGTCGAAGATCCCTCTCTGCATCCTCAAGTCCCTTTATGGCTGCTTTCGGGTCGAGAAAGAAATTCTGCGATTCATCCCACTCGAGGAGAATCGTCGTGTGAAGTCCACGAAACAGGTTGTCGTATATAGTGTTGTAGGCCGTGTACTGCATTGGCTCCTTTGTCATCGTTACAATTCTGCCAAAATTGTACGAGTGGAGTCCGAGCTCGCCGCTGACCGAGCAAAGAATTGAAGAGCCATGAATGATCGTCGTTTCGATTCCTTCTTTGATCGCCCTCGTTCTCAATTCTTGGTGGGTTGTCGCAACCATTGGATCGCCGGAGCAGACAAGCGCAGCGATTCCCTTCTTTGAGACCTCCAGGATTTTCCGTCCATCCTCGACAAATTCCCTCTTGACGACTTCGACCTTTTCAGACAGATCCGAAAATTGCGAAAGAACCTCATCGTTGATAGGGGGCGATGTGTAACTCTCATAGTAAACATGATCGCACGAGCTTAGCTCCTGAAGAGATTTGAGCGAAAGCGATTGGTCAATTCCCAATCCTACAAAGTAAAGCATGCAAACTCATTCTCTGAATCTCGCTAATATGTCTAAATCCAAAAGAGTGAAATTCTCACTTCTCACGAACTACCGGAAATGCAACAGCAAATTGTCAAAGTTGGCGTGATCGGCGCCGGGACCATGGGACATGGGATCGCTCAGGTTTTTGCGCAGGCAGGTTATGACGTTAAACTGAACGATGTAAGCCCCGATCTCGTAACAAAGGGAATCGCGAGAATAGATGGAAATCTAACCCGATCGGTCGAAAAGGGTAGAATCACACAAGTGCAAAAGTCTGATGTTCTCTCGAAGATCACCCCAGCCCCCGATCTTTCCGATTTTAGTGACAGGGATCTCACCGTTGAGGCTGCGCTTGAAAAAATCGAAGTGAAGAGCGACGTATTCAGGAGACTTGACAAGATCTGTTCTGACCAGACCATTCTTGCCAGCAATACTTCATCAATTCCGATCACTCAACTTGCTGCTCTAGTCTCCAATCCATCGAGAGTTGTCGGAATGCATTTTTTCAACCCGGTCCCGATAATGAAGCTCGTCGAGATCGTTAGGGCACTCCAGACTTCGGACGAAACCGTTGTAAAAATTCAGGAAGCAAGTTCGAGGCTCGGCAAAACTGCTGTTGTTGTGAAAGATTCTGCAGGATTTGTCTCAAACAGAATTCTCTGCCCGATGATCAACGAAGCAATTTTTTCGCTGGATGAAGGAATTGCAACGAAGGAAGACATTGACACAGTAATGAAACTTGGAATGAGTCACCCGATGGGACCGTTGGAGCTTGCAGATTTCGTCGGACTGGATGTGGTTCTGGATGTTTTGGAAGTCCTCTATCGAGAATTCCAGGACCCCAAATACAGAGCGAGTCCGCTACTTAGGCGAATGGTCAGAGCCGGGTATCTCGGAAGGAAGTCAGGCCGCGGATTCTACCAGTACAGTTAAACTGATAATTTTTGAAGGACGCGATCGATTTCAGGCGAGACAGCAAAAAGTTTTGCTAGCGAACTGAGTGGAACTTCTCTAGAAGAGATTGAGAGCAATTCACCCTTAAACTCTGGCAAATCTCTGAGCCTAGAAGTTACTTCTATGGCTAGACACGGCCCGTAAACCACCTGTAGCTTTCCTGAAAGTGGTTTTGCCTCGCCTCCGAATCTTCCGGCAACCCCTTTTGCCAGTTCAAAAGATGACCCGCCGAGATCCTTCCCCGTTAGCACCACAAGTTTCATCGAAGGTGAATGAATCATTTCGGGGAAGATCCTCACAAAATCGGAAACTTCTCCAACCTCATAATTCCTAATTTTGCCAAATCTTGAGCTGTCTTCAAAAGGTTCTGTAACTGAACTTCGCTCCAGTGAAATAAGAGCGATCTTTTCAGGCGAAATCTGAAAATCGATAACGCTGGAGCTATCGAGTTTTTTCGAAACTGTGTCGCCTGATAACACGTGTGCCCCTTCCAGGTATGGGGATATTCTCTGCTGCAATGTACCATAAACCGCGCCCATAACAATACTTGACTCGAGATCGGAAGGAAAGAGTACCATCTTTACCTTGGACTCTGAAGCAACATACCTGGAAACCACAGAAACCCAATCTGTCAAATTCTTTGCATTGCACACAAGAACCTCGTCAGCTCCGAGGTAGATCAACTTCTGATTTGATTCTTCGTCATTTGAAGACGAAATTGCGACTACTCGTTCACCGACCTCGTCCGCAATTTCCCTAGCTTTTCCAAGCAGAAGATGTCCACTCCAGTTGCAAATTACTGCGATGGCCATCTTAACCCACAACTATCTAGTAATTCTTCGCAATCTTCTCGCAATTGCTGACGCGACCTCCTCGGCAGTTCCGGAGATAGTCTCAGGCTTCCTCTCTTCCATCCTCTTAATCGTGGATTTTCCGAGTACTCCTTCAGGATTGATCGGAGTCTCCATAGACCGAGCGATTCTTCGAACATCTACATTAGAAGACTCCACGCCTGCGTCCAGGACTAAGATTACGGAGTTAGATTCAATCGATTGCAAATCACGACTAATTTTGACATCGAAACCTAGCTTGGAGGAAAGTGCCCCGCACAATGACGCGCCCGAGAAAATCCAATCTGTATTTTCCCCAACGATAATGCTGGTGAATTCCTCATTCTTCAAAAAGAATGAAATCTGCGTTAACGCGTCGTCGCAAAGTGGCATCGAAATTGGGCGCGATGCTCCTCTAGCAACGGCTTCTCTCAATATCGGAGAAAATCCGGCCGCGACTATCTCCCCGGTCGCATGTCGCGAAGCAAAAGCGAGGGCCGCCTTGCTCGAGTGAGACATTTTGAATGTACAATTTTCCAGGTCAGAAAATTTCCTGACAGAACTTGGAATAAATGAAGGAACTGCTTGAACGTAGACGAGTACATTATCCGGCAAATTGAGCTATTGCTCTTTTCTCAGAAAGTATTACTGATTTCCAGATTCTGAGCCAAGCAAATCTCTAGCAATTACGAGTCGCTGGATATCGTTGGTGCCTTCATAGATTTCAGAAATGACAGAGTTTCGATACCCCAACTCGATCCCACTACCTTCAGTGTAACCCTCGGCTCCAAAAACCTGCATCGCACGTTCCATGGATCGGCTCGCCGCCTCTGAACAGAAGGCTTTTGCAATTGCCGTATGCCGGGATATCGCCTCGCGCTCGGCACGTGGAATCTTTTCGCCGCGGGACAACCTTTCAAAGTATAGAGCGACTTCTTCGAGCGAATGGTAGCAGGTAAGGCGAGAAACATGAGCATCAATTGCAGTGTCCGCGATCATCCACCTGACCGATTGGAGCGATTCAAGCTTCGGATGTTCGTGAACCCGATCAATCATTCCTTCAAGCAGAGATTCGCATGCCCCCACGACTCCGGCAGAAAGCGTAGCTCTTCCACCGTCCAAAGTTGTTAGGGCAACGAGAAAACCAGAACCAAATGTCCCCAATATGTTCTCTTTGGGAACTGGGCAATCCTGAAAAACGACCTGAGCAGTGGTTGATGCCCTGATACCCATCTTCTTCTCCACCCTGGCTGTTGAGACTCCTCCAAAAGATCTCTCAACAATGAATGCACTAATCCCTCCGTACGGTCCAAGGGAGAGATCATTCGCAGCAAAAACAATTAAGACGTCGGCTCTGTCGCCATTTGTGATAAACTGCTTTGTCCCGTTTATCAAAAAGTGATCCCCGCTCTTGGTGGCAGTAGTCTTGATGTTGGCCGCGTCGCTACCCGCGCCAGGTTCTGTAAGACCAAAAGCCCCCAGTTTTTTTCCACTCGTCAGATCTGGAAGGTATCTTTTCTTTTGTTCTTCATTGCCAAAGAGCCATATGGGTACTGCGCATAGTCCCACGTGAGCGCCAACTATTGTCCCGTGGGCAGGGCATACTTTTCCGATCTCCTGAGTAGCTATTCCATTTCCAAACTCACCCAGGTCAGCTCCTCCATACTTTTCAGGAATCGGTATACCCATGTAACCATAATCTGCAAACTTCCGAATGTTTTCCTCGGGAAACCGCTCTGCCTTATCATAATACTCAACGGTGTCAGAAATTTCAGTTTTCAGAAATTCGCGGAGGGCGTCTCGAAATAGTTCGTACTTTGCGGGTAATCTGTAATCGTAAATTGGATCCGTGACGCGGTTCAGAGAAAGGGTGATCGCCAACGAAATCCGCGCTTGTCCTCTTCGTTTAGGTTCCTGTAAACTTTGGCTGTCTCTTCTCTAGAAAAGCTTGTACGCCTTCTTTTAGATCGTTGCTTCCTGCGAGTATTCTTACAGCGTTTACCTCGTACTTTAGGGAATCCTTCAGAGATGCGTTTTGGATTCCTTCATTTATCGCAATTTTCGCTTGAGCCAGAGCGAGCGGTGAGACATTTGCTGCAAGCATTCTGATGAAATCTGTCGAAGCTCTCAACTCTTCGCCGTCAGGAACTATCTTGTTCACAAGGCCTATCCTCAGCGCTTCCTGCGCATTGATTATCTGACCGGAAAAGATTAGCTCCTTTGCCTTTCCCGTTCCAACCAACCTACTCATCCGCTGGGTTCCACCCCACCCGGGAATAAGACCAAGCTTGACTTCAGGCTGACCGAATCGCGCCCGGTCCGATACAAACCTAATGTCGCAGGACATTGCAAGTTCATTTCCACCTCCGAGCGCAAGGCCATTGACAGCGGCGATGACCGGCTTTGGTGATTCTTCGACCTCAAAAAAAGCGTTGTGACCTGCTTCGACTATTCTAGCTGCATCGTCAGGATTGAGAGCCTGCATCATCCGCAGATCTGCCCCGGCGCAGAACGCGTTGGTGCCGGCGCCCGTGATTACAATTCCTCTAACTTCAGGATCGTCGTTTGCAAGCTTGATCGCGAGAGGAATCTCTTCGATCAGTTTCAAATTCAAAGTATTAACCGGGGGATTGTCAAGCGTGACGATGAAAGCGGATTCGTCTTTCTTCGTCTTCAGAAATTGAAAACCTTTCTCGCTGCTGCTCAAAATTGTGATCAATAACCTCGAGAATCTAAGTTGTGCGAATATTTTTCCAGAACGAAACTTGTGTATTAAGAATTGCTCGCGAAAAAATAATCTATCGAGCTGCGCTGCTTATCTCGTTTTCAATCACAGGCTCGTGATGGTGCTCTTCAAGATACTTCTCGAGATCAAGTGCAGCTTCACATCCTGATCCGGCTGCGGTAACTGCCTGACGGTATCTTGCGTCCTTGACGTCTCCGGCTGCAAAAACCCCTTCAATGTTTGTCTTGGTCCTATCAGTAACTATAATGTAACCACGAGAGTCCGTTTCAAGATGCCCTCTGAACAAGATAGTATTGGGTTCGTGTCCGATAGCGATGAAAAGCCCATCTGCGGGAACAAGCTTTTTCGTGCCGTCGACGACGTTTCGGATCTCAAGAGCCGAAACATGATCATTTCCGATCACGTCGCTTACCTCTGAGTTCCAGATGAAAGAGATCTTTGGATTTGACATTGCCTTTGACTGCATGATCTTCGAAGCACGAAGCGAATCTCTCCTGTGAACGACGGTAACACTGTTCGCAAATTTTGTCAGAAACGTTGCCTCCTCCATCGCCGTATCACCGCCGCCGACTACGAAGACGTTCTTTCCCTTAAAGAAGAAGGCATCGCAAGTCGCACATGCAGAAACGCCCCGCCCGCGCAACTTTAGCTCGCTTTCAAGACCAATCCACTTTGCATTAGCCCCTGTTGCAATTATGATTGAATCAGCTGTAAACATTTGCTCGCCGGCGCGTACCACAATCGGCCTTACAGTAAAGTCAACGGCAGTGACATCAATGTCCAACACTCGCGCCCCAAATTTCTCGGCTTGTTTGCGAAATCGTTCCATGAGTTCGGGACCCTGAACGCCTTCCGGGAAACCGGGATAATTTTCAACGTCAGAAGTAACCATGAGCTGACCTCCGGATTGAGTACCGCCCAGAACTAGCGGATTCAAATTGGCTCTGGCATTGTATATTGCCGCCGTATAGCCAGCGGGACCTGAGCCAATAATGATAACTTTCTCGTGCATTTGGCTTCCCATTGTAGATTAGGCCATTTCTCGAATTTAAACCGTTTTGTGAATCCTCAAACTGAACCAAAGGTTCAGATGTCGAGAGTTTTTTCAACACTGTGAGAATGAACCAGGCTCTAATAGTTGTAGAACCCCTTGCCAGTCTTTTTCCCCAGACGGCCCGAATAGTACATCTTCTTCACAATCTGAGTAGGCCTGGGGCTGAGAAAACTACCTTCCATTCGCTTGATCGATTCCTCAACGTGGTATAATACGTCGATGCCGACTAGATCTGCGAGCTCGAAGGGTCCCATTGGCATTCCCGCTCCGGTCTTCATTGCCTGGTCTATGTCGCGCATTGATGCCACTCCTTCCTCGTACAGCGCAAAAGCTTCGTTCCACATAGCCCCGAGTATGCGGTTTACCAGAAAGCCCGGAACCTCCTTAACCCTTATCGGCAGCATTGGATAACGGAAATTCCTCAAAGATGAAAGAAAATCGAAGACGTCAGTAATTGTATCCTCGCTTGTCTCGAGCCCGGGAATCACCTCAATTAACGGCAAGGTTATCGGGGGATTGAAAAAATGGGTGCCGATGGTTTTATCCCTCCTCTTTGTCGCTGACGCAATCTCGGTAATAGAAAGTGTTGAAGTGTTGGTTGCCAGGATCGCTTTCCTTGCTACCTGATCCAGTTCCCTGAAGAGTTTTTTCTTTTCTTCAATTTCTTCGATGATCGCCTCGATAACGATGTCCACATTTTTGAATGGCTCGAAACTTTCAGACGGATGGATCCGCGATAATACTTCAGAAACTCTCTTTTCGTCATAAGTCGGCTTTAGCTTTGCCCTAACTTGCTGAACCTGATCATCGGTTAGCACTACCCCATCCTTTTCGCGGATCCGGCCGATCTCTCTGTCGGCTTTCGAATTGTGGAATGCGACGAGCTCATCAAGGTTTTTCCTAATTCCTGTCATTCCTCTGCCCAGAAATTCCTGTGAAACATCCTTCAGGTACACCTCGTAACCATTGAGAGCCATTATCTCGGCGATCTGACTTCCCATCGCGCCAGCGCCGACCACTCCGACCTTTCTGACGTAGAGCATTATGCTATCCTTCCCAGCATGCTCGCGGCGATTATAAGGTGTTACAACCGCTAGATTTTTTCGAAGACTATTCCCGGAAGGTATGATTTCTTGAAAGCTACGCGCTGCCCGATTGGAAGCTCTGAAGGTTTCGAGATGAATGGAATCCAGCCCGTGACCTTGGGACCGACATCAAGCTGAACTATTGCCCATGCGTAAGGAACTTCATTCATGTACTGTTCTGGAGCGACAAATTGTATGGTGTAGGTCAGAACCGATCCCTTGCCCGAGAATTCGACCTTTTCCAGACGTGCTTTGTGGCAGTTTGGACAAAATTCCAAGATGTCGATTCGTTTCAGCCCGCAATTTGCACATTGATATCCACGAATTTTCCCATCGTGGATTCCCTGTTCAAAGTCCTTTATTGTGAGCTCGGACGAAATTTCCTTCTGAGTAGTCTCTGTCATGATAAAACATCTCCAGTTTAAGACAGACCGAAGATGTGCACGCCGCAGCTACCGCCGGTCGCTCCAACATTGTGCGTTAGCGCTATTCTTGCGTCGCTGACTTGGCGAGCGCCTGCTTTCCCTTGAAGTTGTTCGTAGACCTCAACCACCTGACCGACGCCCGTCGCTCCAACTGGATGTCCTTTGGCTTTGAGTCCGCCGGAGGGATTTACTGGCAACTCTCCGCCAATTTTTGTTTGTCCTTCTTCGGTCAGTTCAGCAGCTTTTCCTCTGGGCGCAAATCCGAGATCTTCCTCTGCAATCAGTTCGGCGACTGTAAAGCAATCATGGACCTCAGCAAAATCGATATCTCGCTGCGAGACCCCGGCCATTTTGAAAGCCTCACGCCCGGCGAGCACCGCTGCGTTGAGAGAAGTCATATCGTCCCGTTGGAACAAGGCGCCGGTTCCTCCAGCTCGTCCAGACCCTTTAATCAGAACCTGCTCAGAAATCTTCCGACCTTTTGCCCTAAGAAAATCCTCACTGCACAAAATTGCAGCAGCTGCACCGTCCGAGAAAGGGCAGGCGTCGAAGAGCTTTAGCGGACTAGCAACGACCGGGGACTTCATCACGTCATCAACGGTTATCTTTTTGTGGAGATGCGCATTCGGATTTGAAAGAGCGTTCTCGTGATTTTTTACAGCCACTCGGGCAAGCTGCTCTTCAGTTGTTCCATACTTGGTCATATGCGACCTTGCTATTGCTCCGTAAAGTCCAGGGAATGAAGCTCCACACGCTCCCTCGAAGACATAATCTGATCCAAACGAAAAATAGGTGGTTGCCGTGATCGTGTCGAGCTGGCTTACCTTCTCCACTCCCACCACAAGCATGCAATCGTAAATTCCCGCGCCAATATTGATCCATGCTTCTCTTATTGCGGAAGCTCCGCTCGCGCAGGCTGATTCTATCGTGGAAGCCGGAACATCGGGTACGCCTAAACCTGACATTACGATTGGGCCTAGATGGCCCTGCTTTTCAGCAATCGAGAAAGCATTTGCCACAAACGCCGCCTGAATATCGGAGGGTGAGATTCCAG
>Ga0207060_10098_pt3 | contig 33430 bp, 40 predicted proteins | sample Alteio_BWMinCont_30_FD_153270 | JGI IMG/M metagenome (GOLD analysis project Ga0207060, IMG submission 153270) | Enriched cells from forest soil in Barre Woods Harvard Forest LTER site, Petersham, Massachusetts, United States -... | ecosystem: Environmental > Terrestrial > Soil > Temperate forest >...
GAAGGGATCAGAGGATACGGAGTTAATTCAAACGTCCTAATATTCAGGCTGGGCGATCATTTTGAGCGGCTGATGAACTCAGCTCGAGTTTGCGATATCGAGCCGGAATATACGGTCGAAGAGCTCGAAAACGCGTGCGTATCACTCATAAGATCAAACAAGATCAAAGAAGATTGCTACATTCGACCGATAATGTTCGTGGGCTTTTCGGGGATTAACCTGGGATTCATCGGCTATCCAGTGGAGACCGCCATTATTGCGTTCCCGTTCAAAAATTACTTCAACAAACCCGGTCTGGATGTTTGTGTTTCGTCCTGGACCAGATTGTATGATCCCGTGACCCCGCCAATGGCAAAGATTTGCGGAAACTATGTCAACTCAGTTTTTGCTAAGAGAGACGCGGCTAAGAACGGCTACGACGAAGCTATAATGCTTAACACCGAAGGAAAAGTTTCTGAAGGAACCGGCGAAAATATCTTCGTAGTGAAAAAGGGAAAGATATACACACCGCCCATTGGCGCGTCGATTCTTGACGGAATTACAAGAAATTCAATTCTCGAGCTCGCGAAAGAAAACGGGCTAGAACTTATCGAGCGCGACGTCGCCAGATCTGAGCTTTACACGGCAGACGAGATCTTTCTCACCGGAACCGCTGCTGGAGTGGTGCCGGTAATGAGTGTCGATAAGAAGAAGGTTGGAAATGGAACTGTGGGCCCGATCACGAAGGGCTTGTCGGAAAGTTACTTGGCTCTTGTACTCGGCAAGATGACGTTCGGTCACGATGACTGGATTACAAAGGTCTATTGAATTTCAAAAGGAAAATGTAGAAAAATAATGTCAGAACAATCAATGGCTGGTAACGCCGTCGCGTATTACGAAAAGGATGTTACTACGACCGATGTGCAGAGAAAAGAAACCATAGCTGTACTAGGCTATGGAATCCAGGGAAGGGCACAATCGGGCAACCTGGCGGATTCAGGTTTCAAGGTAATTGTCGGCCTTCGGCGGGGAGGCAAGTCCTGGGATCTCGCAGTAGCTGACGGACACAAGGTTATGGAGGTTGCTGAAGCCGCGCAAGCTGCAGATATCATTCACATGCTCGTCCCCGACATGGTTCAGGGGGATGTTTACGATGAAATCAAACAGTACGTAACTGCCGGAAAGGCACTTTCCTTTTCCCACGGCGCGTCGATTCACTGGGGATGGGTAAAGCCGCCTACGGACGTCGATGTATTCATGGTTGCTCCAAAAGCGCCGGGGCAGCGGGTTAGAGAAGTATACCTGCAGGGATTCGGGACGCCTTCTGTGGTTGCAGTTCAACAGGATTCTACGGGTCGAGCATGGCAAAGAACGCTTGAATTTGCTAAAGGGATTGGCAGTACGAGGGCCGGAGTCATAAAGACCACGTTCAAGGAGGAAACCGAATCTGATTGGTTCGGTGAGCAGGTAGACCTCTGCGGCGGAGCTGACCGACTAATTCGGAACGCTTTCGAAGTTCTCGTTGAAAACGGCTACCAGCCTGAGATTGCCTACTTTGAGTGTCTGCACGAGCTCAAGCTGATTGTCGACTTGATACAGAGGTACGGCATCGCCGGGATGTACCGCGGGGTTAGCGAAACTGCAAGGTACGGTGGTCTGACCGTCGGAGGGAACGTGATAAATCAGGAGACAAAAGAGAGAATGCGCGACGCCCTAAAGGATATCCAGTCTGGAGCTTTCGCAGACAGATGGGTGAACGCTTACCGTACCGAAAAAGCGCGAGCCTTTGAGAAATACATGGAGGAGCTCGATGCCCATCCTATCGAGCAGGTGGGACGCAGATTGAGGCAAATGATGTGGCCAGAGGATTCCAGCGGTTCGACAAAGGTTTCAAGCTGGTCAAAGCTCGCGAAGAGTTCTTCGTCCTCGAAGAAGACTCCAGCAAGAAAAGCCGCTTCGAAGAAATCTGCAAAGCCCAAACGATCCAAAAGTAAGAGCAGAAGCTGAGAAAAGAATTCGAAGCTTAACCGTTAATTTTACTCTCTCAGATCTCGTCGGATTGATGAAGAGATGAAGACCTCACCCTTAGCGCCCAATTCCACCAAGAAACTACAGATAATGGACTCGACTCTTCGTGAAAGAACTTTTGGAGTGTCTTTCTCCGTCGGAGAGAAGTTATCGATCGCCAGCGGGCTCGATTCTCTTGGAGTTTCATACGTCGAGTCGACATTTTCAGCAGGGAACCCCGGGGAGATCGAATACCTGAAACAGGTGCGCTCCCTCTTAAAGGGAACTTCACAGCCGGTTCTTTTCATGCCAGATTTCGACCCCTCATCTATTGAATCGTCTCTTCTTCAAGAGTCGCTGGGGTCGTGGGTGAAAAACATCAGTGTTAGGGCAAATTCATGGAAATCACACCTTCGCAATGGGCTCCCGCAGAAGAAAATCGAACCTGAAGCAAATCTCGTTGATCTGAAGAAGATGCTGAAGGCGCTCCGAAAAGACGCGTCAAGGGATGTTTTTCTTTGTGCGGAACACTTTTTCGATGGCTTTTTCGAAGACACCTCTTACGCATTGAGTATCCTTGAGACCGCAGTGGAGTGCGAGGTCACAAAATTGATCCTCTGCGACTCGCGCGGAAGTTCGTTACCTGAACAGGTCGCGAAAGCGGTAAAGCTTGTGCGCTCGCATTTTTCTTCAACTGACAATGTGTCGATCGGGATCCAGTGCCATAACGATCTTGGACTCGCTGTCGCAAATTCGATATTCGCGGTGCATGCGGGAGCAAATCTGGTCCAGGGTACGATTAACGGAGTGGGTGATAGATCAGGCAGCGCCGATCTCTGCCAGCTTCTTCCGGTATTGATGTTCAAGATGGGCTACGAGGCTCTGAATTCCCGCTTACCGGAAGATCAGCAGCTAATCTCACTCCGAGTTCTTTCTGAGAAGGTCTCGCTGGCTTCCGGAATTTCGCAGCCGCAACAGCCATTTGTTGGAGCGCTCGCATTCGCCCACACTGATCCGATCCATGCGGCAACTGAGATGAAGAACCCTGAAACTTTCGAAGCGATCAATCCAGCTCTGGTTGGAAATCGTCGTCTGCTCGGCGTTGATGATGCTTCCCTTGTGAAAAACGAAATGTCCGAGCTTGGCCTTTACACGAAAGACGGAGAAGAAGTTGCAAACAAGGTTCTAACAAGGATGAGGGAACTCGAGGCTTTTGGTTGCAAGTTTGAGGACGCAAAGGCAAGTCTTCACCTTCTGATACTGGAGTCGCTGGGCTACGCGATCTGGCCCTTTCAGGTTACCCGCTGGGAGACGAGTACTTCAAGGTCAATTAATGAATCGTCAACAGTGATTGGAACGATCCAGGTTAGCGTAGGGGCGCAGGAAGGCAAGTACGAGAAAACGATCACCGCAACTGAAAAAGGGGTTGGGCCGATTCACGCGATTGACCTCGCACTGAAGGAGTGTCTTCAGCAGGAATACCCGGAGCTAAAAAATCTCAAGTTGATCAGCTACTCCTTGAACATTGTTGACTCGCTCAGCGGGAGTGCCGCGACAGCGAGGGCAAGAACTGAATTCTCGGATGCAGAACCTCCCTCTGGGTTACAGGCTCAGGGTTCCTGGGCGACCACAGCCGTTTCCGAGGACGTTTTGGATGCGAGCATAAAGGCTCTAATCGACGGATATCGTTACAAGCTCATTTTCCGGAGCAAGTCAGTAAAGTATCCGCTGCCTGACTGGCGCGTCGCAATGAGTTGGAGGTATACAGACAGATGGTAACAAATCAACAGACAATCGTAGAGAAGATCGTTTCCCGAGCAGTTGGAAGACAGGTACGCGCAGGCGAACATATCGATGTGCTGCCAATCGACAAGCTGTACTTCAACGAAGTAATCGCCCCGCCCGCAATAATCAACTTTCAGAACGATTTCCAGAGTGTGTTTGCAGATGCGGCAAGCAACTCCCGGAAGAAACCCGGAGAGATTTCAGTCTGGGGAGAAGGAGGGAAGACAAAACTCAAGGTCTTCGATCCTTCGCGAGTGTGCTTCATCCCAGACCATACCGTACCCTCCTGCTCAGTAAAAGTCGCACAAGGTGTGAACCTGATGAAACAGTTTGCGGCCGATCAGGGAATCAAGATGTTCAAGGAAGGCGACGGAATCGAACACACCGTCGTCACTGAAGAAGGATTTGTCAGACCCGGTGAAGTCGTTGTCGCAACCGACAGCCACACCGACACGGTCGGCGCCATCGGAGCTCTGGGCTTCGGCATCGGCACTACGGAAGCAGAGTATGCTCTAGCAACCGGGGAAATCTACGACTTTTTTGTCCCCGAGACGTACAAGTTCGAAATATCCGGCGACTTTCATCCCGGAGTCTCGGCAAAAGATTTGATCCTCACAATACTTGGAACGGTGAAGGAAGGCGGCTGCTCTAAAAAAGTCGCAGAATATTCCGGTGACACGATAAGGAAAATGGGTATGGACGGCCGCTTTACCATGTGCAACATGTCGGTTGAAATGAGCGCGAGGACCGGCATTGTGAATCCAGACAAAGTTACCTCTGAATTTGTGCGCGACACTATCGAACGACATCCCGAGCTTTCACAGGAGCTGTCTTCGAGGATGGAAACCGGATCAATGGTTAGAAGTGATGACGGCGCTTCTTATGCCTCTGATATGGACCTCGACGCAGGCGAAATAGAACCACAGGTTGCGCTGCCACATTCACCGGCAAACACAAAGCCGGCGAGTGAGCTCTCTGACGAGCTGAACGTTGTCTTCATCGGCTCGTGTACAAATGCACGGCACTCTGATCTTGTCGAAGCTGCAAGAATAATCAAGGGAAAGAAAGTGAACCAGAACGTCAACCTTCTCGTGATTCCGACTTCGCGGCTTGTGTACAACTGGGCAATGGATCAGGGAATCCTGAAGATATTTGCTGACGCCGGCGCCAATATCGAGTCCTCCAACTGTGGCCCGTGTTTTGGGAAGCACATGGGTGTTCTTTCGCCTGGCGACCGTTGCCTCAGCACATCAAATCGCAATTACAAGGGAAGGATGGGCTCGCCCGAAGCGAACATCTACCTTTCATCTCCCGCGACCGCTGCAGCCAGCGCCATTGAAGGCAAGATAGCTGATCCGCGGAGGTATTATGCAGCTTGAAAGATTCACATTCTGTTCGGGGAACTGTGATTGTGAAATTCGGGGACGACATTAACACGGACTATATCGTTCCCGCGTACATCCTGCAGGAAGCCTGGGACAAGAAGTTTTTTGCAGATTATGCGTTCGAAAGATACAGCCCTGATTTTCCAAAGACGTGCAGATCGAATCCGAACAAGGATAACGTCGTCGTCGCAGGGAAAAACTTTGGCTGCGGCTCGAGCAGGGAACAGGCGGTCTATGCAATACAGTACAACGACGTTAACGCAGTCATTGCCGAATCGTTTCCGGATATCTTCTTTCGAAATTCGATAAACAATTCTTTCTGCGTTGTTAAAGTTGAAAGTGTCTCCGATCTCGTGCTCGGCGATCGCGTGGAAATCGATCTCCAAAATCTAGTCGTAAACATAGATGGAACGAGAGGGCGGATGCAAAAACAGATCACGATGAACGAAGAAGAAAGAGATCTACTTGTAGCAGGTGGACGTCTCGGCAAAGTGAGGGAAAGGCTCAGGGAAAGGTTACTCGCTACAAATTGACTTCCGTAATTGTTTCCAAAAATCTGTCACTCAAGAAAACTCCCGTTTCGGCTGCTATCCAAGGTGAACTTGGCGCATACAGTCAACAGGCGGTTTATTCGTTTTTCGGAAGGGACGTTGCACGGCAGATAATGCCATTGCCTACTCTTCAAAGAGTGTTTGCCGCAGTCGGAGGAAAAATGGGAGTTACTCCTGACTTTGCAGTTGTTCCCATTGAAAACAGTCTTGCCGGAAGTATCGGCGAGACAATCGATCTACTGATCAGCAGAAACGTGAGAGTGGTAGGCGAGACGAGCGAGCCGATATCTCACTGCCTTGTGATTCACAAGGACACGACCATCGACCGGATAACGAAGGTAATGTCGCACCCGCAGGCGCTTGCACAATGCAGGGAGTACCTGGACCGAAACGGGCGCCACTGGGAGCAGGTTTCAGTCTACGACACCGCAGGCTCCGTTAAGATGATCAAAGAGCAGAACCTGATGGACGTTGCGGGGATTGCAAGTGAGCTTGCTTGCGAGATCTACGGCATGAAACTGGCTGCACGGGAAATAGAAGACGATCCATCCAACAGGACGAGGTTCGTCGTGGTTGAAAACGCAGAGAACACTGAAAGTAATCTTCCCACGGAGCCGACTGGAGACGACAAGACATCTGCCATTTTTGCAACAAAGCACGAACCGGGCTGCCTTGTAAGGGCGCTTAGCTCGCTTTCCTCGCGAGCGATAAATGTCGACAGGATAGAATCCAGACCTATAAAGGGAAAGCCCTGGGAATATTATTTCTGGATTGATTTCTCGGGACATGTGAAAGATGAAAAGTGTAGGAAAGCGATCGAGGATCTAAAGTACCAGACTGAAGAGGTAAAGATCCTGGGTTCCTATCCGCGCGGCGTCTAAAAATTCTGTTTCTCAAAAAGGGTACCTAGATCGTGAGTCAGCAAGAGAAAATCTACGTCATGAAGTTCGGCGGTTCCTCGCTCGCTGGACCGAAGGAGATAGTGCAAAGCGCATCAATCGTAAGTGAATACAGCAAGGGTCGCTCGGGGCTCATCGTCGTTTGCTCTGCAATGGGTGACACGACAGACCACCTTCTAAAGGCGATTGATTTTGCAAAGAAAGGCAACATCGATAACGCAAGGCAACTGATCGCGGAGATCAAGAACCACCATCAGATTACACTTGAAAAAACGGTCGAGGACGTCGAGAAGAGAGAGCGGTGTACTGAGTGGATTTCTGAGAGGTTCGACGAGCTGGACAAGATACTTTTGGGAATATCGCTCCTCCGGGACCTGAGTCCGCGCTCTTCAGATTATTTTCTTTCATTCGGAGAAAAACTCTCGACAAATATCTTCGACGCAACTCTCCAAAGCCTAGGGCTGAAAACAAAATACCTCACCGGCGGCGAGGCCGGGATTTTAACGGACGAATCATTTGGTTCGGCAGAGCCGGTCGCCAAGCCAACAAACGAAAAGCTCCGCACCACGCTCTTGCCCCTGCTAAAGTCGGACGTAATCCCGGTTGTCACGGGCTATATCGCTGAAACCTTGGATTCGCACGAAATAATCACTCTGGGCCGCGGTGGTTCTGACTATACTGCGACCTTGATCGCAGCTGCAATTGATGCAAACGAAGTTCTGCTCTGGTCCGACGTCGACGGAATCATGAGCGCGGATCCAAAGATAATCAAGAACGCGAAGATCCTGGAGCAGATCAGTTACCTTGAGGCGATGGAGATGAGCGCGTTTGGGGCCAAGGCGATGCAGCCAAGGGCACTCGAGCCTGCGGCGAGAAAAGGGATTCCCGTTAGAATAAAGAACACGTTCAATCCTAAAGTTCCAGGCACGCTCATCCTCTCCTCAGATTCCGTAGTTAATGGAGTAAAGACAGGAGTGAAAGCTGTAGGCTCACTCACAAACGTCGGAGTGATCAACATCAGCGGTACGAGCATAGTTGGCAGTCCTGGAACCGCTGTGAAAATTTTCGAGATACTGAAGGAGCTCGGCGTCGGAATCTTGATGATGTCCCAATCGGTCTCGGAGAACAACGTGTCGCTCGTGATAAAGCGAAACGAACTCCCCAAAGTAGTCAGGGCCTTCAGAAAGGATCTGCTCTTGGAAGACACGGATGGATATGACACTGAAGGTGCTAAAGAAAGCCACAGTTCCCGCGCCTCGGCAAACAAAAATACAAAATTCAGCAAGCTGGATTATGAGGATGACGTTTCAATAGTTGCTGTTTTAGGGCGGGGCATGATTGGAACGCCCGGGATTGCTGGCCGGGTATTCAGCACCGTTGCAAAACAGGGAATAAATATCAGGATGATAGCTCAAGGGTCGTCCGAGATCAATATTTCGTTTGTGATCAAGGACAAGGATCGAAACAAGGCAGTTGCTGCGCTTCACGAAGAGTTCGTAGTTTAGAGGACTTTTCGGGATTAGTCAGTTTTCTAATCAGGTTACTTGCAGTTTTCTTCGGGTCTTTGCCGCGGAATTGAAAATCTCGCCGAAAGCGTGCTCAAAGTACTCAAGGGCCTTGGCGAGACTTGACTTTCCCGTAGGAGTAAGCTCATACACGGTATTGCGTCCTTTTATTTGCCCCTTAATCAGCCCGCGTCCGGTAAGATCTTTGAGAGCGGGATAGATAGTTCCTGGATTTGGCTTTTCGCCCCTTCTTTTCCCGATTTCGTTTGCAAGCTCCTGACCGTACATCGGACGGGTTGATAGCAACCAGAGAATCATGAACGACAGCATCCCTCGCATGTCGCACGTTTCTTCGGGTTCTATCTTATTCATCCATGAAATTCTATTCGGGCTTGCTAATTAAGTATCCCGGAGAATCCCGATTTCCTTATATTGGGTGACTAATATTGGGCATACGATAATAACCCATGATCGTCGAAGTTGCGAAATTGAGCGAAATTCCGGAAGGAAAAATGAAGCGCATCCAAGCGTTTGATTCCAGAGTTCTTCTTTCCAACGTAAATGGAAAGATCTATGCTACCCAGGACGACTGCGGACACCAGAGGGCTAGCCTTTCTCGCGGAAGTTTAGAAGGAAACGTTGTCACTTGCCCCCTTCACCGGGCAAAGTTTGATGTGACAACGGGTCAAAACGTTGCTGGTATCCAGATGGGCATGACTCCTGAGATGATGCAGAAGATGCCTCAGGAAATGATTACAATGTTTTCAAGGATGGGCGAGATCCTCTCCGAGATTGAAGTACTTCCATTGAAAACCTACAAGGTCGAACAGAAGGGAGACTCCATCTATCTCGACAGCGGTATGTGACCTACCCAGTACCTAAAACATACTCAAAAACTGGTAGTACCCGTCGGCAAAAAAGACAGCCCCGTGAAAGTATCAAATATTCCGATAAATGATATTGCCGGCGGGGCAACCACGGGACCCAATTTTTAGTTTTTCCACCAGATTTCTGATGTAGCTTTAACGAAATCTGAATCAACGGTGAGGAAAGCTGAGATACCCGAACTTCCGAGAAAAACCAAAGAGAACGCTGAGAAAGTTTTGACTGACGTGGTAAAATCAACTCCGATGGCTGGAACGCCTGAAGCATCAACGGTTTCAGGTACCAAATCCCCTGTTATCATGTCTGCAAGAACAGCGGTCTTGATCACAGCTGGAATCCTGCTGGCCCTATTGATGGGTGCATTGGATGATTTCGTCGTGCTAACCGCACTTCCAATTATACTCGTTCAATTCAGCAGCCCCAACAGCGGAACTTTTGTCATCAGCGCATACATCATAGCAAGCACCGCGGCTATCCCGATTTTTGCGAAATTGTCTGATCTCTGGAGCCGCCGAAACGTGTTCCTTGGTTCGCTCGTAATATTCATGATCGGTTCAGTGCTCGCCGGGTTGAGTCAGAACATCAATGAGCTCATTATTTTCCGCGCTGTCCAGGGTTTTGGCAGCGGCGGTTTCTTCCCTGTAGGAATTGCAATTGTCGCAGTGGTTTTTCCACCCAAGACAAGAGCGAGGGTGATCGGCGCGCTCTCAGGAGTATTCGGAATTGCAGTAGTTGCCGGCCCCCTAATCGGCAGTGCCATTGTTCAGTACACTACCTGGCGCTGGGTGTTCTACGTCAATATTCCCGTGGGAATTGTGGGATTGGTGGTAGTACTTGCTACGCTGGGTCCCCTCCGTCCAGAAATGGTTCGTAAGTTTGATCTCGTTGGAACTGCCCTCCTCGTCGGCTGGGTTGCATCGGTGATGTATCCCCTCTACGGGATCGCCGACAGCGGCTGGGCGTGGACAGACACTCGAGTAATCGGACTGCTCGGACTAGGAGCAGTGCTGATCATTGCATTTGTGATCTGGGAACTACGAGCGGAGAACCCAATAGTCCCTGTTCGCCTTTTCCGGAATCGCGTGATCTGGTCGGGTGGAGGTTCAACCTTCTTCGTCGGGATGGTATTCTTTCCAGTTGCTACTTTTCTTTCTCTTGTCGTTGGGTTGGTTCTGTCCGGCGGGTCGACCAACTCGGCGAACACAGTTCGTGACATTCTGTATTTCCTCGTAATACCTCTGGTCATTGGGGCCGGATTGGGCGGTCAGCTTCTCACACGACTTTCCTATCGATCGGTCTCAATCATTGGGATGGTTATAGGAGTCATCGGAATGGCCGGACTGACTGGACTTTCAACTTCAACACCGCTATGGAAGTTCGTGTATAGCATAATCCCGGTAGGTGGAGTTATCCTGCCACTGCTCCCTCTCGGTTTTGGAATTGGATTGACCTTCCCCGTGTATCTTCTGGCGGCTCAAAACCAGGTAAAGCAGGAGGATGTCGGAGAAGCAGGTGGCTTGATTCAGTTTCTGCAATCCCTGGGCGGCGCTGTTGGTTTGTCGGTACTTGCATCCCTTCAAGCTACGCGATTTGCCATTCTGGATCCGTTGCCGGATCCATCGTGTTTGACTCCCACCCCAACGATGCCAGTTTGCGCTAGCTTTCTTGGTTCGATGCAGGGTTCGCTGGTCAACTCGTACGATCAGGTTTTCGCCGTGATGGTAGCGCTGCTCGTGGTCGCACTTGTCTTCGCGCTATTCTTGAAGGGGAATTTACCGAAAACGACTTCGGGAGAACCCAAGGAAGTTGCAGGTAGTACTGGATCAAAGGAAACTCCCTTGAATTCTCCAGCTCTTACAAAAGAAATCCCTGCAAAGTCGGTTCCTTCCGAATAACCTTCAAAAAAGAAAATTAAGCCGGGGCTTTTTGCGGTTCGCTTAGGAACCGCTTTATTCCGGTCCCGAACATTAATACCGTCAACCAGAAACCGATGAGAAGAGCCAACCAGGCAAAATTGCTGTATAAGTTTAGGGCAACAAGACCCGCCGCAATGATCGTGGCTAGAATGAAGTTTGTCAATCCCCAGAGAACGTTAGTCCTCGGCGGGGATTTATAACCGGCAGGGCTCCGGAATAATATCCCAGCTGAACCAAATGCAAAATGCGGCATACCGTTCCCTAACAAGAATCCGATTACAAAGTACCAGATAAGAAAAAGCTGGAGCGCCAAGATATTTACCCTTCAGGTTTCGTTGAGAACGTTCTCTTTGAATTACGGTTTGCTGGACTGTGGAGAATCCTTTGAAGAAGAATTAGTGGTAGCCTTACCAGAATCCATCTTACTCGCTTTAGCAGACTGCTTTCTTGAGCCCAAGTAAAAGCCCAGAGCAGCCATGATCAATCCGAGAATAGCGACGGCGGAGCCTGCATAGATCCAAAACGGATTCCCACTCATTACGGAACCTCCAAGTATGCCATCTCCCTGTAGTGCAAAGCCTGTTCCGAATAGTATGAAGAGAATTCCTAGAATCGCCAGACCAAGAAAAGATCGTTTCAAATCTCCTTAATCTCTCCAGTAACAGTTCATCCAGCGAGGATACGGGGAATTTCTATAAAGGGTTATTGGACGTCCAAGATTGATGATTTTCTGTAAAATCATGGACTAACTGAGTAAGACCTGTTACTTCACTCAAAGATAATACGTGCTCCTGTGACTATTGCAAACTTACTTTGCAACCACGATTTGCCAGTTGATATGAAAGCAGGACGCCAAGAATCTTGCTCGAAATAAAACAGGAATAAAGAGATTTCAAGCCCTGTCAAAGAGGTAAAGTACTGTCCAAATTGCGATGCACAGCTGATCGTTGATTCTAGTTTTTGCAACAAATGCGTAAGAGCTCAACCGTGATACTAGTTTCCGTTTTTCTCAACATCTGATTCTATTCGAGGTGGCGTTGAAGAAAATCGCGAATAACAGCGAGATACACATTCGCCTCTTTCTCCAATATAGTCAAGTGACTAGAGTTACCAAATATTACAAACTCATTATCCACCAGGCCATTCGCTAGTGTGCGACTACAATCGGGCGACACTTCATCGTAATAGCCGCACAGGATTAGGGCAGGGACGCGAATTTCGTGCAACCGGTCGGTTACGTCAAAGTCAGCCTCTGGACCAGTTCCGAGGAATTCATGCGGACCCCAGAGCGCATATGCAGGCCCCAAATCGGCCAAATATTCCGCGGCAATTTTCTGAAATTCATCTCGCGATCTTTTAGGTTCATAGGGTGAAGAACGTCTAAGATGCCTGGAGTTCAATTCAAGTAGCGCATCTTGATAATCAGCCGCGCTCAGGTCATTCTGATGCTCGCGCTTGAGCATTAGCGCGTGCATGTCTGTTCCTAATCCAATCCTGTGCTTTGACACTGCGATGAGATACTCCTTCGCGCTGGCCATTGTATTAGACAGAATAAGTGATCGCACATTATGTGGATAATCAAGTGCATATTGGAGCGCAAGCATTCCGCCCCAAGACTGCCCAAGGAGATGAACAGTTCCCAAACCTAGGTTGCTACGAACCGTCTCCAATTCCTCCACAAAACGAGGAACCTGCCAGAGCGAATCATCTGTTGGTCGATCTGACTTTCCACCTCCAAGTTGGTCGTAGAGTACTAGTCGTACGTCATCATCCACTACCTCGGAGAGCCTTTCCAAGTAACTATGACCAATCCCAGGGCCTCCATGAAGACCAAGCAGAGTCTTTTTTCCAGATCCAAAAATGCGGTAGTAAATTTCGTGTCCTTGGGCGTCTATCTTCATTCTACCTTCGCCAGTAGCTATTACGCGCTTAGGCTGAACTGACTGCAAAGTCATCTTTTAGAATGTGCTCGATCATTAGCCCGATATTAGTCTGTTCCCTCGAACCTAGACTCAGGCTGGACCTTAATTCGATAAATGATCTTGCATGTATGGAAAAAGAATGGCTATCGGGATGTTTGTTGCTGAAGTACTTTCAAAGACTGTGATCAGATCCTTGTCTAGTCTAGATATCATGGCTAACCTGTCTACGAGAGAGATGCCATTCGCCAACCTAATTGGTAGTTGTAGATGTCATTTTCGTCAAAGTGGACTCGTGATGAAATGTCGAGCGAGCCAATTTGTGCTTTCTTTGCCCTTGAATGATTGTTTCCAGATGAAGAATTGATTCTGCCGTTTCTGTCTGACACTTCGCTCTCTATAATAAAGTCCGAACTAATCCACAGATTAGATACCCTGGGACATGGTGCCGGGGACGGGAATAAGAATCTTCGCGTCATAATCCTGTAACGATTTATGGCATAACGAACTTTTTACCGACCTGTCGGTAGTTCACCAGTCACCGGGTTTCCTGAATTGTTAGATTTTAAGCCTTTTTTCCACTTGATTGTTTTTCAAAGAATTCTTCATCGCTCGTTTTGACTTCAAGTAGTGCTCAAATATCACTAATTGTTCATGTGTAGAGAGGTTTCGAAATCGCCGAAATGCGAATACGCTTCCGAACCCAAATAAAACAAAAAATATAGCGATAAGTATGCCATCCAAATATGATGCAAGAGAAGGCTTTAGAGAAATTATAACAGCGACAGTCGAAAGCGTTAATGAACCCCATGAAATTAGAATTGCGAAATTCAAACCTATGAAATCGCGTAAGTTGTCTGACCTCGCCGTGAAAAATGTTCTCAAATCTTCGCTTTCGATAACGTCTTGATATTGATTTGCGAGACTCAAGAACTCATTTTGAGAATTCGTTTCTTTCTTCTTTCTCATGGATTAAACAAACACCACTTAAAGAATATTTGCAGTGATGTAAAGTCCAAGACAAAAATAGAAAATTCCCGTGTGTTCTTCACTCTAGTGATTTGTTCTGGGCTTTGAACCATGTTGATTTCGTGTTAAGAATCGTAAACGATTCATACATTTTTGTCGAATCCCGGGAGAAGAAATGTCAAAGCTAATCATCAAGATGGGAATTAGATAGGGATTGGAAAGAAGTGTGACATCGCTTCCTCGGAAGTCATCACCTTAAAACCAAATCGTCCATGCCGTATCAGGTTGTCATAGGCTTCTCGGATTCTTCTATCGCACGACAATCGGACGTTGATAACTGAGGCGAAGTGGGAATGTTTAGCCTCCTCTTCTTTGCGGATTGTTCTCGACATTGACATTATTTAGTAGTCTAGATTATTTTCCGGCCCGCATGCCCCTTTTCTCAGAGCGCTCTGGCGTCAAGCCTAGAAAAGCTATCCAGCTCAAATCAATGGACATTGACCTTAAGAACAAGCTTTGGTCAGCCTTGTTCCAAACTTATCTCAGTCAAATCGAAGAGTATGCCTGGAGTGATACAGCACAATTAACCGGGCGTCGCGGTCATGTGATTTCTGCCAGCGATTGTCAATTTCTTACGGATTTGTGGATTGAATTGTACAAGGACCGTGTAGATACCCTGAATCTGAGGGATTGGAATACCGTTCGGAGTCATATATGGGATAGATATTCTGTTGCGGATTGGTTTGATGTATTTGACTTGCTGGAGTTTTTTGCGACAAGGTTCCCGGAGGAGAAAAAAAATTCAACCTTCAAAATTCGCTGCAACAAGTACCTCGCGTCTGAATCATCGGCTTATCAATTCGTAGGAGATGAAATTGCCGAAATTACATCGGAGATTGAGATAAAAGAAATTGACGATGCATTGCAGTTCTCCCCGAGGCAAGTGGAAATCCACTTAGCTCGCGCACTCGCTCTCTTCGCGGATAGGAAGAATCCCGATTACAGGAACTCGATGAAGGAATCAATAAGCGCAGTTGAGTCTGCCTGTAATCTAATCTCTGAAAAGAAAAATGAAAATCTTACACAAGCTTTGAAGGAAATGGAGAAAAAGGGCGTTTCAATTCATGGTGCCCTTAAAGCGGCATTTAACAGCATTTACGGCTACACTAGCGATGCCAATGGAATCCGTCACGGATTGTGGGAGCAAGATAACATTGAAATTGAAGATGCGCGTTTCATGTTGATTGCGTGTTCTGCATTTGTAAATTATCTCAGGATTAAAGCCGAAAAAACTCGAAATCTAATACAAGACGAGAGTATACGTCCCCGTCAAACAGATGGACCTAAATTATTGAACGAAGATATTGCTTAACTTTTTGGAGAAACATACAAATCTAATTTGAGTTGATGACAGCTGTACATTGCGTTTGCCGCCGGTCAACTTAATGACCTCTGCTTAGGAAAGACCCCTAGCGCTCTCAAACCTTTGGCTGATATAAGCCCTCGACTTTGTCGCACTGGACTTTGTACGGACACTCTAAACACACCCAGCCATTATCTCCTCCATTAATTCGGCCGTAGCTGCCCGAATTCGATTCAGATGATTTGATGGCATAAGGCGATTGTAGAAATTACAGATTATTTCCGGAAAATTTGGCAATTTTCGCATAGTTAGTAGCCAGATTTAGCCCGGAATGCAGGACACACATTCGCCTATTGTTAGGATTGCTTACACCTTTGTTTTGGCTAACTTCCAGTCCTCCACCATGGGCTTCAGGGTCTTAATGTAGGTGGAAAGCCTTGAAGCGTAGCCATTTTCGTGAATTATTGCCTTGTACTCGAGGAGCTGACCAAACGCGTGTCCAATATCAGTCGATTTGGCCCCTCTCTTACATTCGACGACGTGCAACTCATTTTTTCCGTTGTTGTACGCAACCACATCAAATTGAACGTCATGGAAGTCCCAGCCGATGGTAGCAAAATTGCACCCAAGACCGTCAGTTCGGGTTGCATATCTTTTCACAGACTCGTGCATGACCGATTCTCGTTCCGACATCGGCTTTGCAATGGCGATTTAGAGGCTAATTATACTCTGTCACGGAAATACGAACACAATCATCGAGCCCCTGTCGAAGAGCAAGAATCTTCCGTCCAAGCCATATCGCTACCACCTAACTAACTTCAGACAATTATCGGTATTTGCTTTTCCCTTTCTCGCGGTATTTCAGGAAATTCCATATCTGGGAATGAAGGAATTGCTTCACTGTTAGGCAAGTTGCCTTGTAGGAGTGACTTAGAAATGACCTTTATCTCGAACGCTTTTCCGTGAATCCTCTGATACGACGCATAGCGAGTTTGCCAAGTTGAGAAGTGTTTCTTTGCTTCCTCAACGAGTTCGTGATGTAACTTCATGGTTTCTCCAATAATTCCCTCTAGAGCATTGATGAACTCGGGTCCTTCAATGTAATCGAGTGTCATGCGAACTGCCCTATCTCGCTCCAGCTGACCTAGTTTCATTGAACTGATTTGGATAATTTGTTTTCTCAAAACCGAGGAAAGAGACATGACGCCTGTTGCGTGCACAATCATGACTTCCTTTTCTGTGAAGAAACCGTTGGTGTTCTTGCGCATCGCATTGGTTACGAGAATCGCAAAGTCTGCTTTGCGAAGTTCTTTGGCGAGGAATGTTTGCGTGATGTACTTCGAGTTAAAGTGTTTCACACGCTTGCATTCATAAACGATAACCCCAATATCACGACCTTCGGAGTCTCGAACATTTTGAAGAATATCTCCCCCTTTTCCCTTGTGGATGATTTCGTCTTTCGGAAAACGGTGTTTCAACTCCCTGACAAGGTTCTTTTCGTAAAGTAGGCCTTCTATTTGGGGTGTGCTTTGCTTATCGAGCTGTCTTTGTAACTCTGCGATTTGTTTTCTTTGACTTTCTATTTCAGACGTTTGTGATTTCATCTGGATTAGAGTACTTCGGACACTACGTTGCAGTTTTACATTCTTGATACGTTCTCTCGCTACTGCACGCCCCTTCTCGACTTTGATTTTCAACCTTACCGATTCGCGGATACTGCTTTTGTACTTGCTCAGTTGGGCTTTGGCGAGTTTCTCGGCCCTCTCCATGCTTGATGCCTCAATTCTTTCGATTCTGTTTCTTGCTCTCGCTTCAACCTTCGCCTCGCGCTGCTCAGACCGACGCAAAGCCCTCTCTATCTGTAGTGTCTTGCGTTTGATGGCTTGCTTAAGAATCTCCTTTTTCTTTCGTTTAAAGCTGGACTCCTGAACCTTCAGCCGAGCCTTGTCTCTCCTAAATTTCTCTAGCTGCTTTTGACGTTCTACCCGAATCCTGCGGGTGAGTCTCTCTTTCTCTTTCCAGATTCCCGTGATTCTATTGTAGACTGAAGAAGACACTGGTTGATTGCAGAGAGGGCATCTGTATTGCAAAATAGAGTCAGACTTGAAGCCAAAAGAAGCGTCTCCATATTTTGGCTTTGACAAGTGCTAGTACGAATTTGGGATTTATCCTAAAGCAAAATCGCTTGACCACAAGGATGCGGTCGCCGGGAATTTAAGCTAGAGCGTAATAATCTTCGACTGGTTGCCTCTCCAGCGAGGATGCTTGCTCACTTTTCCTCATTTGAGACGGTTTACTCGAACTCCTGCATATGGCCGGTTGGAGTAATCTACCATTCCCGGATTCCCCGGCTGGGATTGATTCGTCCTCAGCCAGAATCAGATTCCGCAGAACCAAAAACAAACAAATGAAAAGAAATGTGGCACCCGCCCAAGATGAAAGGATAACGAACCATATTGTCGATTGTGCTTTATAACAAAAGTCCAGCATGTCTCTGCATTGACTTGGCACCAGAGTCAGAACCTGTGACTCCTATCGCTATGGGAAGCAGACTCAGACACGAAAGAGACAGAGTGAAATTTCAAGTCTGATGTTTGCTTAATCTTTCTCTATTTGTTCTTTAGTTTTGAATTCAGACCATTCATTTCCGCAGTGTTTGCACTTGAAAGTATATTCGTATGTCTTTTCGTCCACTTTCACATCTCTTCCAAGAGAATTGGGAAAGTAAGGTCGAGTGCCTATTGGAGTAATAAATTCTAGGAAACTCTCCGCCTTTTCTCGCTTATTTTCCAAGAAATCTTCTGCTTGTTCATCGTCAACAAGTTCTTTTTTCTCCAAAACGACTCTAAACGGATGATGACACTGAGGACACTCGATTTTCATAGGTTACAGGAGAAGGTCGAGTTTCTCTATTCATAAATCAATTGTGCTTTCTGGGTTCATTTCGGTCTTTCAATTTGTTGCATGTTGGTAATCTTCTCACTTAGCCATGTGAAAAGGTCGATTTTTCGTTTATTATTTAGTGGATTTGTCGCTATTTTCAAATCCTTCTGTATGGTGTCAGTCTGTATTGTAATGATAAATCGAAAGTTGTTCCTTTTGCCCAATCTTTTTCCCCAATATCCCACTTTCACGATTCCCGAATAAGGTAAGGTCATCTTCAGTAAGTTTCCCTCGAATAGTTTGATTGAATCCTCGTAGAACTCTTGTTTCTCTGCGAGAAACTTGATTGCGATTGCCCCTATCGTGGCAAGAATCAAGACAATTATGTATTGGGAATATACTGGAAGACCGAGAAAGACAAACACGGCATACAATGGTATAAGAGAAATGAAAATGGCTATGATTATTGCCTTGACCCTCTTCGGGAAAATGTATGTAACGAAAATCGGTTTGGTGCGGGTGCTCATATTACTTGGAACTTCTCTGGAACTAATGGTTCATCCTGTTAATCATCTTTAGTTATTGTGAATTTGGGATACAGATTTTTGGACGGGTGAAGCGAGAATAACCACTCTTCTTCTTTTCACAAAGTCACTATGCACAAGGAAGCAAGGGAGCGTACGAAAGAAACCGAGAGAAATTTCAAGTCTGAAAACTATCTCGGATTGAATCGCTCATTTTCCGAATATCTTCACCGTCTCTCTGTCACGAGAGTCATGAAAATCTACGATCAAATAAGAGAAGAAATTCGACTTCATCCACACTTTGCCGTCTGAGCGTTGATGAACACTCTTGACTTTGAAATTGCGAGGATAGCCGTCTTTTGTAATGTAAGAAAGCAAGTGCAGATTTGGTTCTACTATGGAAATCTGAGTGTTTCTGCTCCTGAGCATAATCCAGCCAGAGTAGAAAAACATCGGGAACACCATAACCAAAAATATCGCAAAGCAAACGCCAAAAATAGGTGATGCGACTTCTTGATTGATTACCCCAATCCCCGTCAAATCCAAGATAGGAATTATGGCAGAAATAGCACCCGCCACGCAGACAACTACCGCAGGAATCATGTAACGAGGCGGAAATTCTTGAATTGATGCTTCCACGGTAAAATTTTCACTTAGAAACCGAATTGGGATTTGTTTGTCCTTCTTTTGTATTATTGCTAGTTTTTTGCCCACTATTCCTAAATCCCAAGATAGAATTTATCCCTAGAAATATAGCCGTTGCAACTATTCCTAGCGAAATGAGTGAATGCAACATGAAAACATAGGCAAACACCCAAAGTATGACCAAGATTCCAAACGCAATCCACCAAACAAAACGACGAAACGGCTTTCTATTGGCGGTCATTTGCTACGGTCAGATGTTTTTGAGACTGTTTTCTAATAACTCTGCCCATGAATTTCTGGTCTGAATCTGAGCGTCTTCGGGAAACTCGGCTAGAGATGAAAACAAACGACTCTAGCCGGTCTCAACAAATTCCAAGTAAACGTGTTTAAGCTTTTACGATTACTGGAATCGCTCTTGTGATGCCAGTTGCATCTGTTGCCCTCAGACTGTAATGACCGGGCGTTGCTGGCGTCGGTGGGAATGTGAATTGCCCTTGACTTAGGCTTGTGGTCGTTCCGAGAGTGTAAACGCCCGTTGAATTGCTTATAGTTACGGTGACTACACTATTTGCGGCAAAACCGGTTCCGGTTAGCTCTGGAACATATCCCGACTTGATTGTGGTACGAATTATGGTTGTGAAAGGTAGCACTTTGAAGGGTGCGTGTGCTTTCTTGACTCCATCAGTTGCAGCTATTGGATACGTGCCTCCCGGTATCATGGGAATCACAAATGAAGTTGAAAATGCGCCCATTGAATTTGAAGTGGCTGTCTGAATGTTCTTTCCTCCTATGCTTACTGTAATCATTGTATTCGGGGCGAAACCTGTTCCTGCAACGTTAACAGTACCGCCGACTACGTTCTTTGTGGGCGATAGACTAACGCTACATGTACATGGAGTTGCAGCCGCGCTTGCAAAAGTGGACACTGGCAGTGCAAACATACTCAGTACGAACATGGTTGCTAAAATTCCGTTTCTTCCGATACTCATCTTTCGTAAAGTTTGTTTCGAGAACATGAGATTGAAACAGATATCGGGTACTAATATTGTCCCATCTCGACTGTCGATATTCAAAAAACAATTTTTTTTTAGATAATTCCCGTTTAATGGAGAAATTTCTTTAGATTTTTCACGCCGATAATCCAAATACCGAGCACGATTTCAACTCCGCCGATGAAAGCTCCAACTATTAACGCATCTAGTAAATATCCTGCGACTATTACCACGAAGCCAAGAATAATAAAGAACGAACCTACTGCCTTTGAATGGTCGGCTATCCAAACAGGAGACGGATAAGAAACGTCAGACATCATTTAGTTCCCCAAGATTTCCGATTGTCATTTTGAATATTTTATCAGTTGAGTAATATTTCATTTTTTGTGTATCGGAAAAAGAATCAAGCTTCCGACTTTGAAGCGTTCTGACTTCTTTTGGATGGTACGCTGGATGGTTCCCGGACAACCTCATGACTGGTCTTGTGTTTGTCACACTAGGAATAGGGTGCTTTGTCATGTCCTACTTGGGAAGAGATAGGTGGCAAGGTCACGGGGACGTAATTGCCTCCAGCAAGTCGCGGTGGAGTGTCCTGCCGGACGGTGTCATGGGTTTCAGCAGACTTCCATCTCTTGAGCGAGACCAAGTCTAACGGTCTGCCGAGCTTCCTTTGATACCTCATTTTTTGTTAACAATCGAACTTGTGAAAAATACCGCTTGACGCATTCTTCGCATTGAATGCTGTGAAAGAACAAGCCGTCTAGAATTAAGGCAATGACCTTGTATTGACCATCTTCCTCTCTATCAAAACCATTGCCGCAGCCGTCGCAAAGTGGAGGATTTTTTCCTTCAGCTAAACCTACCTCGGAAACAAATAGGGAGAAGAGGAAATCTGATTTCCTCATGCTGCGATTCCCTCGATTGCGTTACATTGATTTTTGTATTGACACTCGGTGCAAAGCCAATCACCCTCTCCCCGATAGACGGGAACTCTCGCCGGGTCGCTTGAAATCAGTCCAGAAAGAAATTTGTCTTTTCTCTGCCGAAAGTCCGCAAGCCAACTAGTCCTTTGCTCCAAATTCAGCTCAATCAAGTATGCCGGGAAGAGATTTTCTTCTTCGGTTTGTTTTCCCTTGCTCGGCATAATTCTTTGAATCTGAAGAATACCAAACGGAGAATTTACCGCGAGCATGTAGAAGATGAGTTGTCGAATCCAGTGTTCCGAAATTGCATTCTTTGCTCGCGTCGTTTTGAACTCTATCGGGACTCCATTGTCCAGAATATCAATAGTACACTTGACTCCTTCAAATTCGACTTCCTTTTCCGCGACGCCGGAGCCGTTTAGCTTTTGCAGTGTTTCGTGTCTTCGAGAACCGTCCACAAAGTATCCGATTGCTTTCTGTGTCGGAGCGATGGGACTTATTTTTCTAAAAAGACTTTGCCGAAGACAGAGCGTCAGGTCAGAAGCATGAACTCTCTCGCGCTGTTTTGCGTATTCTGCTTCGAGATTCTTTTTGATATTCACTTCGATTCTCGTATCCTCTCGTAGGACACAATTGGTATTCTCGGAAAGAAGTAGCAAGTATTCTTTGGAATTGAAAGCTTTTGCATTGTTCATCGTAACTTCACCTCTCGTTCCTCCAATCCGCTAAATCCTCTCTCCCTCTCTCTAAGCACGATTCGCAGGGAAACTCTTCTCCGTCACAGTGTTCCTCCTGAGATTCGTTTCCTTCCAAATAAGCGTCTTTTTTTCTCGAAAATCTGTGATCCATTTATGGACATCTATAGATGTCTATTCACAAGATTATAAAGATGTCTATAGAAGGCTATGGATGCTGACCTCATAATGATGAAAAAATACACCCTTGCGATTACGGAAGAAATGGCAAAAAGACTAGAGCAGGAAAGGAAGAAACGTCTGCTCGACTCAATTCCTGAGACTGTCAGAGTTATACTTAGTGAGTTTCTCGCGAAATCAGCTTAAAGCAATTAGAACAAGTATAATTCGAAACAATGATGTTTACTGCCCCTTGACTTCACGTTATTACACAGGTTGTCGCGGCAGCAAACGAAGGAAGACTGATTCCATTCTTGATGACGCTAAATCCCACGGCAATTTGAAAATTTTGCCCACTCCCGGGGTACAACAGGAAGAGGTTAATGTCTTGGACGCCTTGGTCGATGCTGGTCATTCCGGGGTAAGCCGCGCACTGATAACTGTACGAATAGTATCCATTGCCTAGGCTTTCAGTAGTGCTCGTGAGTACTCCTCCATCTTGGCCACACTGCGTCTGAAATAATCCGGATGAATTTGAAAAATTTCCTTCAATTGTAAAGCCCCAGCCAGTTATGCTCGCATCGGATGTGGGTGAGAATCCAAATGTAATGTAAACCTCGCAAGCTAGAGCCGCCCCGGTGTTAAGACAACTGCCGAGTGTAATTGCGCGGGGAACCTGTACTGTCGCTACCACGGTACCCACATCAGTCAAGTTTACCTGACTGTTGCCCTGAAAGTTGCCAAGGCAGACGTCATCAGAACAGCCTGTCGGAGAGCTGCTAGGACTACTGCTACTACTGCTACTACTGCTAGAACTGCTGCCACTACTGCTAACGGAGCAATAAGGGTACGTGGCAGAAGGGTTGGTACAATCTCCAGTGGGAAAAACCGTTACTGTAGATACAACCGTTGTAGTAGCTATGGCTGTAGTTGTGGTCGTTACTTGAGGCGCTGAAACCGTTGTCGTCTCCATCTCGGTCGTTGTTGATTGGGATGAGATAGTTGAGAGAAGTAGCGCAGTCGAAGTCGCGGTTACAGTCTGAGCAGGTAGGGAGGTCGTCGCGGTCGCCGTAAGGGTCGTCGGAGTTACTATCGTAGTAGCAGCAGAACTAGCACTCGCAAAGTAGGCTGTAGAAGTGGTGGTCTCCGGCCTAACTTCGGTGACCATCGCAGTCATGAGTTTTGTAGTCAGAATGCTGCTTGTGATGTACGAAGTTTCGTCGCTGGTGAGAGTTGTCGGTAAAAACTCAGTTCCGGTAGTTGTCACAAATTGAGTGGTCGGACTCTCCGTCACAGTATTTCGAATCGTTGTTGTCCCAAGGGTACTTGGCTTTATCACGTAGGCCGCAGAAGCAGCTGCGACGACGAACAGAATAAAGACTGCAATAAGTACGGTTGCGCTTTGCATAGCTAATGGAAGCTCGGCTAAAGTAGACGGGGCTTCATATAAGCCAAACCAGTGGAATCTCTTCGAATAGAGATTAGGTTTACTCCAAATTTCGAAACTAGCACGCCATTTCTATGATTCCGTAATCCCTTTGATTTTGGTTAGCTCTTGCGCGAGCTCTTTTCCCTTCCGAGTCAGGGAATAGTAGGATTGTATTGGGATGGAATCCTCGATTCGTCGCTGGATTAGTTTCTCATCTCTTAGCTCCCGGATTGCGTTTGACAGCGCTCCGCGGCTCCTGATTATCAAAGAGAGCTGAGAGTGTCGTACTTCTCCCTTTTGGGATAGAAACAACAAGATTTTCACACTGGGAAGAGTGAAAATCTTCGATACCCTCACTTGAGCGACGTTTCGCACTCTGTCTTAAGCAGTGAAATAAGAATGTGACACATAGCTACGAGTGAGACACGCAGCCACGTGTAGACATACTGTTAATAACAACGGCAGCACAAAATTTCTAATGTCGAATATTTCGAAAAAATACTCGGTAGCATTCTTCACCATTGCTACTATCCTTATCCTCGTAACTTATTTGCCTATGAATTTTGCATCGGGAGCCGACCAGAATATAGCCACTGCCGTAGTCGTTCCGTCTTTAAGGAGTTCAACGTGGAACACTGCGACTAGTGCCCAAATGGTTTCCTGCACTCTGAACACTGTAAAAACGGGTGATGTCCTGTTTGAAGTGGTTCAAAGCTCCGGGGTGCCGCAAAGTTCCTTGTCGGCAATCGACAGCGGCTCTGACAGCTTTGCTTACCAATCGAACTGGGGCGGTGCAATTGGGGCGGGAGCAGCTTACACAAAAACGACAAGTACTGGCGTCGTAACAATTACAGTGACGGTGAGTAATGGCGGAGCCGACCTGACACTATTCTGTTATGACGTAGCGCACGCATCGACAAGTGTTACAATGTCCCAAGTCGGAAGCGGCACGGGCACAGCCTTATCTGTTCCTCATTTCACCGTCCATAAGAACAGCTTCTTGATTGGAATTTCGGCATCGGGTGCGAGCTACACAACGTTTTCAGCCGGCAGCGGTTTTAGACTCGCTGACTCGGCGCCGATTTTGGCGTTTGCAAATTATCTCAGTTCTGAGTGGAAAGCTAGGTCACAGACTTCTCCTACTTGTCCGATAACAACCTCTGTCTCTCAAGGGTGGGGAACTTTATGTTACGCAATTCCTCCCGCCTGACAAATGGTTAGCCTCGTAAGAGCACCTTCGAACCCCTCCGGCAAGTTTTAGCGCGCGTTGTAACATCGATTTACTTTGACCTTGAACCGAGCCTACTTCCTCCTAGGCATCATACTTACGCTCTTCAGCTTGTACATCGGAAACTTTCCCGATAATCTCATGACGGGAATCTTTTGGCTGGCTATAGGGATAGGATGTTTCGTGATGAGTTATGTTGCTAGAAACAAATGGCAGGGGTCAAATGTCAGAAGTCATTGGAGATTGATGAGAGATGGTGTGATGCCATTCAACAAGTTCTGGTTGGCATACTTTGGCGTCGTGATGGCTCTAGGCTTCATGCTGGCTGGACTCGCCTACTGGGCGTGTTCGGACATCAATCCATTGACAGGATTAACGGGATGTGGAATCACTGGAGTCTGGGGTTCAGTGGAACTTTGCCTCTTTACGTCCTTTGCGTTTGCTTCTCCCGGGGTGGCGTTTGGCTTATTCTCCACACCCGAAGACGTTCTGGGCAACCCGGTTGACTTGGGCATAACAGGGCCTAGCGCTTGGGTCATTCCAACTGGAAATCAAGTGAACGGTCGTGACACAGGATTCGCCGTAATTCGTGCACGAGTTGGGGATTACTGTCCAGCGTGTCGAAACTTAATTGTCAACGACAGTCCGACTTGCTATTCTTGTAATGCTGGATTGTTGTTCAAGTCTGGAAAATAGCTAGACAACAGTAAGGAAATGGTCGTAGGGGTGCCTAGCTAGGCTCCCTAGTCCCCAATATCAGCTTGGGTACTCGCGACCTTCAATTTTCAAACGTCTGACAATTTACAATAACACCTAAATTTCAATTCATAAATTGATTTTTCTTCGTACAATTTTCTTTTCAATAGCATCTCGGAATACTCACATGTCAAATTAATTCTCCCGGAACTTTTGCATGTCGCATGGGTCCCTTTGTTTCAGAAATATTTGCAAAAAAATTCGTTCAAGTATATAGGGACACCACTTTACAGCCTCTAACAAAAATGGAACAAATCATACAACCGCAACAACATATCGTCTTCGCGCGTGTCACTGCAGAAGACTACGAGCTACTTCAAAGTGTGACAAAAGCAAGAGGCGAAGGTTTGTCGTCCTTCATACGGAGGGCTCTACGCCGCGAACTTGCCGGATTGAACTATTTGACAGATGCAGACAAAAAAGCACTGGGATTGCCATTTGCAAATACTCAGGAGGTTAAGAATGACAGCCAATGAATTAGACTTGGATAAGTTCCAGTCAACTTTTGAGTCGTTCATTGAGGAACTCAAGTCCGCGAGAGGAAAGTCCAATGCGGGTGCGAGGAAGCTAGTTGCTTGTAATTTCGAGAGCCGCGGTATAGCGATGAAGCCCGAGGAGTTTGACGCCGAAGATGTTGTTGAAAATCCGGGTCATACAGACTTGTGCAAATACTGCCGCGGTAGAATAATTTTCTTTCGAGTAAAATGTATCAAAAACAGAAGGCATCCGGACGGGGTCCGGTACCATCTGACAAATAGTGACGGTTCCAAGCACGTTTGTCCCAATGACCCCTCAAATCTGGAGGAACACGATTGACTCCGAGTCTCCGGTGCTATTTCTACGTTGCAAGACAAAACCCGATTTCATATTTTGGATATGTTCCATTCGACGAATTGGCTGTGATTGAAAATCTTCAAGGCGTATATAGTACTCCACTGACTCACAAAATTGCATGGTTAATTGGAAAAGACTCAAACTGAAACGTCAAAGAGTCCTAAAGTGGACAGGTCTGACGTAGCAGTCTCTCTTATCAAATATGACTATTCAATCCCTGACGATATAACCACGGGTGCCGTGACAAAACCCAAAAGATACTATCACGACAATCACCTAACTGGAGCACTACTCCACGGTGCCTTGCACACTAGGTTCTTGAAGTACGACAAGCGTACTGTTCGAAACGACGAGACCGGAGCTGGATTTGACGAGTATCTGCGAAACACGATGGTCGAGTGCAAAAACATGTCACTATCCTCGGAGCCGTACGTACGCTACACTCGATGGTGGAATTTACACCTTTTCTTGAGAATCTTTAGGGAAGATAGGGAGAAGGACATCTACCCGAGAAAGGTTATTGTTGCAGTGACGAATAATATCGATATCAACAAAACTCTCTGGGATGACCCTCGCACTATTCGCCGGTATCTAGAAGATAATGGTATCGTTGTCATCGCCATTTACTGTGACCAACATTCCCTGAATCCAAAGGTCTTGGATATTGTGGCTCGCCGCATAGCGACACTGAATGGTTACTTCTCTCAAACCTTTGTAACTGACGTTCGAAGCAGGAGAGCATTTGTTGCTCACAATTCTGGTGTTCAGGCAGTCCAGACTGAAAGTAGGGACATGGTATATGACGATATCAGGATAGTTGGCACGTCGGGAGAGCCTAAGTTGCGGAATCGGCTAGTGGTGAATCTGGAGATGAACCTGTGGTAGGAATAGTGTAACTCATTGCGCGCGAACAAGTCCTTTAAGCCGCTTTTCCCCGTCTCTCCTCCTCTTGGCGCGCTAGGGCAAATGTTTTCTTGGTCGCGTAGCCACAAACTCTTCCTTCTTTTGTCAAAAGGACGCAGTCAACCTCGTCCAATAGGTGCAGAGCAATTCTTGCGGGCGAGCTACAGTCGAGAAGTGGCATTGATTGCTCAATCGCTTCCTTGACCGTGCGCTCTCTGTATTGAAATTCTGGGTTGTCTCTTGACTTTCCCACAAGCGCTCGTATACCTTCCAAGCTCACTGTACCGACAGAGATATGGTGGGACGTAATCACTGGAATCCGAGACAAATTGTAGTCGTTCATATGTAGCAGCGCCTTTTCCAGAGTATCCGTCGGTTTCACATGAATGACCTGTTCGCTCAACCGAAAAGGAGGCACTATCCAAGCGTAATTAGCAATCGTTTTCCCAAAAGTAGTTACGTTGGATTCCAATTTCTCACGCTGTTCTTTAGCTTCCCTACGAAGCTCTTCGAAGATACTTTTGGCATCATCATAGTTTGGAGCATAGTTTCTATTCTCTATCTTGTTCATATTGCTACTTGTGATTCCGGCTCTCTTGGCTAGCTGCCTTTGAGAAAGACCGAGCTTAGCGCGCGTTGGTTTGATTACCGACAGCGTCGGTAAAAACCAATGAGCTGGTTCATCAATTCGTTTTTGTTTCAATAGAGAGTTACCTGCTTCCTATAGGAAGCATACTCATTCACATAAACTTATCTTGTGTTAGGACGTACTTTTCTGAAGAGGTCGAAAAAATCGAATTTGAAACCAAATGAAGAGGGGGATGAGGGAGAGGAGGATGGGGTATCAGAAGGGAATGAAAATACCGACTCGGACGATAAAAACCAGAATGATGGAGACGAGAAGCTAGGAGAAATTATCACGCTCGACAAGGAGAAGGCACTGAAAGAAATCAAATTTCATGTGCGCAATATCGAGGAAATACACGATGGAATTTTTGCCTCTGTCTCTTCTCAACTAGACGATTATCATGCGATTGGTAAAATAGCGTACGAGAATCGAGAAATCCTAACTCAGAAAGAAATCGCTGATGAAGTTGGATGGAAACAACAAAGAGTGAGCGAGGCATTTCGGTTTTTCAAAAGATATTCAAATGGGCTAGACGATGAAGTGCGAAAAAAATCCGTCAAATGGGTTATGCGTTTCATGCTTCCAGAAGGAACCAGAATTGATGCGCGTTCGCAAAATAAGAAAAATGAATCGGCTAACGCGACGACAGACAAGTCTGAAAATCAGACTTTTGGATTCAAAAGTATCGCGCTGAAACTCCGTTTAGTTGACTTTGAATTACTGGAACAGGTAGCTCAAAAACAAACAACAAGCCCCGAAGAACTAGCCCACAGAATCATGATGAAAGAGTTGGAAAAAATAAGACTGGGGTTCTGAGTCGAGCTTGCCAAGATTAGTAAGGGCGAAGTGCGAACACACATGTATCAAGTGTCACGAACCAATTCACAAATGCGAGGATTTTCTCCAGCTTGCTTCTCGTTCAGGCATTCCCTATCCTATGCACGTAGACTGCTACAATGGCGGGGGCTGGATTTACGACCATCGCAGAAGGTAATACCGAGTTGCAACCCTATCGGCAGCGTCAAATAGCGTGGCAAATCTTAGTCAGCCCGCCCCTGTCTGAGAAACCAACAGAGCTAGCTCGGTACCTTGGATGCACGGCTGTAGAGGCGAAACTTGCTTTGTCGAAGTTGAGGAAGAGACTTGGCGGGAGGATTGACTTTGAGAGGCTCTGTCCTCTCTGCCTAACTCACACGAGTGCACAAGGAGTCTGTTTCAAGTGTGGGTGCGAAAGTGTTCACGGGGGGTATTCGAATGCAGGCCATGGTTATGCCAGCGATTGGATTGGCGACGTCGATAATGGTTACTTCCCAACCATGCCGATAAAGTTGGGCGTCCAAGCGAGGAGTTATCTCAGGGGGAATGCGAAGAAGCGGCTGCTTCCATTTTGCCTTTCGCGGTTGGACAACTTGATGAAGCGATTCCCGTCGGTCGACCCTTACGTTAGACAACACGTCGCCATGACGACCAAAGACGAGGTGCATCGGTTCCTCGACTCCGCAGAGGAGAGCGATAGAGTCGAGCGACTCGACAGGATTTGCATCGTAGCAAGGGTTCTCTTAACATGTCTTAGGGACCTCCCGCAGTTTGCTCGATTATGGATGGAAGCGCTAGCGCAGTTGCTTACTTTTCCCGAAGTGGTGCTGTATGGAGGGTGAGGGAGCACGACTGGGTGACGATGACGAATTCATCTTGGTTAGGAAGAATGATTTGCAGAAACTCGTTCAACTACTTGACGACATAAAGAAGAGAATTGAAGGAAGGAATGAATGAAGACCTCCCCTTCTTCGATTGTCTACCTAGTTTTGTCGCGAGATTTTCCATCGTTCAAGATGTGTGACAGGGCACCGCGCATCTCGTTTATCTGGGACAAGACACTTTGAGATTCAAACCTCGCGGACTCAAGTTCTTTGGGGTCAAGCGGTGTGGCACAACGACCGCAGAACCTAGTTCCGGGGCTGTTTGTCTCACCACATCGAGCGCATAGCAGGGGCGATAACTCAGGTCTCGTGGGCTTTATGTCTCGACCTGTGTAGATGTGGGATAACTTCTCGTCCAAGTCTGAGCTGGAAAGATGAACGTAGATTGCTGCCATCTTGCTCGTCATCGACCAGCCATATCGAACCTTCAGTTCTGAATCGCTTAGGAATTTGGCGGCTAAAGTGGCGCTGCCGTGCCGCAACAAGTGATTGTGAATCTTGCGCTTTGAAAGTCCTGCATCTCTCGCGGTCTGCTTCAAGCGTCTACTCCAAGCCAGCCACGACATCCTCTCATGGAGATGATTTGTTGATTCTGTCAACCACAATGGTGCTGAGGGGTCGCGCTTTCTGGGATGGACTTCAAGGAACTGTGCCAAGATTGGAGCGCTGGATATCAGCCGAACAAGTCTGGAGCCTGTCTTGCCATGTCTGATTCTAGCTCTTGCCCCTAGGTCGTCAAAACTGATATCGCCGACATTCATCAGAAGTAACTCGCTGGCGCGGAGTCCCGCCTCGAAACCGACTGACAGCATCGCTCTGTCCCGGTGATTGTCTGAGACTTTAATCATCAGCTCCACTTCGCTCCACGCAAGAAATTCTGGAAGCTCCCTTTCATTTGCTTTCATAGTTGATTTGAGAAACCGGACTTCGATGGGAAAGGGTTCTTCGCGGTCAACCGAACCCGTTCTAACGAACTTGAAGAAGCGTTTGAGGATGATGATGTAGTCAATGCGAGTTTGTGCTTTGTATCCCTGTTTGTTTAGCCAACCACCTACAAAGTTTTCAACGTCTTGGCGAGCTGCACTCTCGAACGACAGCCCAAAGTTCTCTCCGATTGTCTTCAAATGAAAAAGATATTTCGCCCGGCGACCAACGCTCACGTTTGTTGCTTGTAGGACTCTATCGAACCCTCTAATGAGGTCCTTGTCTCTCAAAGAAATTTTGGTGGACCGATGAATAAGGGAAATTGCGTTCGCTAACCTGTATTCATAGTCGTAAATGTCGTTTTCATTTACGTGAACTTTTCTAGGGATTCCTAGCGAACCCCAAGGTGCCTTGTCCTCTTTTTGGTTATTTTTCTGGGATGTCTTTCTTTGCTCGTCTGACACTTCGTTCTCTATTGGAGTAAAGGGGAAACTACTCCCGTGATTAGATACCTCAAATTTGCGTATGAGATTATGACTCATGGAGTATGGTGCCGGGGACGGGATTTGATCCCGCGACCCCCAGATCTCTTATCGTTAAGGATTATGAGTCTCACCCTCTCTTCCAGCTGGCGCAGATTCGTATCGCCAGAAATGAGGGTATTAGCCCTTTATTTTTCTCATGATCTTCAGAGGCTGGTGCTCTAACCAGGCTGAGCTATCGGGACGATAACATCCCATTGGAATGTCTATTTTCCGCATCGCCACCCCGGCCTTGAGGCCCCCGGCGATTTTTGGCATTCTTCTTTTTCCACTTATAAGCGTGTTTTAGAGGATTTCCGTAAACTATCGCTGGGTCGAAAGCGCCGCTCCGCAATTGTGGCAGAATTTCTCGTCCGGCGAGACCGAGGCTCCGCAGGCGGAACAAAAGTTTCGATTGCCAAAACCAGGCATCGGTTGGGGTTTCAAGTTGTCGTAGAGAGAGGGAGGCGGTCGAGTTATCAACTCTTGACTATTTCTATACGACAGGTAGAGCACGACCATCGATGCCGACACGAGGGGCAATTCAAGAGCCAATATGAAATTCTGAATGATTGAAACTATGGCGAGCGACGTTACGAAAAGGTTGACGATCTGGCTAATCAGACCTGCTCCAATGTAGACGATGATCTGTGTGCCGATGAAAAGTATGAACGTCTTGCCCCATTTCCCGGAGATCAACTTTCGACTCCTTCCAAAAGTATCGAAAAGTGATCTTCCCTCCGAGACAGAAACCGCTAGGCACAGGTAAAACATCGTGCCGAAAATCAATGGCCCAACTACAAGCAATCCACTAAGTTCAATGATTATTACTGCAAGCACTGTGGTCAAAGCGAGATTGAGATAGTTCAGCCGATCAGGGAGCGTGAAACCGAGGTTTTGCTTCTGCCCCAAAACTGTGAGTAACTTCCAAACGCCCACACCCACTGCAAAATAGAGAATTATCGAAGTGACAAAAAAGTTTGAAGCAGCAAAGACAACGTATCGCACGAAAGAGTCTAACAATGCTATGGCTTGAGTTGGCGTTACCGTCGAAGAATTCTGTGGGATCGGAATACTTGCTAACGAGGGTGTTGCAGCTGTTATCAACGCTCCGAGAATCGCCGCGATTATCCCAAAGACCGCGAAGATGGGAAGCAGGGTTAGATAATTCCTTCGCGCGAGATCGAAGGATCTGCCAAAAGCCTCACCGATGGAAAGATCTCTCGGGATCTCATCTTGATTTTGTGAATCGTAACCCAAACTTGAAGGTAACTCCGACTTCTCGAACATTTAGGCAGATTCAGCTTATTCAAGTTTCGTCTCTAATAGAGATCTAAATTACAGTAGATAATTCGAATTGTTACAAGAACTATGTTGAATTTCTTCATTTGTTATCTTAACGCTTGCTCAAAGAACGAGCGGACGGCTTCCACCTCAGAGATTTCGGTTGTAGCTTCAAAAACTACTAGAAAGTAATGCCCTTCAATCTGCGGGTAGATGAGAGCCGTAAGCTTTTCTCTGATCATTATGAAACTTCGGACCTTGCCGATCAAACTGCTAGCTGGATTCCACAGGTTCAACATGGCTGCAACAGTCCCGTTTAAGATATGCATCTCTTCCGTGCCTTCCATGGGTTTTGTATTCTGGCGCACATTGTCGTAGAGAATCCTTCCGAAGTCATCATAGTATCCAACATGTCTTATCTTTGGATTCAGCGACCTCGCTTTATGGCAGAGGGCAACCGGGATTTCCATTTTGAGTTGGTTCCGTTTCAGCTATCTTTCAACAAATCTATTCGAAAGTCAGGTCCAACGAGAATGAAGCGTTATCGATAAAAGACGAAGAGATCTGTAATCAAATACATGAGCAAACCTTCCCGGATCTCAATAGTGCTCGCGACCTGGTGTCCGCATTGCGTACCATTGTCTCTGGAGATGACAAAGCGGATGTCGAGCGATCTGAATATTCCATACCGGGTCTTGGACATTGACGACAAAGAAAATGGAAAAATTGCAGACGACATGGTCAGGCAATGCGGCGATAACTCTGTCGATTATTTAGTTCCTCAAGTGTTCCTGGAGTATCCAGAGGGCAAGGTTCAACACATCTTCACGGGATTTTCGGAAAACACCGAAATAACCGGGCGCCACTGGGAAGACATGTTCTCCAGCAGTTTTTACAAGGGACTTTCCTAGACTGAGCCCTTACAATCAGAGCACAGCTTTGAATCGTCCGAAAATCCTTTGACAAACAATCTGCCACAGTTTTCGCATCGAAACGCGCCTTTCGTTTTTTCTTCTTCGGACGCGGGGTAAAGCGTCCAGTAATACTGCTCTATCCCGTCTTTTGAAATTTTGGAGATTTCCGATTCCGCGTTTCCGCCGAGCTCCCAGCCGTGGCGAGTTGCTGACCTGATGTCCTTGGAGCGTACCAGTTCTCCCGCCTGCTCTTTCAGAAATTTTTCGAACCAATTGCTGTCGGGTTGCAGCGAAAAGTAAACGACCCTTGAAGCATAATTTCCTG
>Ga0207060_10102_pt1 | contig 33322 bp, 26 predicted proteins | sample Alteio_BWMinCont_30_FD_153270 | JGI IMG/M metagenome (GOLD analysis project Ga0207060, IMG submission 153270) | Enriched cells from forest soil in Barre Woods Harvard Forest LTER site, Petersham, Massachusetts, United States -... | ecosystem: Environmental > Terrestrial > Soil > Temperate forest >...
AAGATAAATAACTGGAGATTGATCTCAAATTTAATGAAAAATAGTGTAAGCGCTGTTTCGCGAGTTATCGCTGCAGTTGTAATTATTGTTATCATTATTATAGCCGGTGTGGGAATTTATGCAGGCACGAGGTCAGGTAGCTCATCTTCCTCGAGTAGTAGTACTCAAACTTCTAGCTCAACAAGCTCTTCGTCAACGAGCACTTCCTCCACTAGTCCATCCCAGAGTTCGTCATCAGCGACATCGACTATTTCTTCCTCATCCTCATCCTCCTCTAGCTCCTCGACTTTGATCAGTACTTCAAACTCCTCGACAACCTCTGGATCAAACAGTCAGCTTGTAATTGATGAAGCATCACCTGCGGGAACCAACGACCCAGGGACTGCATTCGATAACAACGCTTTGGAGATTGGTCAAAACACAAATCTTCCTTTGGTTTTTTGCGCTGATGCTGCGTGCAGCACTCTGACATCCGTCCTTGCAACTTCTTGGTCAGAAAGTTCCAACGGAATGAATTACACTTTCATCCTGAGATCCAACGCGCACTACAGCAACGGAGACCCGTTCAATGCGTATGTTGTATGGTATAACGTTTATCGTGACATGATCATGAACCAGGGTTCTATTTCATTCATTTTTTCGCTCACCTTCAATACTACCAATGGTGTTACCGCTGGCGATCTGAATGGTTTCAATAACGCTCAGAATGTTCCCGCAAATAGTACGCTTCTGAAGCTAACTCAAAATCCTAACAACATAGTCACCGTCGATAATTCTACGGCGGTCACTTTCCATCTTACAAATCCGTTCGTGGCGTTCACAAAAGTCATTGACACTGATCCCTGGGTCTTTGTGGATCCCTACGTCGTTTCCAGTCACAGCGGAGTTACCGCTGGGAAACCGAATACCTGGATGGCGGTGAATGGAACTATGGTGGGAGACGGACCGTACATCACTCAGACTTTTCTTCCGAACCAGTACACAATACTGGTTGCAAATCCCAACTACTGGGCACAAAACATTACAGGAAACTTGATTCTCCAGGCAGCTCACATTCGCACGATTACAATCAACTACAAGACGGATGAACTCACGCGCTCTCTAGATCTAAGTTCCAACAAAGCCCAAGCATCGATAATATCATTCAATGATATCCCCAACGTCCTAAAGACCACGAGTAACGTGGCCGTGCCAAATACAGGAATATCAAACTCGATTGAAGCTTTCGTCCTCGACACCGAGAAAGCGCCGCTCAATAACACTCTCGTCAGACAGGCAGTAAACTACGCGATTAACGTCTCTGAGATTGATAACTCCGTATACAACGGTTACGCCGTGCCTTTTGTTGGTCCTAATGCTAAGGGCTTCTTTGGATATAACAATTCGATTTCCCCCACTCCATTCAACGTTAGCTACGCCAAGGCTCTTCTGGTGAAAGCAGGATATCCGAATGGACAGGGTTTGCCCCCAATTAGTCTAATCTATCCTTCGGGACCTTATCTCACTCTGGTGGTGCAAATCATGCAACAGGAGCTGAGTGCGGTTGGGATCAACCTCCAGCCGCAGCAAGTAAGCAGTTCGACTTGGAACGCATTCTTCGGCGTTCCTGGAACTAATGCATCGACCCCTGATATCTTCTACTCCGGCTTCACTGGCTACTCTGACTTTTCCGAATATACTTGGCTAACCAGTCCCACATTTGGATTATTGTTCTACTACAACAATGCAACGGTCAACAAATTGATAGCGCAGAGCAATGTCGAATTAAACGCAACAGCTAGGGCTCACGAAATATCTTTGATCACTCAATACACCCAGCAACAAGCAGCTGCGATCTGGTTAGCTCAGGCTACGGATTTCTTCGATACAGGAGTAGGATTCGGACCCATCGTGTGGAACAACTGCGTCACTGGCTTGTGGTATAACGGCGGCTTCAACGGTGTCGATTTCAACTCGCTGAGCTACAGCTGCTCCCCAACCTAAGTGATAAGACTAGAGACTATTTTTGATATAGTCTCCAAGTCGCTGTGGTATCCGGTTAGCAAATGAACCCTTGGAGAAATTGATATGAAGAATAAGGTTGTCGTAAATGGTCTGGGTGCAGATTCAGGTGAGAAAAAGTCAGGCTGGATTCATGTAGGTGATCGACCTTCGTCCGCAGAGTATTCTTTGCCGCTAACCATCATAAATGGCAGTAAAGACGGTCCGATTCTGGCCATAACGGCCGGGCAAAATGGAACTGAATACGTGGGTATTGCTTCGGCACTTGAAATTATTCGAAGAGTGAAGACAAGTGAACTGTCGGGCGCGATTATTGTTGTCCCAGTCGTAAATGTACTTGGTTTCGAGCTGAGGGAGAGGTATAGTTTTCCGTTGGATGACGACTTTAACGGAAAACAAAACATGTGGGCGCTATGGCCGGGGAGATCTGACGCATCTCTTCTTCACAAGAACATGCGCGCAGTGTTCGATCAAGTAATCCGCAAGGCGAATTATTATTTCGATATGCATGGGGGAGATATTCACGAGTATCTCATCCCGTGCACGATGATTACTCTAGTGGGTAATCCAGAGGTTGATTCTTCGAGCAGACAGCTCGCCGAAGCTGTGGGGTACGAGTATATCATAGAATCTCCTAGCGCGGCTTCTGACAAAGGTACCACCAAGACGGAAGCTTCTCTCCAAGGAATACCGACTGTAGTCATAGAGACGGGAGATCAAGGGATAATCAGAGAAGAGCTAGTCGAAAAAGCTGTATCCGGAATAATGAACGCAATGAGATTTTTGAAGATGATCGAAGGCGTGCCTATAATGAAAAGGAAATTCAAACAAATATACAAAATGGTGCCTGTAAGGGCAAATATTGGTGGATTATTTGTGCAGAAAATTCCAGCGGGAGCTATGGTGAGCAAGGGGGACAAGATTGGCGAGGTTCTCTCTCTTGATGGAAGTAAGGTGCAAGACGTAATAGCCTCCGAGACGGGCTTGATAATCGAATCCTTTTGCAATCCTGCCGTGTATTCAGGAGATGCACTGTGCGAGATCGCCCTAATAAAATAACTCTGAAACGAAGTTCATTTATCGATATGTTCCTATTTCAAACACAATGTCTCCCGAGTAGATCACCGGATTAGTGCGTTGTTCGACTAGAACGCCTTCAAGCTTCTTCGGAACGTCGAAAGTCTCCTTTACTTCACCATTCAAATCCAAAAGATATCCTAAATTATCATCTTCTTTAATCAAGTCACCAGCATGTTTGGTAGTTCTCAACAATCCTCCAAAGTGAGCTCGGACGGGTTTGAGCTCAGTTATGACAAATTGACTTTTTACTTGCTCTGCCCGTTCCCTATGTTCAAGCATATTGATCTCTGACATGATGTTATGAATTGCATCGTAGCAATCGTTGAAATTTGATGCGGTAAGTAAACCCGAACTTGAGGTCTCAATTCCTATGGATGGGATCCCTTTGAAGGTTGCCTCGACATTTAGCCTACCTCTTTTCGTATAATCGCACAAGCCTTCAATTATCCAATTCATGCCAGTAGAATGTGCAAGCTTGATACTCTCGCCGTCCGTTTCGGCTAATTTGGATTTCGCGTTTCGAGATGCTACGAGCGTGTAAAGAGCACAAGGAATAATTTCTTCAAAAATGTCTCCCCCATGAATATCAACCAGAAAGTCGGATGATTCAACTAAGAAATCAAACAGAGATTTTGCGAGTTTTCTTGGCGTCGATTTTTGAAAGTCGCCAGGAAATATTCTGTTCAGGTTAGGTTCTCCTTCGAAATCGTCATTTAAAGGGACTCGGTAACGTTCGCGATTGTCAAACCCGGCGGGATTCGCGCAAGGAATTAGATTCAGCTCTCCTCTAAGGGTGCTCGCATCAATACATTTGTATAATTCCAGACAGGCTTGAGTACCGGTATATTGAGTGCCGTTCGTGGCTGCAACAATGCTGAGTCTGGGCCCTTTATTGTCTCCAATGACGCGCAAGATCGGAATATTTGCCAATGTTGAGGAGGGACTCGAGTAGCTCTTTAGCAAGATAGTTGATCTTGGCATGCCACCCATCCTTCCTTTACACTAACTTTCCTCATTCCCTAATAGCGCAACGTACTCGCCGGTTGCAATCGCTTGATTCTCCGTTTGCGGATAAGCAAGCAAGTACGAGTCATTCGGAGCCGTAATGGTTTCTTTCTCGTCACCGAAGGGATCCAAGATTCTTGCTACCTTGTCTCCCCTCTTTAGGGCATCCCCCAGCTCAGCGATTGGATGCAGAATCCCGCCCGAGCTTGAGAAAATCATTGACTGAATCAAACGAGTTTGCAATACTTTGCCCGACTGAGCTTCGAGATTTCCATTTATCATTCCGAATCTTTTGAGAATATTGAGAACACCCTTCACGCCGGCTTCGACTGTCGTACGGGTGATACGCCTCCAGTCGCTTAGCTCCAGCAGAAGAGAAGGGATTCCGGCCGAGACCGCGCAAGCTTGCAAGCCAGGTTGGAGGACAGATTCATCAACATTCTTGGGTTTGGATACGCTGATGGTTAGCCCAAAAGCTTCTGCCATCTCAAAACATTCTTTATTCACAAAATCTGTGCCAATTGGACGGACGATTGAATATCCATCGCCCATGGCCTGAGGGATGCAGTGCAGATCTATGAGATAATCACACTTGGATGCCACTTGCCATAACATGCTTGCAATTCTGACCGTCGTACTCCCATTTGGATCTCCCGGGAAACATCGATTTAGATCTTGGTAATCATATCTGATGGTATGGTAGCTGGAGGAATAGAATGCCAGTGGGTTGCCTATTGGTATCGCAACGATTCTGCCGTTAAGTACATTCGGATCCACAATTTCCCTGCAAATTTGTCTTATAATTTCTATCCCAGTGATTTCTTGTCCGTGCAGTGTTGAAATAAGGAAGAGAGTCTTTCCCGGATTCTTTCCATTCACGGAGATTATCGGTATTCCTACCTTGGTTCCGTCTGATAGCTCGATTCCCTTGAGGTAACCGAATTCAACGGTCCCGGGAGAGCTTTTGAAGTTCTCTGCACTTAGATCCGGAGTCATGACAGGAAATCTCTCAGTGAAATGCCCAACTGAATTTAACGATTTGTAGAAAGTTCCCTCGCACAAGTTCTATAACTAACTCCCAAAATGTGAGTGGCTTAACGGTTTCCGATTTGACCTTTTCAATAGTGGCAAGAGATCGAAAAACAGGACAACTTGGTGTAGCAGTTCAGTCTCACTGGTTTGCAGTGGGAGCGGCAGTACCTTGGGTAAGGGCAGGAGTTGGCGCGGTCGCAACCCAATCCTTTACCGATATTGTCATCGGCTCGCTTGGGCTGAAAATGATGGCTGCGGGTAAAGATGCAAAACAAACTTTAGATTCTCTCCTTCAAAGCGATCGCAATTCCGAAGATCGACAGGTAGCGATAGTGGATTCCAGAGGATCGGTTGCAGTCCATACCGGTCGAAAGTGCTTTCCCAATGCTGGACACTTCAAGGGAGATCAGTTCTCCTGCCAGGGGAATCTGATGAAAAACTCAAGGGTCTGGGAAGCAATGGCAGAATCATATCTTGCGAACAAACAACTTGAATTTCCAGAGAGATTGATCGCAGCTCTTGAAGGAGGTCAGGAAGTGGGAGGCGATATTAGGGGAAAACAATCCGCGTGCCTCTTGGTTGTCTCGGAAAAACCCTTGACGAACGAGTTTCAAGGAAAACTCGTTGATCTGCGGGTTGACGATCATCCAGATCCCATACGCGAGCTTAGACGACTCATGCGTCTACGTCGCGGATATGACTTGGCAACATCAGGCGACATACTGTTGATAGAAGGTAAATCCGAAGATGCCATGAAGGCATACGCGAAATCTGTGGAATACGTACCAGAAGAGGACGAGTTGAAGTATTGGCAGGCAGTGACATTAATCCAGATAGGAAGGGTCAGCGAAGGGAAGGTCCTTCTAAAACGAGTCTTCAAAAAGAATCGAAACTGGCTGGCACTGACCCGAATGCTCGCAGACAAAGGACTATTCCCAAATGATCCAAAAATTCTGAAAGATATTCTCTCCAGTTCTTAAAAGAATCCTCAAATACCGACACAACTCTCGAATGAAATCATGAAAAATGAAATTTCGATTGGAACCATCAGGGCTCGCTCAGGTGAAAAAATATCCGGCAGTCTCCCTGTTGGAGACAAGCCTGCCTCCTCCTACTCTTTACCTTTAACTGTGATCAACGGAGCATCGGATGGTCCGATCCTTACAATCATATCTGGGCAGCACGGCACAGAATATGTGGGAATCGCGTCAGCAACGGAATTAATCAGGAAAATAAATCCAGCAGAACTCTCTGGAGCCCTACTTATTGTGCCAGTGGTAAATGTTGCAGGCTTTGAACAGAGAACGAGACTTGCTTTTCCCATAGAAGATGATTTCAGTGGAACCAGGAATCTGAATAGAATTTGGCCCGGGGATCCGAATGGATCGCTTGCCCACGTTTCACTATACGCTCTGTTCAACGAGGTCGTAAAAAAGGGAAGATATCTTTTGGATCTTCACGGCGGGGACATTTACGAAAATCTGAATCCGTGCACCATGATAACAAAAATCGGGAAACCCGAGATAGATTCCGCCACGCTAGGTCTCGCAGAGGCGATCGGTTACGACTATGTCATTGAGTCAACTTCATGGCAGAATGAAAGGGGACGGAGCAAGTCCGAAGCTGTCCTGTCAGGAATTGCTTCTGTAGTCATCGAAGCGGGCGACCAAGGTAAACTAGACGAAAAATTGGTTGAGAAAATGGTTTCAGGGGTAATGCGTGCACTGAAGCATCTTAAGATGATAGAGGGATCTGTTGCACTAAAGAAGGACTATCGTGTGGTCTATGATATGGTGAAGGTCAAGGCGAAAACTGGGGGGCTATTTCACCAAAGTGTGCTAGTCGGGTCTATAGTAAAGAAGGGAGACAAGCTCGGAGAAATTGTATCGATTGACGGAAGCAGGGTGGAAAATGTTCTCGCCGTAGAATCTGGACTTTTGATCGAATCTTTTTGCAATCCTGCAGTTAATACGGGAGAGACTCTTGCCGAAGTCGCCCTACTCAGATAGCCGTCCAGTTGAAAAAAGACACTCTGAATATCACACTGAAGTGAGCGAATGACCAAACTCTTTGATTTTAATGACATTCCTGTAGTAGACACCCACGTCCACACGCCACTCAGATGGGAAAGCGAGGATAATTTTCTCGCACTCGGTGAGAGGGACTACCTTAGAGTAACGGACCAAATCCTGCCTCTTGACAGAGAGAAGGGATTGCGCGCAAAAGTTCTGGCAGAGGTGAGAGAACAATCTCGCTCCAGACCCGCAGCCACCAGCATACTTCATTACTATCAAGACAGATACAAGCTTGGTTATTCTGATCGTCCGTCTGTGGATCGGTTTGTAAGAGATTCGATCAAGAAATTAGGACCTGCCGTTTATACTCTTGATGTCTTCAAAAACGAAAAAATTAGATGGGTTCTTGCTGACCAGTCCTTCTCTCCGGACGCCTCAAAGAGAGAAACTGACGCATATCCCAGCGCGATGACGAAGTGGACTTTTCCACTAGCAGGAATAATTCAGCCTACTTGGGCTTTAGAAAGAAAAATGGAAAATCTCGACGAGGCTGTTAGGGCAGTAAAGAATATGGTAAGACTGACTAGGAAAAATGGCTGCTCTGGGTTCAAATCAATCCAAGGATATTTTAGAGATTTCTATCTTGAAGATGTGGATGAGGGCGATGCGGAAAGAGCCTACAAGCTCTTGAAGAGGGCGAAACCTTCAACATTCATCACATCCCCAGCAAAAGTTCCGATATACGCAACAAAACCTCTGGCTACCGCTCTTAGAAGTTATCAGGACTTTGCTCTAAAGCAAGCATTCTCCGAGGCTGGGAAACTTCAGGCTCCTGTCCTGATACACGCAGCAGTTGGAGAGGTGCCTCAGCTCAAGCCTTGGAACAACGATCCTTCCGGGCTTTATTCCATTTTCGATAATTCGCAAATTCAGAGGAGCAATACTCAATTTGTTATCTTGCACACCGGATTTCCCGCACACCATGTCGTGACTTCAATAATTACTCAGTATCCGAATGTCTCGGTTGACCTGTCGTGGGTAAGCCATGCGTCGATATTAACCCATTCCATACTTTTTGAGTACCTCACCATTGCACCCCATCAGAAAGTAATGCATGGAAGCGATGGATCTCATCCGGATGTTATTGCGTTCGCTGCTCGAAGCACAAGGAAGTCACTTTCTCTCATTGCTCAATGGTTCAAAGAAAACTACGGTTGGTCAGAAACAGAAGTTACGGCATTGGCTGAAGCTGTTCTTTACAAGAATGCGGAAAGGATTTTTGGAACTGTTTGAACTGTCCGGGCAGAAAACTCTCTTCGCCTTATCAGATAATTGGTAAGCTATACGATCTCACTATGCAAATTGCGTTTCTTTTTGTCGATACCATGAAATTATTTATGATCACCCAAAGACTCCACTTCAGCTCAGAATGCGCTTGAGCACTTTGGTCCAGCTTTTGTTATAGTAAGGCAAGCCGTCGAGTTTGATATCCACGTTGACTAGAAGATTGAAAAAATCGTGCGTGCTTGTTAGGATGTTTTCTGATCTCGCGTCGATAGCGTGGTCCATTCTCTTCAAAATAATTCGCTCCGATCCCTTTGCATAAGCGCTCGCAGGATTTTCGAGGGAGACGCCCGCTTCAGATTCCCGTATGGCTTCAATCTCAGTACCGATGTCTCTGAGTCTGACGGAGGACTGATGCGAAGCTCGCAGTATGATACGTTTTCGATATAAATCGTTAATGATGCTCGCCTCGTCGGGCTTGTTGAACAAATCGACGGGATTATACAAGGGCTGAGGCGTGTCAAATTTCGGCTCGGGGAGTGTTCGAGTCTTCTCACCAGGTACCCTTGGCAAGATTAAATGTGAAGCTCTTGTGCTACTCATGAAGACCGAATTGGTACTTGGATCGGGAGTTGGCCACATATTTGGCCAGTCGCTGCTTGAAATGGAAAGACGCAAGCGATGCCCCCTTTCAAAAATCCATGAAGTCGGAGAGAGTTCGATCTCTAACGGATAGATCTTTCCCGGGATGAGCGCCTCGGGCTCTGCACAGGACTTCCATCTTGTTGCATTTAGTGCACCCTTAGTCACCAGCGCCGCTTCTCCATTCTCGCTGACATCGGATAATCTAACGACAAACGAGGCAATGGTGGCCGTCGCGGAAACGTATAGCAGCGCTCTTGGAAAGCCAGTTATTTCCAGGTCTTCGTCGAAAGGGGCGTTCGTGAAATTCAGGGAATAGGCTTCGTCCGGCCTCTGGTCCATAGGTAAAATATGCGGAGAAGTTGCACTGAAGAGACCACTCATAAGACCCACGTGCCACTTGTAGTCGAAACTCGCTTTGCTTTCTTCACCTGACGGACTCTTCTCTGAGAGTTCACCTCCCGGATGGAGATACAAAGTTACTTCGCGCGACCTGGCAATAGGCCATTCTTTTTCGTAACGCCAGTAACCCGACGTCTGATCTCTTAGGGCAGATGGAGAATCATATTTTTGAACGTAGAGAGTGATGGGCGGTTCTTCCATGACCCCGTTGTTTATGCCTTTGAGCCAGTAATCCCACCATTTTATCATCTCGTGATAAATTGGAATGCTCGGACCGGGAATACCGGTCTGTGGATGGGTGTGTAACCAGGGTCCGATGAGCAACTTCTTTGGCCCCTTCAAGTTTTGATAGATCCTGAGTGCCGGTCCGGGATATCCATCCCTCCAGCCGTCAATCAGGAAAGTTGCAGCTTTTACTCTATCGTAATGATACTTGACCGATCCAGGATGCCAGTACTCTTCCTCGAGTGGATGCTCTAACCAGGATATTGTCCAGGGCTTTGTTTTTTCAAGCCTTTCCCTCCACATTTCTTCCCATTTTTCCCCGCTATATTCTGGATAAGGTGGTAGAGTTTTACGTAACGCCATAAATGGACCATAGATCGCGTGATCGATAAACGGCATAAGCGAACCGCCTTCGTAATGACAATCTGCTGAGTATCGATCGTCACTGAAATACGCAGCGGCAATGGCTTTGAGAGGCTCCGGCGCATTCAAAGCTGCAATCATGGAAGTCTGGCCAGAGTAAGAAAAACCAAACATTCCGAGTTTTCCAGTGCACCACTCTTGCTTGGCAAACCAGTTTATGGCATCGATGCAGTCCCTAGTTTCTTCAGGAGAGTACTCTTCGACATTGTGACCCTCGGATGCACCCGTTCCTCGTATGTCGAGTCGAATGCCCACAAAGCCGTGTTGGGCGAATAGATAGAGTGCATCGTTTTCATATTGGCTAAGGTCATCTTTTCTGTATGGATGATACTTTAGAATAGCCGGGTACTTTTCTGGTTTCTCGGGCATGAATAAATCGCAAGCGAGGTGGATTCCGTCCTGCATTGGGACCAAGACGTTTTTGACAAGCTTTGGAGTGAACAATTTCGAATCTGAAGTTTGCATAAAGGCTCGTCTTCCGGGGATCGCAAAAAGCTAGATTAAGCTTACGAAGCTATTCGTCCCCAATAATTTTTCCCCGAAGCTTGGCAGAGTCTACTTTCTCGAAGTCGTCGGTTCCCCATGAAGCATCTGTTAGAGCAGTGATGGTTGGGCAGCAGATAAGTTAGATTCTCCTTTAATTATAGCCTGTCGTGGAGAGTCAATACAGAGTCTACAAATTGATGAAATTGCGGAAAACATACTTGACGCTTGTCGAGCTCAGTATGAGTCAGGTATCTTCGGGAGATTAACAAACACAGAAATAGGTCGATTATACGCGGGCAGCGTGAATCGACAATGAATCAGCCTGAATCTGAATCAGTATCTAATTACTCTATTTCGACAAAAAAATCCAAAGAACTCTTCTTGAGAGCTCAAAAAGTGATGCCCAGTGGTTCGACGCGGGCTCCATTTTACCGAACTCCGTACCCGCTATACATTCGATCTGCTCGAGGTTGTTATCTTTGGGATGTAGATGGAAATGAGCTGATTGATTTCGTGAATAACATGGGTCCCTTGATTCTTGGTCACCGTCATCCAAGTGTGGAGAAATCGATTATGAATCAGGTAGAGAACTTCTGGTGCGGCGGGCCGACTGAGATGGAGATCAGACTGGCCGAAATGATCTTGAAAGAATATCCTTCAACGCAAAAGCTCCTCTTTACTCCCACCGGGACGGAAGCAGTGATGAAGCTTGTTAGAGCGGCAAGATCCAAATCCCATAAAAAGAAAGTTGCGATGGCTCGCGGTGCTTTTCATGGAACTTCTGATGTGTCGGTGAGCGATTCAGGAATTCCTGATGAGGTACGTCAGCTTTCGGTCCGATTCAAGTACAATGATGAAGAATCATTTAGGCTCATGTTGAGCGAGTCTAAAGATGATCTTGCTGCAGTCATCCTTGAAGGTGTGCTGGGGCCTGCGGGTAGCGTGCCTCCCACAAAGGAATTCCTTCAAGCTGTGCGAGAAGAAACCGCTAGAAATGGAATTTTTCTGATTCTAGATGAGGTTGTCACTGGATTTCGCTTGGCTAGAGGAGGAATCTCTGAATTGTTTCATGTCCAGCCTGATGGAGTGGTGTTGGGTAAAATAATTGGTGGAGGTTTCCCGGTAGGTGCCCTCTTGGGTCCGGATGATGTTATGGGCGAATTTAGTCGTGCAGCCTCTGAAAGCCCGCTCGTAGGTGAAGCTAAGATCAGTCATGGTGGAACTTTCAATGCCTTCCCGGTTACCATGGCAGCGGGGCTAGCCACGCTCCAGGAGCTAACTCCTGAAGTTTACACTCACCTGGACAGTCTGGGATATGATATTCGAAAGTTGTTAACCCAAATTTGTGCAGAGGAGGGAATCCCAGGATATATAACTGGAATCGGGTCTATCTTCGGCTTGCATTTTACAACCGAGCCTGTAAAGAATTTCGAAACGGCTCAAGGGTCAGACGAAAAAAAGGGCAGGATTTTTGATTTGTTAATGTTGAACAGTGGAATTAACTTGGCCCCTTTTCATAGCTCCTTCTGTTCTACGCCTATGGATGAGAAGGAAATAAAGCATTTTGAAATGGCTGCTCGTAAAGCACTCTTAGATATACGGTCGCTTGATGAGAGAGTTAATTAGAGCAAGTAATTTCAGCCGATTGGAAAGGATAAAACTGAACTATTTTTCAGAGATTTGATTTGTCAGAATTAGAGTTCGAATCCATTCGCCAGGATAATAATCGCTCCATTCGTGCGTTCCACAACGTCTGCCGACATCACGGAGCTGAACTTATGTTAAGGCGATCAAATCTTAAGTGGAGTGACGCAAGATCCAGAGCTCAAGCAATTATTGAGATATGAGTAGAGAAATTATGTTTCTGGCTAAAGGACTTTAATGTAACAATCATAACAAAAATAACATGACATACAAAACCTGCGCAATTTGCGGCCTAAAAGTGGATGATTTCAAGAACGTAACGGGAGCCAGCGTGTTGTTTTCAAGATTAGAGCAAAAAGAGTTTCTTGTGAAAATCGCTCGAGGCAGATCTGCCTCTATCATCCGCTTTTCGGATCGTATTTGAGATCAAAGGAAACTTGCGTCTACTGATAGGCTGTAGTCGATTCATTCAGCGAAAAATCGTCATTTAAGAGGTCTCCTGATATTTACTAAAACCTCAAATCAGGTAGGCAATCTTTCAAGGATAGCATGAAATCGAGTTCCAGTCTTCCACCGTTGTACTACCACGACTCAAAAATCTACGAGAAAGAGATGGATCTATTTTTCGCGAGGAGGTGGTTACCGGTTGCAAGGGAAGAGGATTTGCCAGCTCCGGGAGCTTTTATTGTAAGAAACATCGGCGCCGAATCCATAATCATTACGAGGGATAGTGATCGCTCAATTCATGCGTTCCACAATGTGTGCCGGCACCGCGGAGCAGAACTGTTAGAGGAGGAGAAAGGCTCGACAGATGTCATCCAGTGCAAGTACCACGCATGGACTTATTCCCTTGACGGGAAACTCGTCGGCGCGCCGTTCATGGAAGGGATCGAAGATTTTTCAATGGAAGACTGCGGACTGCTGGATGTGCGGGTCGATTCCTGGCAGGGATTTTTGTTTGTTAATCTGGACGAGAGCGCTCCGTCTCTCCGTGAATCTCTCGGCGATCTTTATGACAAGCTTGCAAGGTTTCGCTTTGGAGAGTTCAGGAGAGCGTGCCACATAACCTATGATGTTAGAGCAAATTGGAAGATTATCCAGGAGAATAATCTAGAGTGCTATCACTGCCCCTCCGTTCATCCTACTCTTGTTCAGATAATCAAATGGGACAGCTGGAAGGGAGAGGGTTCACTCTGCGGCTCTGACGGACAAAAGGGAGGTGCCTATACGGGAGCTTCGGTCGTGTACAAAGAGGACGACGCCGGAGTATCATCGAGTGGAAAACGCGAAGTACCGCCCCAGACTGGAGAGGGAGACGTGATCAGTCAGCGTCTTGTGTTTTATTACCAGTTTCCGGTTCTCCAGATCAATCTGGCACCCGACAACCTAGCTGCGCACTACTTCTGGCCGGATGGTCCGGATCGCACGAGAATAGAGTTTGAGATTTATTTCGATCCGAGAATACCTCTTGATTCTGATTATGTTACGAGTACTGTTGAGCAGTGGGAAGTAATCAACAAGGAGGACTGGCACGTTTGCGAACTAAATCACAAAGGGACTGCCTCAAAGTTTGCAAGGCCCGGTCTTTTCAACAATTATGAATTTTTGGTAAAGGACTTTGATACCTTCGTTCTAAATTCATTAGAATCCATTGTTTCGTGAGGAATATTCAGATGAAGATCGAAAGAAGGAAACGGTGATCGGATTACAAAGAGTCGCATGCTATTTACGATGATCGGCGCTTATTCACTCTGAACTGAAGACCAGATGGCTCTTATCTGATTTTTTCCGGGAAATATCATTCGCACAGAACTAGTCCGAGTGTTCAGGTACGGGGGTTCAAAGATAGTCTGTAAAAGACCGACTCTGGTCAGAGTTACTGTCATATTACTGTACAATATTATAAGTAGGCTCTTATTCTATACAATAGCATTTGAAATTGTTAGAAGAGCTTGAATCAAGCTGTCCCGTACGCAGAAATGGCGCCTGCGGGTTGTTCTCATTGAAAACAGTCAATTGAACGTAGACAAGATCTGAGTACTATTTACAAAAATATTTCATGCGGCGAATTTGGCGACCAATTTATCCAGGTAGATCTTGTTCGTGCTTGCACTTCCGAAGGCTGTCTTCCAAGGTACGTCAAGCTCGGCTATTAGCCAACCACTGTAACCCGTTTCAACGAGAGCTTTTATGATAACATCAAAGTCTATATTGCCCTCTCCGAGCTCCAGAAACTTCCCTTGCCCTAGATCCTTAAAATGAGTATGTCCAATTCTAGTTGAATACTTTCGTACAATCTTCTCTGGATTCTCGCCTACGGCAACCAAATGCGCTGTGTCAAGCAGAAGTTTGATCAGGGATTTATCAGCGTAATCGTATAACCGATCGATTTCTTCTGAGTTCTGAACGAGTGTCGAAAGGTGCGGATGATAGACACAGCCAAGTCCAAGCTTCTTGAATTCCACAGCAAGGTCATTCACATATTCACCAATCATCTCGTAGTAAGAATTCCGTATGTTATCTTGGAGCATAAACGGACCGCCGAGTGTAATTAGCTGCCCACCAAGTAGCGCAAAATTCTTGGCGTATTCAACCTTCTCTGCAAAGTCTTTTCTTATTCTCTCAATGTTTATTTCAGGTATCGCCAAAGGTGCAAATTGCTTTGGATCGCTCATTGGAATATCTGGATTGATTTTGTCATCCTGAGTAAAAGTCGACGTGCGAGGTATAAGAGTGACCCACGTAGAAACAAATGAGAGCATATTTTGAGAAAGCATTCTATGAAACTCTTCAGGCACTTTGAAGTACTGAATCGCATCATTGTCTGAACAATCGAAACCTTCGTAATGCAATTTTGCCATGTCAGATAGAACGTTCTCAAGACTCACATTCCAAACCTTGCCGTCCCAGGTGTGTCTTCTATCCTTATCAATAGCGATACCCCATTGGAGCGCATGACAACCAATTTTCATAGTACATCAATCGCGAATGCCTAGGTTTGGCTATAAAGTGTGTTCGCGTCCTGCCAGATAATATTTATTGAAAGATCCGGCAAACGAGTTGGTAGAGTTGACGGAATCGATTCGGCAGGTTCATTTTGGATACCGGGCTGTAGCGGAACAGTTTCCGCCTCAGAAATTACTTGGATGGGTTGTTTTGGCAGAAAAACATGGGTTCGAATTCTCAATGGTTAGCGATCATTTTCACCCTTGGTTCCACGATGGAGGACACGCGTCGTTCGCGTGGACGTGGTTAGCTTCTGCTGCTGAAAGAACGAAGACAATAAAATTAGGTACTGGCGTGACAACGCCAATTTACAGGTATCATCCTGCTCTTATTGCGCAGGCTTTTGCCACTTTGGGAGTAATGTATCCAGGGCGCATATCATTGGGTCTAGGAACGGGAGAAGCTATGAACGAAGTACCACTTAGTGGTAAATGGCCAAACTTCGGAGAACGTTTAGCACGCCTTGAGGAATCTCTGAAATTAATTAGAGCACTTTGGGAAAGCGAGGATTTTGTAAACTTAAAGGGCGAGTACTATGTCCTCAAGGATGCTCACTTGTATGAAAGGCCTTCAATAGAAATTCCAATCTATGTTGCCGCGAGTGGTTCGAGGACAGCCTATCTTGCTGGCACCTATGCGGATGGACTATACACGACACCTGGCACGGACGAGGTGGTTACTCAGAATGTACTGTTACCTTTCAGAGATGCCGCTAAGAAAATGGGTCGAAACTATAATGATCTAAGAAAATTGATTATGTTGAATATTTCTTGGGACATAGATCACGAAAAAGCTTTGAACTCGATACTGCGCTGGAGGGCGACGGCTTATCCCGGTGTTTTTAGTAAAGGAATTTGGGATCCCAGAAAGCTTGATCAAATTGCAAAATCAGTTAAGGCTAGCGACATCGCGAAGCGATGGATTGTTTGTACGACCCTCGAAGAATGCATTCCTGAGATCGAACGATACATGAGACTCGGATTTGACGAAATCGAAATCAGAAGTTGTTCTCCAGATGAAGAGATTTTTATCAAGAAATTCGGGAAAGAAATCTTATCATATTTTAACAAAGAATGAATAAACTTGCCATTTCTTGCTTTAGAGAATCTGAATCTAGACGCGGCTCGATTTTTCTTTAACAAGGCATATGTGTTGTAATAATCAATTAGTGGGATAAAAATTGTAGTCTCCGATTATATTTGATATCCGGACTCAGGCAGCACCTGCCCTCCGTCTACGACTATGCTCTGTCCCGTAACGTATTGTGATTCGTCAGATGCAAGATAAAGAATTGCGTATGCTACGTCCTCTGGTCTGCCCAATCGACCCATGGGAATAGTCTTCGCCTGCGCGTCGAATTGTTCAGTATTATCGGCTCCGATTATCCTCTTTAGGCCTTCCGTGAGGATGGTACCTGGCAAAACTGCATTTATCGTGATATTGGACCTAGCTACTTCTATTGCCACGGCTTTTATGAAACCAATTATTCCTGCCTTGGAGGCTCCATAGTGAGAAAATCCTGCTACGCCGGTAATTGGACCAGTTATTGAGGAGGTAATGACAATCTTGCCGTAATTCTGTTTTTTCATCAATGGAACACACGTCTTTACAGCAAGGTAAGTACCTTTCAAATTAATTGACGTAATCCTATCCCAATTTTCCTCTGTAAGATCCTCGATTTTTGACTCAAAAGAAATTCCTGCATTTTGACATAGGATGTCTATTCGACCAAAACGATCTTGAGCAACCTCAGCCATATTTTCAATATCTTTCTTATTTGAAATGTCGGTCTTCAGATACGAGGCAGAGCCCTGATTCCTCGAAATATTTTCGGCAACCCGTTTTGCGCGATCTTCATGAATGTCCGTGACAAGAACTTTCGCTCCGTGTCTTGAGAGCATCTCGGCTGTAGCTCTTCCTATTCCATTACCTGCACCAGTGACTATTGCAACCTTATCGATTAGCCGTTTTCCAGTTATGGAAAATGCATGAGGCATGTTAGTGTCCTTTTCGGTCGTCATGCTCGAAACGAGCCTCAACCCAACTATCTAAAATGCTTTCTTAAGCGCAACTGCTCTTCTCCTAGTTATCAACTCGCGTTAATCCCAAAAAATTTGAGACTATATCTGTGGGATCTTTTTCATTCAAAAGCGTAATTCAGGCCGAAAAAACTCTCTAGAGATATTTGAAGGAGTGAAACTGTCAACACGAAGCTCGGTAAGCTATATCGCCGTATACCCGCCATCAACAACATACGCCCCGCCCGTCATTGCGGATGAATCGTCCGATGCTAAGAAAAGGGCTAGTTGAGCAACCTCCTCTGCCCTGATCAAACGATGAAATGCAGCGTTCAAGTTTTCCATAGATCTTAACTCGTCCTGATAATTTGCTGACGTTTTTCTCAAGGAATTGTGTAGTTGTGGACTGTCCACAGGTCCGGGACAAATGCAATTAACTCTGATTTTTTTCATTCCAAAATCTAGTGCGGTAGCCTTCGTTAACAGAACGACACCCGCCTTTGAAGAATCATAAGCAGCTTCATTCCTAAGAGCAACAAGTCCATTTACGGATGCGGTATTGATTATACTCCCGCCTCCCTGCTTTATCATATGAGGTATCGCGTATTTCATCCCGAGAAAGACTCCCTTAAGGTTGACAAGAATTGTTTCATCCCACATCGCTTCACTAATATCGACAACTGATCCGAGATGTGCCACTCCGGCATTATTGAAAAGTACATCTAATCGTTCGTATTGTGCAATAGTGTGATCGATCATTCGTTTCACGTTCTCAGAATTTCCTACATTTGTTAAGACAAAATCCGCACGGCCATCCTTCGAAGTTATTAATCGAACTGTTTCATTTCCAGAATTCGAATCAATATCAACCACAACAACTGTAGCACCTTCCCGAGCAAAAAGGATCGATGTAGAACGACCAATTCCCGATCCGCCTCCGGTGATAACTGCGATTTTGTCTTTAAGACGGTTCAAAACTCAGGGATCATGAGCATCCAGATATGGTGAATTCCAATAGGATCTAACGAACTATCTCTTTGACTGCAGAGATTATTCGTTTCTCGTTTGGAATCAACGCGTCCTCAAGCTTCGGATTGAACGGGATTGGAATAGTCGGGGTAACAACCCTCTTCACAGGGGCACGAAGGTATTCGAATGATTCCTCACAAATTGTTGCCGCAATTTCTGAAGCGATACCACACCTGCCGTAGTCTTCATCTACGATAACGAGCCGCGAAGTTTTTTCCACAGATTTCTTGATCATTTGTTTGTCGAGTGGAACAAGTGATCGAGTATCAATTACTTCGGCGCTTATGTTATCAATTTCCAACTCTTTAGCTGCTGCAAGTGATTTTTTAACCATCGCGGCCGTTGCGACAATAGTCACGTCGCTTCCCTCTCTCCTAATCTCGGCAACACCAAAGGGGATTGTGTAATCAGTTAGTGGAACTGGACCTATTGTTGAATAGAGGTTTCTATGTTCAAAGAACATGACCGGATCTTCGTTGTTTCTTATGGCATGTTTGAGAAGCCCCTTGGCATCGTAAGGCGTTGAAGGAGCAACTATCTTCAAACCCGGGCAGTGAGCGAAAAGCGAGTACAGAGTCTGAGAGTGAGTTGCCCCCAATGATAGACCCACTCCCATAGTCGTCCTGATGACGAGAGGCACCTTAACCTGGGAACCAAGCATATAGCGCATTTTGCCGGCGTTATTGTAAATCTGATCAAAACAGACTCCAGCAAAATCAACGAACATAAGCTCGACAACGGGCTTTAACCCAGTAATTGCTGCGGTGATTGACGCGCCAATAAAAGCAGCCTCAGAAATTGGAGTCTCTCTTACTCTTTCTTGACCGAATTCCGCGAACTTTTCCATCGGTGTGACTTGAAATGCCCCTCCGCCGTTAAAACGACGAATATCTTCACCCATAAGAAAAACCCGACTGTCCCGTTGCATTTCTTCATATAGCGCTTCCGTAATTGCATCCCTGAACGTAATTTCCCGACTTGCTTCAGTAACCAATGTTTCAATCAAGGCAAATCCCCATTCTAGTAATCGGGAGTGACGAACACATCTGAAAAAGCCTCGGAGATTTCGGGTTCGGGAGACTTCATTGCAAAATCGTATGCTCTTTCTACGATCTTTTCGGAAGATTTACTTATATCAGTCGACTTTTCCTCATCCAGAATTCCGATTGTGAAGAGATCTTTTTGAAAATTAGTTATTGGATCTTTCATTTTCCATCTATCAATTTCCTCTTTGCTTCGATAGAGAGACCAATCATCTCGCACCGTATGACCTTCGTATCTATAGGTAACCGCTTCAATTAGTGTTGGTCCGAGACTCGTCCGGGCGCGCTTGACAGCCTCCTTCATTGTGCCATAAATTGCGAGTACATCCATTCCATCAACCTGGATACCTGGTATCGAGTATGCTATGCCTCTGTCAGAGATTTTGGCAGCCGTTGCTGCTTCCACCCTTGTTGCTTCAGCGTACTGATTGTTTTCGCAGACGAAAATGACAGGGAGTTTCCAAATTGAAGCTAAGTTTAGTGATTCATGAAATGTGCCTTGGTTATTGCCACCGTCGCCGAAGAATGCTACGGTCACCTGATTAGTACCTCTCAATTTTGCGGATAGACCTGCTCCAAGTGCTAACGGCATTCCCGCCCCAATTATCGGACAGGTGCAAAGCAAACCGACACTGATGTCTGCTAGGTGCATCGTTCCGCCTTTACCACCGCAGAAGCCTGTTTTTTTACCTAGCACCTCTGCAAATAACTTGTTTATGTCAGCTCCTTTAGCGATGCTGTGACCATGAGCTCTATGTGTACTAGTGATGTAATCTGACTTTTCCAATACTGAGCAAACCCCGACCGCGACTGCCTCCTGTCCAGATGAAAGGTGAGGATCGCCCAAAACTTCTCCGCGAGAATATAGTTCCTTTATCTTATTTTCGAACGTCCGAATCAGTATCATTAAGCGATACATTTCGAGCAATTCGCTGCTGCTTGGTTGCTGCCCCCCGAGCTCCAAATGAGTTTTTTCTATCAATGCGATAGACATCACCCACGGTCTCATATTTATTTAAGCGCGATTATCAATGACGAACCAATGCGACTACAAAATAAAGTTGCGATAGTTACGGGCGCAGCTTCTGGGATAGGTGAAGCTAGCGCATTTCTCTTTGCAAAGGAAGGTGCTAAAGTCATCTTGGCAGACATTGATGAGCAACGAGGCGAGGCAGCGAAGATTGAAATTGAGAAAAGAGGAGGAAAGGCATTCTTTGTCAAGACTGACGTGAGCAAATCGAAGGACGTCGAGAATCTAATTCACATAGCGACCGAAAAGTACGGGCGTCTAGATGTACTTTTCAACAATGCCGGGACGGGATTTGTTGGTACAGTAGTAGAAGCTTCGGAGGAGCTCTGGGACAAGATTATTGACATCAACCTTAAGGGAGTCTTTCTCGGGATGAAATACGCGATACCTCATATGATAAAGCAGGGAGGCGGGAGTATAATCAATACCTCGTCAGTTGGCGGGTTGGTCGGTGATCGTGGTTATGCTTCATATGATGCCTCGAAAGGTGGAGTGATATTGTTAACAAAAGCGACCGCGTTAGACTTTGGACCGTATAATATTAGGGTCAATTCGATTTGTCCAGGAACAACAGATACGCCTTTCTTCCGTAGTATCAAGGCGACCGGTAACCCTGAAGAGTATTTACGAATCAATATAGAGAAAAATGCCGCTCTAAAGCGTCTCATCAAGCCAGAGGAGGTGGCAAATGTGGCACTGTTTCTGGCTTCAGATGAATCATCGGCTGTTACTGGTACAGCAATTCCAGTGGATGCCGGGTATACGGCTATCTAGAGGAAAACGTGGAGATTTGACAATTAGGCTCCCGAAGGACCGGCTCAAAAAAACTCACAGATCTTTTGATCGGTTTAGGGCGAATTTACGAATGTGACGGTGTTAAAGATTGGAGTTGTAGCTCCCCCACCACCCCAAACTGGGTCCATATAGAATCCAGAAATGACTGATTTCAGGTATGCTACTGAGCCACTCGCCCAGAACAGCCTCTCAACTCCGATCCAGTCGTATGGGGCATCTTTGTAAATTTGCCCTTGCGCGGTGGTGCATAAGTTTGTCATTTGCGATATTGATGATCCATTCGTGAACGAGTTTATGCAAGCCTGAACAACTGGATTGGCATATACAGCCCAATCATTTGAGAGCGACTGATTGCTAAGCCAAAGTTCCCAGTTGTCTATTGGACTTAGAGAGCCAGGGGCGTATGATATAGTACCGCCCATAACTCCTATGTTAGGAATTTTGGCAGCATTTTGAACTTCGCATGTGTAAGCGCAGTTATAGGCATAGATTTGTGCCGATGACACTACCGATATTTGTACGTTTATTCCAATCTGCGCAAGATCGGTTTGAACAATCTGTGCGACGTTCACACACGTAGCACATCCATTGGCAACATTGTAGCTAACTGTGAGCGGTCCCTTAAGTTGCCCACTTTGATTTGCCGCATTCAGATACTGTTTTGCGAGGGTCAGATTGTAATTATAAGGTGTGTAATTTCCGAGATCATAGAATTGCGGAACTGCAGGATACTCTGGTCCAACGAATGGAGACAACTCCCCGAAGAAAGCCGTACTGTTCAGATTCGTGTAATTTATCGCGTGTACTATAGCTTGTCTTACATCAGTGACATTGGTTGGATAGAGGTGGCTGTTAAATGCGAGTGCAAAAATGAGTCCGGAAAATGAAGGCATTGTTACGTAGCCATATGTGGAAGGATTTGCCTGTATCAAAGGCCAGTTTTGAGTAATTATAGCAGAAATTGGAGCCGCACCAGTAGAGAGATCTGTGTACCTTGATACATCATCAGGTCGGTAATTGATTATCACGTTCTTGACGTGACCGGGGTCGAGATATGGGTTTCCTGCGATCGCACTTTGACTGAGATTCCTACCCCAATAAGTCGGGTTCTGCGCAAATTGTACATTTTCATTTACTGCGACGCTTGTCACCATGTATGGACCGGTTCCAGGTATCGGATGTGTTCCAAAATACGAATTTAGCTGTGCGGGAGTGCCAAACCCACCATTGTTTAAGATGTATTGCACATCGGCCATCATTCCTGCGTTTACTACAAGTATGTTCAAGAACCATGGAAATGCAACATCCAAATGGTATACAATCTGATCAGCGCCGTTCACGTAAATTGGCCAAGAAGTATTGCTCATTAAGCTAATGACTTGCTGGCTTGGATTACTAAGGTTGGCTGTTTTCAAAAGAGCAAGTGTACTTGGCCCGAAATTTACCTTCGACATATTGAAGATGCTGTATGATTGGAACCAGTTGGAGCTGTTTGCTTCCAAGTAGTAAATTCCGTACATCCAAGCCCAAACTTCGTAGGAGTTGAATGCATCCCCATTTGAGAAAGTGACCCCTTTTCTCAAATTGAATGAATAAATTGTGTTGTTGGGAGAGACTGTCCAATTAACAGCAAGATCTGGCAGATACTGTATTTGTCCCTGGCCATATTCAGATGTAGCGTATGGATCTACTAGGGGTTGATATACAGTGTATGTAAGCCAAATCGGGTAAGGTCCATCCATAATAGTCCAAAGTTGGCTCAAATCGGGGCCTGGGTAATATGCGTCGTCAATCGTAAGTGATTGCCTTTCACCTTGCGAATTTGATGTAGTTAGAGAGCTTGATTGAGTACTGGATTGCGTGTTGGACTGGGTGCTCGATGATGCACTCGATTGGGAACTCGAAACCTGTGAGCTGGATTGCATGACTGATTGAGAGCTAGACTGTGAGCTGGATTGCAAAGTCAAGCTGATCTGAGAGGTAGTTTGAGTGGTTGTCTGAGTTGAGGAGGATGAAGTTTCTGCAAAATATACCGCTCCTATACCAATGACAATTATTACAACAATGATCACGGCAATAATTATTCTCGAGATACCTCGGCTAGTTCCCCGCTGCACACTATTACCCCAACAAGTCGGCGCAGAACCTCATATTTAAGCCCTCGTGCTGAAGTATAGTTAGAGCACTTTCTTAGTATCGTAAGTTTATCCAATATGTTGTTGCAAACTATTACTCAACGTTGCCTTCGACTTACGTATCTACTAACAATTTAATCGACTAACCTAAATTGACCGTGTTAGGAGACCCGTCTCGCCAAGGTCTCGGGTCCCCGAAGTAAAAAGCGAATCATTTTTCGGCCGTTTTACAATCTATTTCTCGATCGGTACTGCAAAGTTCATGGGAAGGAAACCCTTCACTGTAAAAGTACACCCGGGTGTACCGATCAGAGACTGAAAATACGACCGACGATAAACATTGGTCGCTTCGCAATGAAAGAATTGTGAAGAATTGCAGCTATAAGGATATATTCCTATTATTCAAGTAGTACGACTGAGCTTTTGATAGCGGACGTACCCCTTTCTGATATCAAGGCAAATAGATTCAATTCGCGCTCAAATTACTCAAAGGGCTGCATAGACAGAATGGCCTTGTCTATGTCCTTGCATGGACAAATGTCGCCCGTAAAAGTGCGTCTTTCCAAGACAGGAGAAAAGTACGAGCTTGTCTTTGGCCATAGGAGGGTATTTGCAGCTAAGCAACTTGGTTGGGAAAAAATCAAAGCAGACCTGGCCGAATTAAGCGATGAACAGTCCATACTTCAGTCAATCGTTGAAAACATAGATCGCGACGACCTTTCAGATTTCGAAAAAGCTTTGATTTTCGAGAAACTACATTTGGAGTTCGGCAAAAACTATCAAGAGATCGGTGAAATGATCGGTCTTTCAAAGCAATCAATTTCAAATTATATTGGAATGTTGAGATTGTTTGATTCGGCGTATTTAGCGGATAATCCTGAACTTCAGCAAATGATGTATCAGCTAAGCGAAAGGCATGCACGCACCATCATGCGAGTGCCCGATCATAAAGATCGTGAAAACCTCGTTAGAATGACTTTGAATGAAGATCTATCAGTCAGGCATCTCAATTCAGTTCTCCTTCGTTTAAGAAGTTGGTTTAACGATGAGGATCTAAATGAACGATATTCCTATGAAGCTATTGGAAATGAATTCAATGGAACAAGCGTTAAGGAAATAACGCGTCTCATCAACGAGAAATTCTTACTTTCAGAAATAGGTGACTTGGCAAACAGTGATCGGATCTACCTATTCGGGGGAGGATACACGCTATTTTCATCTATGAAGAAAGACCTTTTGGAGAATAAAGACGCTGAGTCCTACAAGCATAATTGGTCCCTCAGGGTTGCTAGGGCGTTCAAATGGAAGATCGAAAAATTGCGGATCACCGTACTTTCACCGACTTCTGCTATGGCTACCGCCATTGTTCGCTACTCTAACAAGAGCGCTCACTTCGGCATCAGGGGCACTGTCATTGTAGTATTGAAACAAGATGGCTGGAAAATTGTACATGAGCACTGGTCCAAATTTGAGTCGAGCGATAGCAAACTTGAAAACGAACTAATCTTAGGAGATAAAAAATTCAGAAGACAGATCCGTCATTCTACGGAAAAAGGAAGATTGACACAACGATCTGTTTTTAGAATCAGCAATTCTGTCACGGCTTAGCGGTGTGCTAGTTTCTGATCCAGGATGAACTTTAGCAGTTCTCTTACGTGTAATTATGAACACCTCAAATTATTGTAAACTTCACGTACAGATTTCACAAGTTCTTAAATATCAATGGTCAAAATGGCACGCTCAACATGGTTTGTGTGAAGTATGTTGCCCGCCGGAGCAATTTGGACAGAACTAGCGTGATCGGAATTTGAACAGGCTTCAGAACAAAGTAATCATAATTACTGGCGCAGGATCAGGAGTGGGTCAAGCTGCGACTACCCTTTTCACTAAGGAGGGTGCTAAAGTAGTTGCCGCGGATATCAATATGAAAAATGCCGAGGTGACTGCAAAGCTCGTCAAAGACGCAGGAGGGGAAGCAACCCCCTTCTTTGCCGACGTAAGTAAGACGGACGACGTAAAAAATCTGATCGACAAAACCGTTCAGATGTATGGCAGATTGGATGTCCTTTACAATAATGCGGGGATTGCAGTGACAGGAACATTGTTGGACACAAGCGAAGAAATGTGGGATCGGACGATGAATACAAACTTGAAATCAGTATTCCTGACTTGCAAGTTTGCTATCCCGTACATGCTAAAACAAGGAGGAGGCACAATAATCAATACGGCATCAGTAAATGGTCTGGTCGGTCTTCCAAATGACGCGGTATATGATGCTTCAAAGGGAGGGGTAGTTCTACTAACGAAGGCAACGGCTTTAGACTTTGGCACGAAAAATATTCGGGTCAATTGTATTTGCCCGGGGACAATAGATACTCCCTTTACACATAATGCCCTAAAGGAGTACGGGAATTATCAAGAGAATCTTGAGATGTTGAAGAAAATGAATGCTGCGTTGCAAAGACTAGTAAAACCAATGGAGGTCGCTCAACTTGCTCTTTTCTTAGCATCGGACGAATCATCGGCGATTACTGGTGCTGCTTATGTAGTCGATGCAGGATATTCAGCAATCTGATTTTCTTTCTTGTTAGATTTCCTTAGACGATTTGAGGAACCTTAAGGGATAACAATGTGTGGATAAGAAGATGCCAATGGTGATCCGACGTTTATTTTATAGCAATTGGATTAATCGGCGATCCGGTACCTCCCTCGAATTTTAGTGGCGAACAAACGTAAAAAAAGTCGTATTGTTTATCTTCGAAACAGTCTTGGGCAAGATCCTCGAGCCATAGAATCTCTTGGATTGGAATGCCCAATTTGTGCAAAAGAATCAGATGCAAAGGAAAAACAACTTCGGTCGTCGTTGAACGAGTTTGTTCGGCAGATAGAGTATCAGCCCCGAATGCCGAAATCTCCATGGCGGAAAACCAGCGGACGAGCTCCTCGCTAAAAGCAATTCCTGGTTCATTCAAGTCATAATAGTAAGCGTCGGGGCCGTTCTCATAGAATTTTCTGATGAACCCGGTCCTAACAAGTATTATGTCATGTTTCTGAATTTCGATTTTTTGATTCTCAGCCGTCATAAGAATATCATCTAGCGTTATTGGTTCTCCCTTAGAAAGAGAATCCAATCCCCTACAGCGTCCAACGTCTAGAAGGATTCCTCTACCAACTATTCCCTTATTCGCCAGGGGCACTATGCTAGCCTTCGAAAGTCCACCAATTGTGCTGTCCGAACTATATCCGTTATAGATTTTGTCACCAGTCCAGACATGTCCAAGCGCGTCACAGTGAGTTGTCCCCTGCAAGAACATGAATACTGCATCATCAGCAAATTTCAATCCACCCGTTTTGGGTCTGTCTTTACCACTTTTGTACGTCCCTTCATCATGTGTCATTAAATGAACGGTGGTCGATCGCTTCGGATCATCTGACATGTCTACGGGGTCTCCGCCTTTTCTTCCTATTAGGAGGCCAAGTGAGAACACTTTTCCCTGCCTTATTGACCTGACAGATTTCAGAATTTGATCTTTATCCAGAAAATTTAGGGCGCCGATTTCATCATCCGAACCCCAGCGCTGCCAGTTCGTAGGGACTGATTGGAGAAAATCGTCCTCGGGCACAAACTGTTCAGTTATTGCGACAAGATTAGAATCTATCGGAGGAAATAATGGGTCTTCAGTGTTTCTTTACTTCGTTGAGTGCATCTTTAATAGCATCGAGTCCATTAGAGGCAGTTGGAAACCCCGCGTAAGCTGCCAAATGAATCATCACCTCTAATATTTCGTCCAACTTGATGCCGTTTCTTAACGCAATTATCACGTGCTCTTTGACACGATTTTCCTTGCCGCCCATTGTAGCAAGAGTTGCAATAGTAATGAGCTCTTTCGTTTTGTAATCAAGTATATGCCTAGACCAGATCTCGCCCCACACAAATTCCATGGCGTATTTGGCATAGTCCGGAGACAGGCTCTTAGTTTCTTTGAGAAAGTTCTTTGAGCTTGCTTTCCCCCTTATCTTAATAAATTGCTTCAAGCCGAGGTCATAGGGCTTTAGCTTCTTTCTTGCCATGCAAAAAAAGATCTAACCCCTCTATTTAGGTTTCATTCGGTGATCCCGATTACTGGAAGTTATTTATCCGACCCAAATGCATAACCGTGGAGAGATCTTATTCACTCAATCAAAGGGCTTAGAAAATATTGAGCAAAATTGTGGCATACTCCCATTTTAGTTATTTATTACGATCCAATGGCCTACGTTGGATCTAACTGGTCGATAGTTTAGATTTTACAGAGTCGAGTTCAAACATGTCACGACTTCAAACTCTTGATTCCTTCCTCAATCGACGCAATTACATATTGAATTTCTTCTTCGGTTTTGCTCGGATCTATTGGAAGATTGATTTGTTCCTCAAACCAGACCTTTTCGCATACAGGACATTCACCAAGGTCATGTCCGTAATACCGCATGTAGCTCGTAATATGTAACGGAAAGTAACGGAGCACTGTTTGTATATTCTTTTTGTACATTAAGAATTGCAAGAACTTTGTGTGATCAATTCTGGCTTTCTCTTGATCAAGGAAGCACAAGTATTGATGGTAGACATTCAAAAAGGACTTATCGTTCTTCGAGATTCGGATTCCTCTAATTGAAGCAAGACCCTCGTCATATTCTCGAGCTACTCTTATTCTCATTTGACATATGTGGTCGAGTTTCTTTAGCTGAACGGAGCCAACCGCAGCTTGTACTTCTGTCATTCTGAAGTTCGTCCCGTGCTCCTCTATAGTCGCCCAATTGAAATCGTAGGCTCCATCAGCATGATCTCGTAGTGGTGGCTCGGGTTTTCGGTGAGGCCCGATCGCTTTTGTGGCCAAGTCATTCATTTTACCGACAATGCCAAAAGATCTAAGCCTGCGAGCTTCTTCGGCATACTCGTCGCTATTTGTCGTAAGCATGCCACCTTCGCCTAAGGTTGTCATATTTTTCAAAGAATGGAACGAAAAACAGGACATATCGGCGATCGAGCCGACCTTTCGATCCTTGTAACTTGCGCCGACCGCGGGAGCGGCATCTTCGACGACTTTTAGATTGTGCATTCGGGCTATTTTCATGACAGGATCCATGTCGACGGGCATTCCACCATAAGGAACTATGAAGATCGCTCTTGTTTTTTGGGTGATTTTATCCTCAATGGTGTTTGGATTAACATTGAGTGTGTCAGGGTCAATATCCGCAAACTTAATGACGACGCCCCTTTTGACTGCCTCGATAACAGTAGCTATGAATGTCTGTGGCGTGCATATTACTTCGTCACCTTTGTTAAGTCTCAAGATATCGGTTGATAATGTTAGGGCAGCCATGCACGATGAAAGAGCAACTGCATGCTTTACTCCGCAGTATCTTGCAAACTCCTCCTCAAACTTCCGAGTATAAACACCACCCCATTGATTAGCCAACGATTCGGCATTTTCCAATACCTCTCTAACTGCATCTAATTCATCCGCCCCGATCATCCCGCCGATGCCCTTTTCGCGAATTTTGAATTGGACACCGGACATGCCTACGGGGTATCCCGAATACATCTGCTCCTTTTGCACGGCTAAAATCCGACTCTTCGAGTTCGCTGACGGATCTTTAAAAGACTTCGGAGCTTAGGGCTTAATGCAACTATGCAAGCTACCATCGAAAAACAATATTTGAAAACTTCAATCTGATTAGATTTTAGTTCAACATCCATGATCAAAATCGGTATGTAGAAGCTCGCGCCCTTCATCCTGAGACGTCCCTATCTCAATTGATAACACCTTATCGAATATTCTAAGGGTAGTTTCTTTCATAGAACACGAAGAGACTAAGGAAAGAAAGTCTTAGTTCATTGTCAAAGAGGGAGAGATAGATCAGGAACGATCCTTGCAGCATAACTGATTAAGAAAGAAGGATCAGATTCAGACAGTATGGGAGGTAGAAGTGCTCAAAGTTTCGCCAAAGAAATCGGAATATCTAACAAAAGAAAACTAACTTTGGGTTATGGATTGTCAACAACATAGCGTGACGATACTATCTTGGGAATGCTCCCTGCTTAAATATTGTTCAATTCGCGAAAGTCTTCATTGATTGCAAAGATAACCCGAGTCAAAGAAGAGAACAACTCTCCGCACATCTGGATCAGAATGCAATCGATTTTGCTATTATTTCATCGCCGATGCACATTCATTATTTCACCGGGTTCTCGATAGTTTATCGGTCAGATAAGGAAAGATGTGCCTCATTTCTTATCATCAAAAGGGATGGTGTCAACAAGCTATTCGAAGGCAAATCGGAATACGCCAATGCTCAGTGTCCTTTCAGCGGTTTGGTAGACGACAGCTTGCTGAAGCATGAAGTCTCTTCCAATCATCAGCCCAACCAGGTCACCTACCGATTCATTGGGTTAAGTCTAGATCGCACTTGCAACTATTGAAATGAAAGCATTTTCATTAAGAAAGACTTTCCGCGAAATGGTTTTCGCCATACTGTTTCGATTTGGTAAAAGACGTGAGATCTATAACTCATGAATTTTATTCACAATGAAGCTAAATCCACGAAAGAATAGACTCTCCTCTGCTCAATACTCATATATATACCCTCGAGTCTAGCGACGCAATAATGAAAAGGACGAAGTCGTCTGGTGCCATGTCAAGATCCACTGCCCTAATCGCTGTTGTGGTTGTGATAATTCTGATTATTGCAGCCTCGGTCGCCATTTACTTCTCTCTTTCGACCCCCACTAATTCCTCTTCATCTTCCTCATCTAGTTTCTCATCTAGTTCAACTTCTTCATCTAGTTCGTCATCTAGTTCAACTTCCCCTTCAACTTCCTCATTAACTTCCACTTCATCTTCCTCATCTAGTTCGTCATCTTCGTCGGCAATTTCTTCGTCATCGTCCACAAACTCTTCGGCAACGGCAATTCAAAATACGCTTACCATCGACGCCTGGGGATGGTTTCAGGCTGGTCTCGACATGAATCAACTGTACGGAGCGTGTTGCGGTCCGTGGCCTAACTACGGAGAGTACACTGTTTATCAGCCACTTGTTTATGACAATGGAACTGCCCAGTATCAGGATAATATAATACAGTACACCCCAGGTCTAGCATCTAACTGGACCGTATCCCCTGACCAAACGACTTGGACTTTTCAGTTGAGACAGAATGTACATTTCTCTGATGGCAGACCTTTCAATGCCTATCAGGCATGGATGGAGGAATACGGATTCTACTATCTTTCAGCAAACAGTTCTGGATGGTGGGACGGCGGAATGACGATATTTAATATGTCCAACGTACGCTTTGGACCGGCAACGATCGCCCTGATAAATCAAAGTGACCTGATTCATCCATCTCAGTCAGCCCTTTCAGTAATGATGAACAGTTCGTGGCCGATATATGTCACGGGCCCGTACACTATTGTTTTCCATCTTGGAGGACCATTCGTGTGGTTTCCAGGAACGTTGCTAGCATTTTGTGGTCTAATGTTTGATGCCCAATATGTGCTCGATCACGGAGGTTTCGGAACCCCAACTTCAATTAACACCCTGTTCAATCAAAATCCGATACCCGGATCGGGGCCATACGTCGTTACCCAATGGCAAGAAAACAGTCTTATCAAATTTACCCAGGATCAGAACTATTGGGCGCTTAGTCTTCCGCCCTCAACCTTCGTCCAACAACCCTACATGGATCCTGGACACGCAAAGAATGTTATTATTCAATACAAACCTGACGACATATCGAGATATACTGATCTTTCAAATGGCGCCTCACAATTTTCTGACATAGGGCCTAGCGATTGGAATCTTGTGACTGCGAATCCACACTTCTCTTATGTAAAGGGCCCCGCTGGCGGTCCTCAATCGTTCATGATGACTATAAACACGCGCATATTTCCCACAAACATAACTTTGGTCAGACAGGCAATTGTCCACGCCATAAATGACTCTGATATCGCCCAGAAAGCCTTCGCAGGTCAGATTACCCCCTTCGTCGGTCCCGAATACCCTTTGTGGAGTCAATTTTATGACCTCGGTAACTTTACCCCATACAGCTACAACCTAACGCTTGCTAAACAAGATTTGGTTGCCGCCCACTACAATAGCTCGCTACCCATCACCCTCAAGATAGTAAGTGATTGCATAATGTGTACGAGTACCGCCGAAGTGATTCAGTCAGATTTGGCGCAGATAGGCATAACCGTCAATATCGAAGTACTCACGAGTTCGGCGCTATACGCGCCACTAGGTTCATTCTCCACCGATATAGCAAACGCCCAACAGATTGGCCAGCTTGCTCTTGAAGATGGAGGGCCCTCATACGCGCCGTATGGTGTGACTCCATACGATTACTGGGTCGCATTCGTAAGCAATCAATCGGCTTATCCAAATTGGGCAATATACTATAATCCGATAGTACAAAAGTGCGTGAATTCATTTACACAGACTGCCAATATCTCATACATACAGTCATTGTGTAGATCGGCTCAAGCGCAAGTCTATAGCGATGCGCCGTACTATTGGATCGGCATAAGTCGACTCTGGGTGCCAACCGGGGGTTCGACCGTCTATAACCGTAATGTGATCAGTGGTTTTCTGCTCGATCCTATCGGAGGTGGTCAGTCTTCAATACCGATATTCAATACTGTAACTTTTGCTTAGTTCTGATGCCAAAAGTCAACAGAAGATGTTGTTTTAAGTCTTCAAGGAAATCAAAAGAGCCATCAGACGATTCATCCACTCTACCATAGATGATTCACCCCTTCAGAGTTATTCATTTTTTTAAGAATCATGACTTTTTCCTGAATGTGACTCGTTCATCGCCCTTATGCAAAACACGTTGACCCACCTCCTTCAGGGCTTCTAGATTATCTGTGACTTGAGCGAAAATATTTACGGGTTGGTTGTTCTGATGAAGCAACCCTCTCGACACAAAAATTCCATAAGCAATGTAAATCTGTTCATTGGGAAAAATGTAATCTTTGATTAGAAAGGCAAGTGTTCCAGGTGGGGTACCAGAAACCCTTTGATTTTCTGGTTGGATTGTTCCCAATATCCCTTTCGGGTTAGTCAAGATGGCTTGACCGGACACAATGCTGTGATAGAACACTAGATCTACAGGCAAATGATTCCATATTGTTTCACAGGTATTCGGAGCTTCAGCATCCAAAAGTTCTGCCGTAAATAAACCGCCTTTCTCGAACTCTATTTCCATTATTCTACCCATAGTTTTCAACCAACTTCCAACTTGGGTTCATATAACTAGTTTGATATGAAGCCATATTATTGCCTTCACTTTCGAGTTTGGTACAAAGAGTTCTTGTGTAGATTGCAAGGTTGTTGAAAAATCTAGAACAGCTGTCGTCTGTGCGTGTCTCTTTTTGTTAATAGAATGGTGCTATTCCGAGACGTGATTTTTTTGTTTTTTTCAAGTGAATGACCTCTTTCCTGAAATTGCAATTAATCCCCGTATCTGGCACATTCATCATCTACGTCTAGTCTCTCAATTATTAGGTATTTTTACTTCGAAGAAATGTTGGTACGGCTTTTGTCACGGCGATAGAAAAGACTCTTCGGTATCATCGCGCCCGCCAAAACATGAGGGGAATCGACAACTTCGAACACTTTCAAATCTGCCGCGACACTTGCTAGCATATACGCCGAATCCTTGAGCAAATTTTTCTCTGAGACTAGATATTGAATGAGATATTTTAGGGCCTTACGACAGGCTACGTCTATCGTCGTCGCAAACGCCGTAGTCGCGAAATGGGTCTCTGTCTCAAAGTAGGGTTCCTCCAAGATCTGACCGTTCTTTATTCCGAACTCGAGAGTCACTAAACCACTGGTCTCAACGGCTGTTACGCAAACCTCGCCGTCTCCCTGTGCAAGATGTGCATCACCGATGGAGAAAAGTGCGCCCTGATTGAAAATTGGAAGATAAAGTGTGCTTCCGACCGTTAGATACTTGATGTCCAGATTTCCTCCATGACAACCTGGC
>Ga0207060_10103_pt1 | contig 33151 bp, 26 predicted proteins | sample Alteio_BWMinCont_30_FD_153270 | JGI IMG/M metagenome (GOLD analysis project Ga0207060, IMG submission 153270) | Enriched cells from forest soil in Barre Woods Harvard Forest LTER site, Petersham, Massachusetts, United States -... | ecosystem: Environmental > Terrestrial > Soil > Temperate forest >...
GGCGATAACATCACAACAATTCAACGAAAACCGCACCGCTGTAATAATTCAGGTTATCTACCGTCTTTAGTGATGAAAGAGAGTGACAGGAGGCGTACCCTGCGAAGCGTATTGGTTCAGGAGCCGGCGATCGCGATGCCTGACGAACTCGAACGAGCTTTTCGGGCGCATCACGGTCTGGTGTTCCGGATTACGGGCAATGCCGCAGATGCAGAGGACGTGTTACAGACAGTCTTTCTGCGGCTCGCTCGTCGGGGAGCAAACGCCGATGCGCTCGATGACCAGGAAAGTTACTTACGACGTGCGGCCATCAATGCGGCGCTGGATGTACTGCGAACGCGACAGGCCAGCCCAACGGTCGAACTCCCAGATCTGCCGGATGCGATGGCAGCGCGCCATGTCGGCGATCTCGTACCTGAGCTGCGGCAGGCATTGGGGCGGGCGCTTGCTCGACTTAAGCCCAGGCCGGCGGAGATCTTCACGTTGCGTTTCCTAGAAGGGTTCAGCAATCCGGAGATTGCGCGGATACTTGGCATTTCCCAGGTACTGGTTGCAGTTACTGTCCATCGTGCCCGGCAACAGCTCCGTGAGGAGCTTCTTCCGTATTTTCGTTCCGCGAACGACTGATTTAAGGGGATATCGCGTGCAACAAGAGCTTCGCCACGCCCGATCGCTCGGCCTCTCCGTGGCTCTCGGGGGCGTCATGGGTGCGTCGATTGGCGCCGCGACCGGCCACGTGGGCGTTTGGGGAAGCGCTGGAATAGCCGCCTACATCGCAATCTCGCTGGTAGGCGGCGCTTGGAAACACGAACGCAACTTAGGAGACAAGTCATGAAGCGAGTTATGAAGAATGAGAAGTTTGATCGTTTGCTCTCGGCGATTCGCAACGAACAGGTTGATAACGAAGTGGTCGCCCAGGCGGGCGGGCGCGTCTGGAACTCGATTGCCGGAGCGCCAGTTGCTGACCTCAGCTCCCACAAGTTGCGCAACTGTGAAGACTTTCAGGCGCTCATTCCGGAATATCTGGGAAAACAGCTGGCGGGAGGTCGGGGTCTATTGTTTGAGGACCACGTGCACGCCTGTGTCGCCTGCCGGCACGCGGTGGAGCGCGTCCGCAGCGGCGAACAGCGAGCCGTTTGGCGGCCTGGAACGGAGCGCCGCAGTTTTCCGGCATGGCGATGGGTGATGGCTGCCGGCGCAGTGGCGGCAGTTGCAGTGGTCGCGCTCGCGCTGTCCCTGGGCATCTTTCCGGGGCAGCAAGTCGTTCGGGGCGTCGTTCAGAATGCGGATGGCTCGCTTTTCGCTGTGACCGGCGACACTGTGCATATCGTTCCCGCGGGGTACGAGATTCGGAGCGGAGATGAGATCCGGACAGCGAAAGGCGCGAGCGCGATGGTACGGCTGGTCGACGGTTCGCTGATTGAGATGGGAGAGCGGGCTGAACTTTCGCTGTCGCGCGAATGGAAGGGCAGCACGATTCATTTGGATGGCGGCCAGGTGATTGTTCAAGCGGCCAAGCAACGTACCGGTCGGCTGTATGTGGCGACGGGCGATTGCCTGGTCTCGGTGAAAGGAACGATTTTCTCGGTCAATCGCGGGATCAAAGGCTCGCGCGTGGCCGTAATCGAGGGTCTGGTGCGAGTGGACTACGGCGACCGGACCAGCGAACTGCATGCTGGCGACGAGGTGACATCGAGCCCCAATGTATCGACAAATTCGATCCAGAACGAGATTGCCTGGAGCAGGAACTCGGCGAAATATCTTGCCTTGCTGGGAGACTTTGCGGTCCTGCAGAAACAGTTGGCGGCGATTCCGGGACCCGGACTACGCTACAGTTCCGACCTTGTGTCGTACGTTCCGGATGACACGGTCGTCTATGTGGCGATTCCGAATCTCGCGACCACTCTGGGGCAAGCCAGTCAGATTTTCCAGGAGCGCATGCAGCAGAGCCCGGCGCTTCGCCAATGGTGGCACCAGCAACAGAAAGGCAGCGGACCAAAGATCGAAGACGTAATGGATCAACTGAAGACTTTCAGCAGCTATTTGGGGGACGAGATCGTATTCGCCGTGGGAAAGAACGGCTCCGTCTACGGAGCTCCGGTGGTGCTCGCCAGAGTGCGTCAACCGGGCCTGGAGGCCTTTCTACAACGAGAGAACCACCAGCTCAGTGCGAAAAGCCCGCGGCCTGCGCTGCAGATGGTACGCAATCCGTGGGCATTGCCTTCCACGAGCGGGCAGCCAATCCTGGTTTATGTGAAAGATGACCTATTGATGGCTAGCCCGGATGTTGCCGAACTGCAACGCGCAGCGGGCCGGGCGCAATCCAGCAACAGTCACTTTGCCGAAACCCCGCTCTATGAGCAGATTGTTCGCTCCTATCAGGAGGGTGCGGGATGGCTCTTGTGCGCCGACATGGAACAAATCGTCGCGCGCAACGTACAAACTGGTAGCAACCACGACCTGCCTCCGGGGATTGGAGACGTCAGATACCTGACCATGGAACACCGGGAGGTTGGCGGCAAGACCGACAATCGTGCCGATCTGACATTCGCTTCGGAGCGGCAGGGAGTGGCATCGTGGCTGGCCGCGCCGGCCTCCATGGGTTCGTTGGAATTCGTTTCCCCCGAGGCCAGTATGGTGACGTCCGCCGTGATTCGGAATCCGAGGAGCATCATGGAAGGACTCTTCCAGATGTTAGGGAGCGGCGATGCGAACTTCAGTCAGCGTCTTTCGGAATTCGAGGCGAAAACAGGAGTGAATGTGCTGGACGACCTTGCGGCTCCACTCGGCGGCGAAGTGACCATGGCGTTCGACGGCCCGATGTTGCCCACACCGCGGTGGAAGCTGATATGCGAAGTGTATGATCCGACGACTTTGCAGGCGACTATCGCGAAGCTGGTGGACAGCTACAATCGCGAGGGCTCCACACAAGGCCGCTTGCTGAAGCTTACGAAGCGGAAAATTGGTTCGCAAACCTACTTTGCGATCACCAATTCGCAGCCCACGAATTCGCAGCCTACCGACGAGGTTGACTACACATTCGTCGACAGCTACCTGATTGCCGCGCCCGACCGGGGCACACTGTCGCGCGCCATCCAAAACCGGCAGGCCGGATATACCCTGACCCATGCGCCGACATTTCAAGCGCTGCTACCGAGCGATGGATATACGAACTTCTCGGCGATCTTCTATCACAATATCGGTCCGGTGGTCGGCCCCATCGCGGAGCAACTGAAATCCAGCGGAGCGCTGACGTCACAACAGCGGCAATCGATTGATGCGCTCACAGGGAACTCCGCGCCGGGCCTGATTTATGCCTATGGCGAGCCCGACCGGATCGTTGTGGCAAGCAACACCGGCTTTATGGGATTCGATCTAGGAACGCTGTTGACGATGGGTCATAATGGGCCTTTCTTGCCGCAGATGCTCTTGGGCAGAGCTCTGAGCAATTCCGGTAATCGGGTGCCCCGAACGCAGTCTCAGTGAACATGGCGATACAATCCGGAGCAGCAGACGCCGAAAATGAGCAAACTGCGCCTGCTGTTCCGCGAACGCCACTCGTCGAACTTCAACGTCTGTCCGTTCAGTTTGGGCGCCGCGAAATCCTGCGGGATCTCACAGTTTCTTTACGCGGGCGCGCAATCGGGCTGCTCGGTCCAAATGGCGCGGGCAAATCTACTCTGATCAACACTCTGCTCGGCTTCTACCCGCCCTCCTCGGGTTCGGCGCAGGTCTTCGGCTACGACATCCGCACGGAAGCCAAGAAAATCCGCAGCCTGGTTGGTTACATGCCGGAAAACGACGCGTTCATCTCGCAAATGAGCGCGGTCTCATTCGTTTGCATGATGGCGGAACTTTCCGGCCTGCCTTCTTCCACGGCGCTGGAGCGGGCACACGAGGCATTGTTCTATGTGGGACTCGCAGAAGCGCGCTATCGCAAGCTGGGAACGTATTCCCTGGGCATGAAGCAGCTGGCCAAGCTGGCGCAGGCGATCGTTCACGGACCCAGGCTGCTGATTCTCGATGAGCCGACCAACGGCCTCGATCCGCTGGCGCGCCAGCGCATGATTCGCATGATCCGCGAAATCCGCGACGGAAACGAACTGCGCATCGTGTTGTGCTCGCACCTGCTGCGGGATGTGGAAGACACCTGTGACGAGGTGATGATTCTGAAGCATGGACGAATCGCTCACTACTCGAATCTGGAAGAAGAACGGCGTGCGAATAGGAGATTTCTGGAACTGGAAACCTATGGAGCAAATGGCGACTTCACCGACGCGATCGAGAAACTCGGCTGCGAGTGTGCGGTCACAGCAAACCACATGAAGATGATTCTTGCCGATGGTGTTGAGGTTCGCGACATCTATCGCCTGGCGGCAGAGCGCGAGGTGCGCATTCGCCGTCTTAATTTCCGGCGCGACACGCTGGAGGATATTTTCATGAAGGCGATGGAGAGTTGAAAGCCGGGTTGTTGAAAGCTAGGAGCGTTGATGGCGGTTTATAGGCGCAGCTACACGTCGTATTCGGGAGCGCTGACTCCGGCGTGGTCGCGCTTCCTCATTCTTTTTCGTTACTCGCGGAGAAACCTGTTTCGCTCAAAGCTCCAAACCGGATTGTTTGCGCTCTGCTTCTTTTATCCAGTGGCCTGTCTATTCGCGATCTACCTGGCCCACAACCTGAGCTTCCTTGAGTCGTTCGGCGGAGCCGGTAGCCGGTTTGTGATCATCGACAACAAGTTCTTCTTCTACTTCGTAAACGTGCAGGGTGTGCTGGCATTTCTCCTGACCGCGTTTACCGGGCCAGGCCTGATTTCGCCCGATATTGCAAATGGCGCGCAGCCGCTGTATTTCTGCCGCCCTTTCTCGCGCGTGGAATATGTGCTGGGCAAGTCGTCGGTGCTGGCGATTCTGCTTTCCCAAGTCACATGGATTCCCGGCCTTGTTCTGTTCGCAGTGCAGGCGATCTTGGCGGGTCCCGCGTGGACGTCGGCTCACCTGTGGATTGCCGGCAGCCTGGTTATTTCCTTCTTGATATGGGTCGCGTTTTTGTCGCTTCTCGCGATGGCGCTCTCGGCATGGGTTAAATGGAGAATCGTGGCTGGCGCCCTGCTTCTGGGAGTTTTGTTCTTCGGGGCTGGTTTCGCGCAAGCTATTAACAACGTGATGCGCACGCAATCGGGAGACTTCCTCAACATTGTGTATTTGATGGCGACGGTTTGGACCTCCCTCTTTGGAATCGAAGCCGAACGGTCGATGCCCGTGCTCCAGGCTTGGGTCGCACTCCTGGCCTACTGTGTTCTCTGCCTCGTCCTGCTCATGCGCAAGGTGCGCGCCTATGAGGTGATCAAATGATCGGCGCAGGAGCGGTCGCATGAACGATCGCATCATTTTCGAGAATGTGTCGAAGTTCTACGGCGAGATTCTGGGCGTGAACCGTGTGAATCTCTCGATTCCAGCTGGCATCACTAGCTTGGTGGGGCCGAATGGTGCGGGTAAAACCACGCTCATGAACTTGATGACCGGCTTGGTACGGCCCTCGCGGGGGTGCATCCGTGTGCTGGGATGCCGCACCGATGAACCGGAAGAGCTCTTCAACATCCTCGGTTATTGCACGCAGTTTGACGCCTTTCCCAAGGGACTGACGGGATATCAGTTTGTGTATTCCTATCTCCGGCTGGGAGGCCGGGATTCCGCAAGCGCCGAACAACTCGCATGGCGGGCCATAGATCGTGTGAACCTGGTCGATGCAGCGGCGCGCAGTATCGCTGGCTACAGCAAAGGGATGCGCCAGCGAATCCGCCTCGCACAGGCTTTGGCGCACAATCCGCGGGTGCTGGTGCTCGACGAACCTCTGAACGGGCTTGATCCCCTGGCGCGCGCCGAAATGATCGTGCTCTTTCGGGCAGCAGCGGCGCAAGGTTGTTACCTGATCATCTCCAGTCACATCTTGCACGAAGTCGATGTGATTTCCGATCAGGTGATTCTGCTGAGCAACGGCTACGTCGTAGCCGAAGGCGAAATTCAAAGCTTGCGCAGTGAAATCCGGGAGCATCCCGCGCAGATCCTCATTCGATGCAGCCGGCCGCGGGAACTCGCCGCCAGAACCATGGAGTGCAAGCAGACCATCGCAGTATCGATTCACCACGACGAACGTGGCGTGCTGGTTAAGACGCGTGATGCCGACGGTCTCTATCTCATGCTGAACCAGATCGCTTTGAACGGGATTGAGATCGAATCAGTATCTCCCGCCGACGACGATGTGAATTCCGTTTACGAGTATCTGATCGGGAACGATGAGGTAGTCCAATGACCGAACCGATTGCCGAACGGATGACCGAACCGATGACCCGACCAGCTACGAGACTCCGGTTCGAGCAGATCAGGTCCGTGATCCGGCTGGAGATAAAGAAAACCTTCTTCGCCAAGCGTGGTCTGTGGGTCTACGTGCTGGCGTTGCTGCCCGTTCTGCTGTTGATCGGCCATACCATCGCCAATTCACACCAGCGCGAGCGGAGCGCCTGGCTTGCCCGGCAGAATGAGAAGCCGCTGACTTACCAGGATTTGCAGGCAGTCAAATCGGGGATGACGAGCGAAGAAGTTGTCGCCCTGATCGGCAAGCCGCCAATTCGTTTTCATTGGAACAGGCAAAGAGCGCTGGGCCGAGGCGGATCGGTCAATGTCGCCCACGAGAGCTATCACTACTCTGACGGAAGCAATGATCTGTACCTGGAGTTGACCGCTGGCAAAGTTGAACGCGTCATTATTCGCGAAGGCTCGAACATCGGCGAGGACAACATCGTGTTTGCCGGCGTGTTCCAATTTTTCTTTATTCGACTGGCAGTCTTTTTCGGTTGCCTGGGAATCTTCATGAACTTATTTCGCGGCGAAGTCCTGGACCGCAGCCTCCACTTTTACTTTTTAGCCCCCATCCGCCGCGAAGTCCTGATGGCTGGAAAATTTCTCGCCGGGTTGTTGGCAACCTGCGTCATTTTTGTAACCAGTGAATTGCTCCAGATTATTGCCTTCACCTGGAATTTCAGTCCGAATATGCGCGACCTCTACCTGTACCAAAATCACGGACTCGCGCACGCAATGACTTATCTGGGAGTGACCGCTCTGGCCTGCCTCGGGTACGGAGCTTTTTCCCTGGCTGCGGGAATGCTGTTTCGGAATCCGATCCTTCCGGCCGCCGCGATCTTGATCTGGGAAGCCATAAACCCGTTTCTGCCTCCGTTGCTTAAGCAGTTCAGCGTTATTTACTACCTGAAATCCCTGTGCCCGGTGATCGTCCCGACGCCACCGGGCACACCGCCGCTGTTTGCCATGTTGATCTCGAATCCAGATCCGGTTTCCGGCACGATCGCAGTCATCGGCGTCGTGACCGTGGCTCTGCTGGCCCTTTGCGCATCGAGCTTCCAAGTCCGGCGCATGGAAATCAACTACACGACGGAATGAGAATTTCATTTTCTTCTTTTTCGGTGCACGGCTGGTTCCTCTGCACAGCGAACACCATAAAAATCAAGGCGGTTTCTCGATTGCATCCGGCGACGTCAATAACGCTCCCAACCTCCATCGCGATAGAGGAGTAGGGTAAAGTCGCTATCATGTTCAACACTAAGTAGCATTCCAAGGCTCCTACTTTATACATCTCCTCCGGCAAATACATCTCTATCGAGTCAAGCCTGCAAGGGAGGCACTCTTATATCGTCGTTTCTCTGAGGGTTTTTCCCAAGAGCTACTTGCACTCGAGCCACCGCGTTGTCCTGAGAAACGTCCGGTTCTCAGCTTTTTCCATCCTCCTCTCAAAAGGAATTCCGCACGATAAACCGTTGCGCCAACGGAAATCGAGTAGCGACCCGCGCTCGGCCGGTGTTGATACCAGACTGAGTTACAGAAGCCTGACGGTCATCGTCACTGTTATTTTGTGGTCTTCGTGGGGAGCCAGCACAACCGCGTTTTGCAGGATGTTGCTGGCTTCGGCGCAAACCATCTGCTGCCATTCGCCTTCTCCCAAGTCGTGCAACGCACTGGCTCCCTCGGCCCAGGGATTCCAGATCACGGTCGTGTGTGAATTCTGCTTGGCAACGTGGATGGAACGCTTGAACACCGGATCGACTAGCTCCAGCGCGTTCTGGGTGTTCACGTAGGCGTTATCGGTCGGGGAATTTATGATGACATCCCCCTGCTGCTTTTTCTCGCGATTCGAGTCGGAGTTGTCCAGATAGGTGACACCATCGAGGCCGCGAATGCGAACCTTTCGAACGTCTCCTACCTTGTAGTAGGTGTGTAAGGCCTCCTCAAAGCGGAATGGGGTTGTGCCAGTGTTGCTCACGGTAAACTCCAGTTTCAGCGCACTCCCGAACGTCACACGTTGGAGCAGGCGGAAGTCGCCGGGCCAGGACTTTTGAGTTTCTGCGTCGCTCTGAGTTGACATGCTGACGGTGATATCACCGCCATCGGGCTCAATGGATTCCAGCGCCCATATCCTGGTGCGAACGACACCATGCGCGGGCGCGCGGGGATCGTCGGTTTTCGCTCGAAACCAGGGAAAGCAAATTGGGATGCCGCCGCGAATTGCCTTGCCCGCCTCCCAACCAGCCTTCCGGCTCAGAAAAATCACGTCTTCTGTGCCAGCCGGCTTCCATGAGGTGACTTGAGCCCCATGCAGGTGCATCTCTCCGCTGGACTGTGGCGCGGTTATACGCACCTTGGGGAATCCGCCTTCATCGGCCAAGATCTGCGCGCGGCCTGCGATACCAAAGCGGGGGTCGAGTTCGTCGGCCGTGAGAGTCGCCTGCGTCATAGACTCCAACATATCAGCGCGGGGCTTCGCCCTTAGATGTGGAATGTACGTGCTCCCCCTCAGTGGCGCAACTGGGATTTTTCGTAGTTGCGCGTAAGGGATTAAGGTTGTTGGCGCTACCGGGACGATCCGTTCTGGTCGCCAGGCTCCTCGAATAACAAGGATGGGATGCCGACAATCTGGCTGGTTGGGCATTGACTGGAATTAGCGTCCGTTGATTCTTGTCGTTGGGCTCCTAGTTTTACTAGTAGTGCGATAGCGCCATATCAAATATAAGTTTCGGAAACCGGTTGGGTTGATGTAGTCAGCCCTGTTTTTCCACCCAACCGTGATCGCGATGCGAGGAGGACATGGAATCTTCAGCAGCAAGGAAACGCATTCTGATCCTCGGCGGCGGTTTTGGCGGCGCCTACACAGCCCTGTCCCTCCAGAGACGACTGCCCAGCACGTCGGGAGTTGAGGTAACGGTAGTGTCGCAGGAGAATTTCGTCCTCTTCACACCGATGCTGCATGAGGTCGCCGGCGCCGACGCCGCGGCCACGGATGTGGTTCAACCGCTGCGGAAGATGCTGCGGCACACGAATGTGTTGATCGGGGACATCGAGTCCATTGATCTCAGCAAGAAGCATGTACGGGTTCGGCAAAGCGATTTCGTACATTATCGCGACCTGACGTACGACCACTTGGTTCTAGCGTTGGGATCGGTGACAAATTTCTACCACACGCCTGGTATCGAAGAATACGCGTTGACGATGAAGACGTTAGGCGATGCCCTCGTCGTACGAAATCGCGCCATTGACGCGCTGGAGTTGGCAGACGGCGAGCCGGATGAAAGCCTGCGCAAGGCTATGATGACCGTGGTTGTGGCGGGTGGGGGTTTCGCTGGGGTTGAGACCGTCGGCGCGGTCAACGATCTGTTGCGCGAAGCATTGAAGTTTTATAACAACTTGAGGGAGGACATGCTCCGCGTTGTCCTGGTGGATGCCGGCCCCGTTATTCTTCCGGAGTTGGGCGAAAGTCTGGGCCGTTATGCGGAAAAACAGCTTGCCAAGCGGGGCGTCGAGATTCGTTTGAACACCGCGGTTAAGAGTTACGACGGGAAGGAGGTGATCCTGGGCGACGGCACGAGAATTGCCAGCCGGATGGTCGTTTGGACTGCTGGCATCACCCCGGTACCAACTATGTCTAGCCTTCCGTGCGCCAAGGAGCGTGGCCATATAATCGCGAACGAATATCTTCAGGTGCCGGACTGGCCGGGCGTTTGGGCGTTGGGGGATTGCGCGCTCGTCCCCGATCTGACTCGGCCCGGCAAGTTTTGCCCGCCCACTGCGCAGCACGCTACTCGGCAAGCCGCCGTGTTGGCGCAGAACATCGTGGCGGCCATGCGAGGGCAGCCTCCGAAGCCGTTCAAGTTCAAAACTTTGGGATTGCTAGCCACCATTGGGCGCCGCACCGGCGTAGCAGAGATTCTCGGCATTCATTTCTCCGGAATCATCGCGTGGTGGCTCTGGCGGACCATCTACTTAAGCAAACTGCCCGGCCTGCCAAAAAAGATACGGGTCGCGCTCGACTGGTTACTCGATTTCTTTTTTTCGAAGGACATTGTTCAATTGCGTGCATTGCCAACGCCGACGCTGTCTGGGAGGGCGGATCGTCCAGCTCTCCATTTGAATGAAAAAGGATCGTCGCCAGTTCAACCCACGGAGAAAATAGCATGATCCCGTGAAATCCCAGGCGAACGGCCGGTCCATGCAATCTGTAGGCAATTGGCGCTGCAACCCGAATGCATAGACCCTTCGTCCACGGGACAGCATAGCTTTGCCGTTAACTTTCGTGAAACCGCGCTAATTGGCGTTGTAGAAGACAAGGGAAGAGAAGGGAAGAGAGCTGCAGACCATGGCCCTAGATAGCCTGTACGCCCGATGGGCGTTCAAGGTTAGCGTCGTCTCTTTAGTGGTGACCCCTTCGCTCGCACAGTCGACCGGACCACCTCTGAGTCCCACCAATATTTTTGCGCCAGTTTCCACGCCGGCTGACACGATTTTTGGATTGTCTGTTTTTGTGCTTGCAATTACGGCAACCATATTCGTTATCGTCTTCAGCTTGCTGGCCTATGCTGTCGTGAGATTCAGGAAGAGGGCGGATGATGACGGCCGGGAGCCTCCCCAGGTTTACGGCAGCAATCAAGTCGAACTGGCCTGGACAGTCATTCCAGTTCTCATCGTGGTGGCGTTGTTTATGGCGACAGCGCGGGTGATTGGCAGCGTCCAAAAAGCTGCCCAGCCCAGCAACGCAATCGAGGTGATTGCCATCGGTCACCAATTTTGGTGGGAGTATCGTTATCCAGCGCTGCACGTCGTGACTGCGAATGAACTGCACGTTCCGGTGAGCGACCCGGCGCATCCTACTCCGACCTTCATTAGATTGCTTTCGGTGGATACGGATCACAGCTTCTGGGTACCGCGCCTCAATGGCAAAACGGACCTGATTCCCAACCATCCGAACAGCATGTGGATTGATCCGCATGAGACCGGGCTGTACCTGGGGCAGTGCGCCCAATATTGCGGCACGCAGCACGCCAAGATGCTGCTGCGTGTTTATGTTCAGTCACGGGTTGATTTCGACCGCTGGATTCTTGAGCAAAGTCAACCGCCGAGCTTGAGTGGCGCTGTTTCCGAGGGACAACACATTTTCGAAACGACTGCTTGCGTCAACTGCCATGCGGTTGCGGGCACTGTGGCCGATGGACGCTTCGGTCCCGATCTGTCGCACTTGATGAGCCGGGACACGATTGCGGCCGGGGCAGCGCCGAACACGCCAGAGAATCTTCGGCAATGGATTCGAAATCCTGATGCCATAAAGCCCGGATCGCGAATGCCGGCGATGGAGTTGAGTGATCGAGAACTGGATGCGGTGACGATGTATTTGACGACCCTTCGTTAGGTGTGTTGAGGAGAAGAACGTTCGATGTCGACTGATTCAATCGCTTTGCCCGGGAGTTACGAGGCTTCTCGGCCGCTCGTCGATCGGCTTCACGAGTGGGTGACCACGGTTGATCACAAGCGGCTGGGAATTCTGTACATCCTTTTTGCGTTGTCCTTTCTCGTGGTTGGCGGGATTGAAGCTACGATCATGCGTATCCAGCTCATCCGCCCGCAGAATGACTTCGTCTCCCCCGAAGTGTTTAACCGGATGTTCACCATGCATGGGACCACGATGATTTTCTTCGTGGCCATGCCGCTCGTATTCGGATTTGCGAATTATCTGGTTCCGCTCATGATTGGCGCGCGCGACATGGCATTTCCGCGTCTCAACGCGTTTAGTTTTTGGCTGTCGGCATTCGGAGGCATCCTTCTTTACTTCAGCCTGCTGGGCGCGAATGGCCTGTATGGAGCGGGGAATGCTCCGGATGTAGGATGGTTTGCCTACGCTCCCTTAACGGCTCAGACGTTCTCTCGCGGACACAGCACTGATTTCTGGACGCTGGCAGTTTTGGTTTCCGGTTTCGGAAGCATCGGCACGGCGATCAATATTTTGACTACGATCTTGTGTCTGCGATGCCCGGGCATGAAGCTGGGGAAAATGCCGCTGCTCGCCTGGCTGAACCTCGTGATGGCAGGGTTGGTCCTGCTTGCCATCGGTCCACTGACTGCGGCGCAGATCATGCTGAGTCTTGATCGTTACCTCGGCGCACATTTTTTCGACACGCAGGCCGGGGGATCGGCCGTGATCTGGATGCACTTCTTCTGGATCTTCGGCCATCCCGAAGTGTACATTCTCGTGATTCCGGCGTTCGCCGTCGTTTCTGAAATCGTTCCAGTATTTTCGCGTAAGGCGATGTTTGGATATCCGATTATGGTGGCCGCGACCGTGGCTATTGGTTTTCTGAGCATGGCCGTTTGGGCTCATCATATGTTCACGGTTGGGATGAGTTCGAATGCGAACACCTTCTTCGTGCTTTCGACAATGGCCATCGGTGTTCCGACCGGAATCAAGATCTTTAACTGGCTGGCCACGATGTGGGGCGGAAAGATCCACTTCCAGGCGCCGATGCTGTTCTGCATCGCATTTCTGTTTCAATTCCTGATCGCCGGGCTTACGGGAATCATGTTGAGTGCGGCGCCTTTTGATTGGCAGCTGGGAAATTCCTATTTTGTGGTTGCCCACTTCCACTACGTCATCGTGGGCGGAATCCTGTTCGCGCTTTTCGGCGGGTTCTACTACTGGTTCCCGAAGATGACGGGAAGGATGTACAACGAAACGCTGGGTAAGCTGCACTTTTGGCTGTTTGTTATCGGATTTCACCTGACTTTTGACTTCATGCACGTTCCCGGACTGTTGGGCATGCCTCGAAGGATCTACACCTACGAACCGGGGCGCGGTTGGGACACCTGGAATCTGATCGTGACCATTGGAGTCTTCTTTCAGGCTTTGGGTATTTTGATATTTGTTGGCAACTTGCTGTGGTCCCGCTTGAAGGGCAAAGCTTCCGGCAGCGATCCCTGGGATGCGTGGACGCTGGAGTGGACCACCAGTTCACCGCCGCCGGCTTATAACTTCGCGACCATTCCAACGGTGAAGAGCCGGCGCCCGCTGTGGGACCTCAAGCATCCGGAAGATCCCGACTGGAAGTACGAGTAGCGAGGAACTCTGAATGAGCACCGTACCAATCACAATGCGTGAGCCGGAGCTGAAGTGGGAGCTTCCGTCGCGTGGACACGTCGCAATGTTCGCTCTGATCGTCGCCGAAGCTGCGATTTTCGTCATCTTTGTCGTCGCGTACCTCTTCTATCTGGGCAAGAGTCTGACCGGACCCATGCCTAAGGACGTTCTCGAAGTACCGATCTTTTACACAATCTGTTTGCTTTCGAGCAGTATCACGATTCACTTGGCGGTCGGCGCGCTGCGCCAGGGAAGCATCGGGAGCTTCAAAGCCTGGTGGTTTGGGACGATCGCGCTGGGAGCCGCTTTCCTTTACGGGACGGCGCATGAATGGCATCGGCTTATTTACAAGGATGGCCTGACCATCAGCACCAACTTGTTCGGAACAACCTACTATTCATTGGTCGGACTGCACGGATTTCACGTGGTCGTAGGCCTTATTTGCCTCTCCACTGTAATGACGTTTGCGTTGCTTGGCGACGTCCAGCAGCAGCACACCTATCGCATCGACGTGTTGTCTCTCTATTGGCACTTCGTAGACGTGGTATGGATTGTGGTCTTCACAGTCGTTTACATCATTGGGCGTTAGGGAAAGGTTCAGCGAAATGGTCGCGGAGCAGGGGGGAACACGGGCGGGTGCGCCGAGCAACATAGAGCTGCCCGCGCCGACGGCTTGGCCGATTGTCGCGGCTTTCGGCGTGGCGTTGTTGTTCGCCGGACTGGTGACGAGCGCTTCGGTCAGTATCCTGGGTGCGATATTGACGGTCAGCGGATGGGTGGGTTGGTTTTGCGACGTACTACCGCACGAGAAGCACGAGCCCGTTCCAGTCTCGGCTGAAGTGATACCCATCGTCACGACCCGCCCCGCAGTGGCGCGAGTGGATTTGATTACACACGAACCGCACCGGGCACGGCTGCCGCTTGAAATCTATCCAATTTCTGCGGGAGTGAAGGGTGGCCTGGCGGGAAGTATAGCCATGGCGGTTCTAGCGGTGATTTACGGAATCGCCGCCTACCACAGCATCTGGTACCCCATTAATATTTTGGCTGTTGGATTTTTCCCGGCGTTAGAGACAACTGAGCAGATCTCAGCCTTTCACTTGGATGCCTTCATCATCGCTTCCATCGTTCACCTGGTCACGTCGTTGCTGGTCGGGCTTCTTTACGGCGCCATGCTTCCGATGTTTCCTCGTCGCCCGATTTTGTTAGGAGGCGTGATCGCTCCGCTCTTATGGTCGGGACTGCTGCACAGTGCTCTCCAACTTCTCAACCCCACGCTCAGCGACAGGATCAACTGGGGGTGGTTCCTCATCACTCAAATGGGATTCGGAATCGTGGCTGGCATTGTGGTTTCAAAACAAGAACGCGTGCGCACCTGGCAGCACCTTCCCTTCGCAATTCGAGCGGGCATGGAGGCGCCAGGAGCAATGGACGAGAAGAACGAAGAGGGGCAGCGACCATGAAGCATCGTGCCGATCTTCTCACTCTCGGGCTATTTGCAGTTATGGCCTGCGTTGCCTGTGACAATTCGCCCGGTCGGCCGGGTCCTGACTCCGAGGTGATCCCGCCCAGTCAGATAATGGAGTTCAACCTGCTGTACGCCAGCAACTGTGCGGGATGCCACGGTTCGGAGGGAAAGGGAGGCGCCGCAGTTCCACTCGGCGACCCTGTTTTCCTCGCGATCGCCGATGATACCGTGATTCGGCACACCGCCGCCAACGGCGTGCCCGGCACGCCCATGCCCGCCTTCGCGCAAAGCGCGGGTGGAATGCTCACGGACAAACAAATCGACGCCATCGTGAGCGGAATCCGGTCCTGGGCGAAGCCCGACAGCATGCACGGCACCCTACCTCCACCCTATGCAGCGCAGTCTGGCGGCGATCCGCACAAGGGAGCGGATGTGTACGCAACCTACTGCTCGAGTTGTCACGGTTCGGACGGCAAAGGTGGCAAGAAAGCGAGTTCGATAGTAGACGGGTCGTATCTGGCAGTGGTGAGTGATCAGGATCTGCGAACGAACGTGATCGTGGGACGGCCAGAAATGGGTGCTCCGGACTGGCGCGGTGATGTGCCCGGCCGACAGATGTCAGCGCAGGAGATCTCTGATGTTGTCGCCTGGCTGTCTGCGCAACGGCCACAGTTTCCGGGCCAACCGTACCCGAAACCGTCGATGGACCGTGCTGCGGGAGGACTGCCATGACCGAATCAACCGGAGTATCAAGGCGTGCGATGCTGGTGAAGCTCGGGATGTTTCTCAATGGCATTGTCGGCGTGATTCTTGCCGTGCCGATTGTGCGTTACATCCTCTCTCCTGTGCATCACGCGCGGAAGATAGGCTATGAGTCCTGGCTGTCGCTGGGAGGGCTGGAACAGTTTCCCGCAGGTCAGACCCGGCTGGCTACCTATCGAAATCCCGTAGTGAACCCCTGGGATGGGGAAACAGCAGACATTGCCTGCTGGGTTCGGAATGTGGATGGCCAGAATTTCCAGGTCTTTGCCATCAATTGCGCACACCTTGGGTGTCCGGTTCGCTGGTTCCCGCAGTCGAAGCTCTTCATGTGTCCGTGCCACGGCGGGGTTTACTATCAAGATGGTTCACATGCTTCGGGGCCTCCGCCTCGCGGACTCTTCACATACCACTACAAGGTTGAGGATGGAAGGCTTTTCATCAAAGCGGGCGAAATGCCGACCACCGGGAGTCCAACCGCGGGTGTGCCAGGCGCGAGGCGAACATGCGCGTGATCAGGGAAGTCGGGGAGTGGCTCGATCAACGCCTTAAGCTGGGCGCGCCGATTCGCGAAACCGCTGAGCATCCTGTGCCGCGCGAGACTGCAAGTTGGTTTTATGTCTTCGGCAGCGCTGCGCTGACCTGCTTCATGCTTCAGATCGTCACTGGAATTCTTCTTGCTCTCATTTATGTGCCTTCAGCCGGCGAGGCCTGGAACAGCCTGCAGATTCTCAATCATGGTATTTCGCTGGGGTGGTTCATTCGAGGATTGCATGGCTGGGGCTCAAACTTCATGGTTGCGATCGTTCTGATCCACATGGTGCAGGTTTTTCTTTTCGGAGCCTACAAGTTCCCGCGAGAGTTGACCTGGATGGTCGGAGTTTTCCTTCTGCTGATGACCCTGGCCATGGCCTTTACGGGCCAAGTGCTGCGATTCGACCAGGACGCCTATTGGGGATTGGGGATCGGAGCATCGATTGCAAGTCGAGTCCCAGTGATCGGTCCATGGGCTGTGAATCTGATGCTGGGCGGGCCTATTATTGCTGGTGCAACACTCTCCCGGTTCTTCGCGGTACACGTTTTCGTAGTTCCAGGGCTGCTGATCGCGTGCGTTGGCGTGCACCTGCTCATGGTGTTGAAATTGGGAGTAAATGAATGGCCCATGCCAGGACGCATCGTGCGGCGTGCCACATATCTTCAGGAATATCACGAGTTGACGCACAAAGAAGGGGTTCCATTCGTTCCGTACGCGGTTTGGAAGGACGTCTTCTTCTCTGGATTCATTTTGCTTTCGATCGCTGCTTGCGCCGTCTATTTCGGCCCTTTCGGCCCGAGCGGCCAGCCGGATCCGACCATCATTCAGACAGCGCCGCGTCCTGATTTCTTCTTTTTGTGGCTCTATGCAGTCCTGTCTTTCCTGCCACCGTCGGCAGAGACTCCGATTCTTATGATTGGGCCCGTAATTGGAATCGTTGTGCTACTGCTGCTCCCCTTTTTTGCTGGCGAAGGCGAGAAGAGCTGGAAGCGCAGGCCGATCGCCGTTCTGACAATTCTACTGACTGCGGTGATGCTCAGCACTCTCACGCACTTGGGCTTGCATACGCCCTGGAGTCCGGTGATGGACGCGTGGAGCAGTATGCCGATTCCCTCCGAATATCTGCAAGGCCGCACTGCGCTCGAGCGCCGGGGCGCTCTTGTGTTCCAGGCCAAGCAATGCCACAACTGCCATTCGCTGGACGATATGGGCGGCAAGCGCGGACCGGCGCTCGACCGGGTTGCACTTCGCCTCACGCAGGATCAGCTTATCCGCCAGGTGATTCAAGGTGGCGGCAATATGCCGGCCTACGGAAAAAACTTGAGCCCCGCTGAGACTACGGCCCTGGTGGCTTTCCTCGAAACACTGCATCCCTCTGGACAGCCTCCGGCGAGTAATGCTGCTCGCACCGTTGTGCTCGGAGCGAGCGCCGCGGGATCATCCGCCGCAGGTCCATGAAGTCATCAATGTTCTCCGCAATCCAAACCGCATTGCAATCGTGGGTTCTCCCGGTGCCGGTCACGCTTGTTCTGATGATCACGGCACTCGTCTATTTGCGGGGCTGGCGTCGCCTGCGGAGTCTTCTTCCAACCGTCGCTTCAACTTGGAGGCTGATCTGTTTTACAAGTGGAGTGCTTGTCCTTTGGATTGCGGTTGGATCCCCTCTCGCGGCTCTTGATGACGATCTGCTTTCGATCCATATGGTGCAGCACATTCTTCTCATGGCCGTCGCGCCACCGTTGATCCTCTTGGGTGCGCCAGCCCTGCCGCTTCTGCACGGGTTCCCGCAGGCGTTTGTACGGTTCGTTCTGGGTCCAGTTCTGCGTTGGCCCCCAATGCAATGGCTGGGACACGCTCTGACCCACCCTGTGTTTTGCTGGGTGGCTGCCGCCGTGACCTTGATTGGATGGCACACTCCCACGGCGTTCGAATTTGCCCTGCGTTCGGACTTTTGGCATGAGATCGAACACGCATGCTTCTTCACGACATCGATTTTGTTCTGGTGGCCAGTGATACAGCCTTGGCCGAGCGTGGCGAGGTGGCCACGTTGGTCAATGCCTGTGTACCTCTTTCTTGGAATGATGGCGAACGATGCGCTTTCGGCGTTTCTTGCCTTCTGTGACCGTGTTCTCTATCCATCGTATGCATCGGCTTCGCAGCTCTTCGCAATTTCGCCGCTGGACGATCAGGCACTCGCGGGGGCCTTGATGTGGGTCTTTGGGAGCTTTGTTTATCTCCTGCCTGCGGTTGTCATCACGCTGCGGATGCTGTCGCCTCGCGGCTCGTATCATCCCCGATCGTACGATCGAGGCTCGTCCGAGCTTCATGTGACCTCTACAACCGCTTGATAATCACTGCTGTCAGGTCATCCTGTTGTTTGGTTCCATTGGAGAATTTCGTGACCGCATCGTAGAGTTGCGCAATGATCTCGGGCGGAGCCAGCTGTCGCGAGGCTCGGATCACTTCTTCCATCCGCTTGACACCGAATTGCTCGCCTTGATCGTTTTCCCATTCAAAGAACCCATCTGTGGGCAACAGTACCAGATCACCCGAGCCCATCCGGAGTCGGGCCGGAGGGTCCGAATTGAAGAAAGGCAGGATGCCAAACGGGACTGCCTGCGGGTTCACATCGATGAACCGGTCTTCCGAGCGAGAATAAACGAAGAGTGGGCCATGTCCCGCGGAGAGGATCTGGAGATTCGGACTGTCAGGTTCGCAGACAGCCGCGACGAAAGTGACGAACCGTCCAGACTGAAGATCAGCACCAAGAGATTGATTAATGTGCGCGAAAGCGGTCGTCAAGTCATGTTCCATGCTGAAACTGGATCGCGCATAGGCGTGGCAGATTGCCGCCACCAGCGCGGGACCGATGCCGTGCCCAGTGACGTCAGCCAAGCTTACGACCAGTTTGCCATCACCTTGAGTCTTCCAATCGAAGTAATCGCCTCCAGTATCGTCGGCGGGTTGGTTCCACCCGGCGACGTCGAATCCTGCAATCTGGGGCTGTTCCTTCGGCAGCAGAGACTGCTGGATGGATCGTGCGACCTGAAGATCGTGCTCGACCGCCTCCAGCTTACGTTTGGTTTCCGCCTCGCGTAAGGCTGCCTCGACGTGCTTGCGGATCTCCCCCGCAACTGCTCCGGCGACTATGCCCCCCGTAAGAAGAACAAGGGCATTCAGGCTGACGTTGGTCTGCGTCACCGGTGCCGGGACACCGGGCACAGGAGGCCGCCAGCCGAGATACAAAGCGGCAGCAAGGTATGTAACGCTTGCGATGGCTCCGGAAAGAAGGCTAATCCAGAAATTCAATCGCAGTGTGGAAAGGATAATAAAAATAAAGAAGACAAGCACCGCGGGAGTCGCCAGCGGTCGATAGGCGGGCTCAACATCTGGGCTGGTAAGGAAAGCGATTGCGAATGCCGGGATGGAGGTCTCAAAAATCGCGCTGAGGACCCAGAACCTTGCGGGAAGCGTGCGTCCGGAGTTTATGGCGAGGTTTACACGTCGCAGCATCCATAGTTCATAAATCACGACCGCGGCCGCCAACCCGAAGTTCCAGGCCCAGGGAGTGGTAGTGGACGCGGTGCGGATGACGAATACTCGCACCCACGTGGCAACCACAAAAATCGTGACGAAGCTCAGCACCCCAAAAATGCGGAGGCGTTCGCTCCGCAACTCGGCATGATGGAATGCTGCGGATTCAATCTCGTGGGCAGAATTACTCGGCAGGTCCCTCTTCGCCACCCGACACCTCCAAGAACATAGGTTTTATGCTAGTTTCCTGCGGGATGTCGCCCAGCGACTCTCATCTCGCTTGTGAGCCTGGTTGTAAATCTTGATCCGCCGGGTCAATGGCGGCGTGAAGCACAACCATAGAGCGCGGTCCGACCCGATAGGTGTAGCCGGGAATGGATGGAGCTGCTTGCCATGAGACGATGTCCTGCGGCGACTCGAGGGAGGTATCGATCCATCTGCGCCATGGATCTCGAGAGCCGTTACCCACCGGCGGCAGTTCAAAGTCAAGCGGGTTCCAGTAAGCGTTTGCGATCAAATGAAAGAGCAGATTCTCCTTCGGAAGCCTCGCGCCGAATGCGAAGCTGCGTGAATCATCGCTCCAATCCGGCTGGTTCAGTTTTACGCCGTGCCAGGCCTTTGTCGCAGCCTGCAGCATTTCGTGCAGGGTCTTGCGGTGTAGCTCCGCCTCCAAGTCTCGCAGCAACCGTCGTTCGATCAGCAGGTTGAGAAAGCGACGCACGTCCGCATGCCTCTCCACCAGCGTCCAGTCGAACCAACTGGTTTTACTGTCATGGCAGTAAGCGTTGTTGTTGCCGCACTGGGTGCGGCGCACTTCGTCACCCATGAGAATCATGGGTATGCCCAGTGAGAGCATGGTGATGGTCAAGAAGTTCTTCACCTGCCGATTTCGCAGCCTCTCGATAGCCGGATCATCGGTCGGACCCTCAACGCCGCAATTCCAGCTTCGGTTATCGTTGGCGCCGTCCGTGTTGTTCTCGCCGTTTTCCTCGTTGTGCTTGCGCTCGTAGGAGACGAGATCATTGAGGGTAAAACCGTCGTGACAGGTCACAAAGTTGACACTCTGCTCAGCCTCGCGCTGCTTATGACCGTAGATCTCGGGGCTACCCAGAAATCGGTCGGCGACGTGTCCCACGGACCGTGGTTCGCCGCGGACGAAACTGCGAACATCGTCACGGAACCGCCCATTCCACTCCTTCCAACTGTCCCCGATGAAGCTGCCAACCTGGTACAGGCCAGCCGCGTCCCATGCCTCGGCGATGATCTTGCTGTCTGCGAGCGAGGGATCGGAGTCAATATCCCATAGCACGGGTGGGTTTGACATCAACCGGCCTTCCGGATCGCGTGCCAGGATCGATGCGAGATCAAACCGGAAGCCGTCTACATGCATTTCCTCAACCCAGTAGCGCAGGCTGTCGACGATCATGCGGCGGACGATTGGATTGTTTGCGTTGAGCGTGTTCCCCGTGCCGCTGTAGTTGGCGTAGCGGGAGCGATCTTGTTCCAGGATGTAATAGGTGTTGTTGTCCAGGCCGCGAAAGCTAAGGGTCGGTCCGCCGTGGTCACCTTCCGCAGTATGGTTGAATACAACGTCGAGAATGATCTCGATGCCCGCCCGATGGAGGGCCTTGACCATGTCGCGAAACTCGTCCGCCGGGCCGAACCGGTCCTGACGCGAGCTGTATGCCTGATGTGGCGCAAAGAACGAAACCGGTGCGTAGCCCCAGTAGTTGACCAGCCCCGGCGGACAATCCTGGGCATCGAATTGAAAAACCGGCAGCAGTTCGACAGCTGTAATACCAAGTTGTTGAAGGTACGGAATCTTCTCAATCAAGCCAGCATACGTGCCACGTATTTTCTCGGAAACACCAGAACTCGAATCGCAGGTGAACCCGCGCACGTGCATCTCGTAAATAATGGTCTGGGAGGACGGCCGTCTAAGCGGCGCGTCGCCTTCCCAATCGTACGTGCTGGGATCGACGACGACACTCTTCATGGCGGTCGCGGCATTGCCGCCTTCCTGTTTGGCAGCCTCACGACCGTACTCCTTGGGAACAACAACGCCCCGTGCGTAGGGATCGAGGAGAACTTTGCTCGAATCAAATCGCAGCCCGTTCGCGGGATCGTGAGGCCCGTGTACCCGATAACCATAGATCTGGCCGGGCTGCACGCCAGGGACAAACACATGCCAGTAGTGATACGTCCGATGAGTTGGATCAACGGGAATCACGCGTTCGGGCCGAGCATCGTCTTCCCGGTCGAAGAGCAGCAACTCCATGCCTGACGCGGCACGGGAGAAAATGCTGAAGTTGACCCCACCATCACGAACCGTGCTTCCAAGAGGAGAGCTTCGGCTCTTGCTCGCGGCAGTTGCCGACCCCAGGGGATCCGGACTGGTAATAGCGTGATCCAGAGCGACGCCCATTGTTTGTGTTTATTTCCTGCCTAGTTGATTTTTTGCGGCGGCTACCACCTCGTCCGGATGAAATCCGAACTTTCTCTGAAGTTCTTTGAGCGGAGCGGACGCGCCGAATGTATTCATGCCGATGGTGTGCCCCGAAGTGCCGACGTAGCGCTCCCATCCGAATGTCGAAGCCTGCTCGATGGCAACCCGCGCTTTCACATCGGGCGGCAGTACGCTGTCCCGATACTGCTTTGTCTGATGGTCGAAGATGTCCCAGGACGGCATGGAGACAACGCGCGAGCGGATGCCCTCGGCCAGTAATTTCTCGTGAGCCTCGACTGCAAGGGAGACCTCGCTGCCCGAGGCGATGAGGATGACCTCCGGCTTGCCGCCAGGATCGTCGGCGAGCACATAGGCACCGTGCGCAACTCCAGATGCTGACGCATACTTGCTGCGATCGAGGGTCGGTAGCGGCTGGCGTGAGAGTGCCAACACGGCAGGCTCGTGGCGCAGTTGCATAATGTATCGATACGCCTCAACCACTTCGTTGGCGTCGCCTGGCCGCAACAGAACCAGGCCAGGTATGGCGCGCAATGACACGAGGTGCTCCACGGGCTGGTGGGTTGGGCCATCCTCTCCGTCACCCATGGCGTCGTGGGTAAAGACCAGGATGGTTGGCAGCTCCATGAGGGCTGAGAGCCGGATAGCCGGTCTGGCGTAGTCGCTGAAGATAAAAAAGCTCGCACCGAATGCCCGGAGCTTAGATAACGAGAGCCCATTCACGATGGCCGCCATCGAGTGTTCACGGATGCCATAGTGCAAGTTCTTCCCGCCCGGACTATCCGCCTGAAGGCTGCCAGCGCCGGGATACGTCAGGGTGGTTTTGTTCGAGGGTCCAAGGTCCGCAGAGCCTCCGAGGAACCAGGAGATATTTTGGGCAAGCACGTTCAACACCTTGCCCGAGGCTTCCCGCCCAGCGATGCCCTTCGGATCAGCAGGGAAAACGGGGAGATTGCGGTCCCATCCAGTGGGAAGCTCGCGTCGCTGCATCAGGTCAATCTCGACCGCCAGGTCGGGATACTTGGCCCGGTACGCAGCAAAGAGTTTGACCCACTCTTGGCGAGCTGATGCTCCCCGTGCCCCTAACCCCGCTTCAAAACACTCGTAGACGCCGTCAGGAACGTAGAACTTTGCCTCCTCCGGCCATCCGTAGGAGCGTTTGGTCAGGCGGCATTCCTCATCTCCCAGCGGCTCGCCGTGAGCTTCAGGTGTGTCTTGCTTATTTGGCGAGCCGTAGCCGATGTGGCTGTCAAGGACGAGGAAAGTGGGACGTCCGGGCGTCTTCCGGAAAGTTTCGAATGCGCGCTCGATGCGGTCGATGTCGTTGGCATCGCCGACCCGCAAGACGTTCCATCCATAAGCCAGAAATCTGGCGGCGACATCCTCGGTGAACGTGATGTCGGTGTGTCCCTCGATCGTGATGTGATTGTTATCGTAAACCCAGCAAAGATTATCCAAGCCGAGGTGGCCGGCCAGCGACGCCGCTTCCGATGAAATACCCTCCATCATGCAGCCATCGCCGCAAACCGCATAGATGTTGTAGTTGAAGATTTCGAAGCCGGGGCGGTTGTAGCGGCTGGCTAGCCACTTCTGGGCGATGGCCATGCCAACACTCGTGGCCACGCCCTGCCCGAGAGGTCCGGTGGTCGTTTCAACGCCTGAGACCCAGTGGTACTCCGGGTGACCGGGGGCCCTGCTGTCGAGCTGGCGGAAGTGCCGGATATCATCGAGCGAAACCGAGGCTTTGCCCAGCGCCTCATAGTCAGCATCGACGGCCTGAGTCTGGGTGAGATGGAGCACCGACCAGAGCAGCATTGAGGCGTGGCCATTCGAGAGCACGAAGCGATCGCGGTTGGGCCAGATCGGATCCTTGGGATCGAAGCGCATGACCCGGTTCCAGAGTGTGTAGACCAGCGGTGCGAGCGCCATGGGCGTGCCCGGGTGTCCGGACTTGGCCTGCTGGACTGCGTCGATCGAAAGCGTGCGGATAGTGTTTATACACAGTTGATCAATTTCCGTCTGTGTCATGCTCGGCGTAATTGAACGAACAAGTGCAGCGTTCATGATGATCTCTCCTTCGTCCTAGATGGCCTTCCCTGTCCGCGAGACCGCCGCCTGGGCGCGTATCTACCGTGATCGGTGGCGATTCCGAGCCGCAGTGTTTCTCCTCAACGGCTTTGCTTCACGCTGCCAACTGTGCTGCGGCAGCTCTATCAGCAAAAACCACCGCCTGATCCTGCCGAACCCGGCCCGCGGGAATCGACACATCGGCCTTTCGCAGGCGGTCAAGCATTTCAACCTTTTCACTTCCGGTCACCAGCCACAGAATGCGACGGGATCGATTGATAATGGGATAGGTCAACGTCATTCGGCGCCTCCCCTGGTAGACGCCGGTGAGCGCGACGTCAGCGTTGGTAACTTCGAGCACCGGGTCAGCTGGAACCAGAGAAGCGGTATGACCATCGGGGCCCAGCCCCAGGTGAACAAGATCGAGGACTGGTGGCGATCCTGCAAGCTCGCGAAGGGTTGCGGCATACCGTGCAGCCGCAGCGTTCAGATCAGGGGATTCAACCGGCATGGCAAGAATTTGCTCGGAACGCAACGGGGCATGCAGGCTTTCGTTCAGGTGAGTAAGATTTCGGTCCGGATCTCCAGCCGGTGCCACACGCTCGTCGACTTGAACTACGTGGATGCTTTGCCAGGGAACGTCTTCTCCACTCAAGGCACGCAACATCAGCCACGGGGTGTGTCCGCCGCTGACGGCCATGATGAAGCTACCCCGAGCAGCGACGGCCGCCCGAGCTTCCCCAGCAATGAGTGCGGCAGCCTGCCGGGCAACCGACTCCGCGTCCGCAAAGACTTCAACTTTCATGTTCTCCACTCCAACCGCTTACGCAGCTTGCGCGACACCGGATAATTGAGGCCTCGCAAGTGTCGGGTTGTGCCATCCCACGGCAGGCGCGACCCGCCGCACCTCATTCGGCCCCCAGGTGCCGGGTTCGTATTGGTAAACTGGGGTCGCCTTTTTCAGCACTGGATCCACAATTCGCCACGCCTCTTCCACATAGTCCTGCCGCGCGAATAGAGTGGCGTCTCCCTCCATGGCGTCCCCCAATACGCGCTCGTAGGCGTCCATCTCCTCCGCGGAAGGGTGGCGGCTCGCCAGCATTTCCGCGGTCATGCTGGTCATATCGTCCCCCGGGGCCATCACCGTCATCCCCATGGCTATGGTTACGTCAGGACTCACCCGGAATCGCAAATGGTTCTCCTTTAAGGTGCTGGTCGGGAGCACCGAGGGAGGTTTCCTGAACCGGCCCAAGATTTCCGTGCACGTCACGGGTAGGTTCTTGCCAGCTCTGATGTAGAAAGGTACTCCTTGCCAGCGCCATGAGTTAATTTCCAGTCGTAACGCCGCAAAGGTCTCAGTTTGCGAATTCGGGGCCACACCTTTTTCATTAAGGTAGCCTTTGAATTGTCCGCGGACCAGATTGTTCTCATCGAGGGGCGGTATTGCTCGCAGAACCTTGACCTTTTCATCGCGAACGGACTCGCTGTCCGTTCTGACCGGAGGCTCCATGGCGAGGTTACACAGCACTTGAAACAGATGATTCTGGACTACGTCTCGAACGGTGCCGGTTTCATCGTAGAAAGCGCCCCGGCCTTGAACCCCGAAATCTTCCGCCATCGTGATCTGGACACTCTCGATGTAGTTGCGGTTCCAGAATGACTCCATGAAAGCATTAGCGAAGCGGAACATGAACATGTTGCGAACCGGCCGCTTCCCGAGATAGTGGTCAATGCGAAAAATATTCGTCTCAGGGAACGTTGCGTCCAGGATATGATTGAGCGTACGGGCAGATTCGAGGTCGCTTCCAAAAGGCTTCTCAACAATCACCCGAGCGCCCTGGGCGGAGCCGGATTTCGACAGATGCTCGGCAACGGGCCCAAACAGCGGCGGCGGAATCGCCAGGTAATGCGCCGGATGCTGAGCCCCACCCAGTTCCTTACGAAGCGCGTCAAAGGTGGCGCGGTCTCCGTAATCGCCATCTACATAACGGAGCAAGCTGGTCAGTTTCTCGAAGGCCGCGGAATCAACCCCTCCGTGTTTTTCCAGGCTGTCGTGAGCCCGGGCACGAAGCTGTTCAAGGTTCCAGCCCGCTTTCGCGACTCCAATGACCGGGACGCCGAGGTGTCCGCGTTTGATCATCGCCTGCAGCGCGGGAAAGATTTTCTTGTAGGCGAGATCGCCGGTCGCACCGAAGAAGACCAGTGCATCTGAATGGTCGGCATTATTCATGGTTGTCTCCCTTAAGCGGCCTTTGATGTCTCCACTGGTTTCTCATGGTGGCCACCGAACTGATAACGCATGGCTGACAATAGTTTGTTCGCGAAGTCGGCCTCGCCGCGCGAACTGAAGCGCTCGTAGAGCGCCGTGGTGAGAACCGGCGTTGGTACGGCTTCATCGATGGCCGCCTTGATCGTCCAACGGCCTTCGCCTGAGTCGGAAACTCGGCCGGCGAATTGAGAAAGCCCGGGGTCCTGAAGCAATGCTGACGCCGTCAGATCAAGCAACCACGATGCGATCACGCTCCCGCGCCGCCACACTTCCGCGACATCAGGCAGGTTTAGGTCGTATTGATAGTGCTCGGGATCGCGAAGCGGCGTGGTCTCGGCGTCGATCGCGTGTTGTTGCTTGCCAACATTGGCGGACCGCAGGATGCCTAACCCTTCGGCGTAGGCCGCCATAATTCCGTATTCGATTCCGTTGTGCACCATCTTCACGAAGTGGCCAGCGCCGTTTGGACCGCAGTGCAGGTAACCTTGTTCAGAGGTGCCTGAAGCTTTTTCGCGTCCCGGAGTACGCGAGATGTCACCAATGCCGGGCGCCAAGGTCGCTAAGATGGGATCAAGGTGCTTGACGACATCATTTTCGCCGCCAATCATCATGCAATAACCCCGCGCCAGACCCCACACGCCACCGCTCGTTCCCACATCGACATAGTGAATGCCCCTGGGAGCGAGTTCTCTCGCGCGACGGATGTCGTCTACATAGTAGGAATTGCCGCCATCAATGAGGATGTCTCCTGCTTCAAGATGCGGCAGGAGGCTGGCAATCGTTTTATCGACGACTGCTGCCGGAACCATCAACCAGACTGCCCGCGGCTTGTCCATTTTCTTCACGAACTCGGGCAGGGTTGCAGAACCCACAGCCTTCTCTTGAACCAGTTCGTCAACTGCTTTCGGCGACATATCGAAGACCACGCACTTGTGGCCGTTGTTGAGAAGGCGCCGCACCATGTTTGCCCCCATCCGTCCAAGACCAATCATTCCAAGCTGCATATATGTAACTCCTTTTTGAGCAAAGTATGTTAGACCTCTACGGTCAGTTCACTACCTTGTTTGATGGCAGTGCGCAGCCGTTCCATCGCTGCGGCCACTCCGGCGCTTTCAGCAGGCATCGAAGATCAGATCCAGAGTCGTCATGCGGTCTCCTTGAGCTTGCGATAGCGGCGGATCAACATATTTGTCGAACTGTCATGGCTGAGTTCAGGTTCGGCTTTGCTTTCGAGCTCTGGGATGATGCGCTGCGCCAGCGCTTTGCCAAGTTCGACTCCCCATTGATCGAACGAGTTGATGTTCCAGATCGTTCCCTGGGTGAAGACCGAGTGCTCGTACAGTGCGACGAGCTTGCCCAGTATTTCTGGGGTGAGCTGTTCAGCAAGAATCGTGTTCGACGGGCGGTTGCCTTCGAAAACGCGGTGAGGCACAAGCCAGTCGGGAGTTCCCTCGGCCTTGACCTGCTCCGGGGTTTTGCCGAAGGCCAGCGCCTCGGTTTGTGCGAAGACATTCGCCAGCAGCATGTCGTGATGCCGGCCCAGCGCATTCAAGGGCTTCGCGAACCCGATAAAGTCGCACGGGATCAGCCGCGTGCCCTGGTGGATCAACTGATAGAACGAATGCTGGCCGTTGGTTCCTGGCTCACCCCAGTAGATGGGACCTGTGTCGTAGCTGACCGCCGTCCCTTCGAGCGTCACATGCTTGCCGTTGCTCTCCATGGTTAGCTGTTGCAGGTACGCTGGAAATCGTTTCAGGTATTGTTCGTACGGTAAAACTGCGACCGTCTGCGCCCCGAAGAAGTTGTTATACCAAATGGCGAGAAGTCCCATCAGCACGGGGAGGTTGCGCTCGAACGGAGTGCTGCGGAAGTGTTCGTCCACCTGATGAAAGCCATCCAGCATGGCGCGGAAATTCTCCGGACCAATTGCCAGCATAGTGGATAAGCCGATCGCCGAGTCCATCGAGTAGCGCCCGCCGACCCAATCCCAGAAGCCGAACATGTTAGCCGTATCGATACCGAACTTTTCCACTTCCGTGGTGTTCGTCGAGACCGCGACAAAATGCTTGGCCACTGATTTCGCATCGCCTCCCAGGCCCGCAAGTGACCAGTCACGGGCGCTGTGAGCATTCGTCATGGTCTCCAGCGTAGTGAAGGTTTTGGAAGAGACGATGAACATTGTCTCCGATGGATCGAGGTCGCGCACCGCTTCCGCGAAGTCGGTGCCATCCACATTGGAAACGAACCGGAATGTCATTGCGCGCTCGCTGTAATGCTTGAGCGCTTCGTACGCCATCACCGGCCCGAGATCCGAGCCGCCAATCCCGATGTTGACGACGTTGCGAATACGCTTGCCGGTGTGGCCTTTCCAGATACCGCTTCGAACCCGGTCGCTGAAATCAGCCATCTTGTCGAGCACGGCGTGGACCGCGGGCACCACGTCCTCGCCGTCTACTACGATCGATGTTCCGCGTGGGGCACGCAGAGCGACATGCAGGACTGCTCTCTTCTCCGTGATGTTGATCTTCTCGCCCCGAAACATAGCATCGATGCGCGCGCGCAGACCGGATTCCTCGGCCAGTTGAACCAACAGCCGGAGCGTCTCGTCCGTGACCAGATTCTTCGAGTAGTCCAAATAGATGCCCAGCGCCTCTGCCGTCAGACGCTCGCCGCGCTTGGGATCGTCAGCAAAGAGATTCCGGAGATGCGACTTCTTGATCTCTTTATAGTGAGCGTCGAGATCTTTCCAGGCTCGACGTTTGATGACCCGTTTTCCGGTGATCGGTTCGACGCGTGCTGCCATGTCCGTTATCCTTTCGTTTTTTCCGGCTATCTGAAGCTCTCTCGGCGCGAAGGTGCAGGCTTCGAATCTCCAGCTTGCTCCCATAGTCGAAACCCTCCGCCGAAGGCGTTGGCATTGTTTCCGGCCCGGCAGCGTGGAGGCAACTGCTTCAATTCCTTAGCATTGCCTCCTCCCAGGACCACGTCGTCGGGTTGAAGCGCGGCGATCAGGCGCGACACCACATCCTCTACATCCTGACGCCACTTCTTCTTGCCTCGCTCTTCGAATGCGCTGCGTCCCACGTAGTCCTCGTAAGTCCCCTTCTTGTAGGGAAGGTGGCCGAGTTCCATGGGCTCCACGACACCATTCACCACCAAAGCTGAACCGAGGCCCGTGCCCAAACCCAGGAAGAGCATCTTGCCACTCTTGTAGCTGCCAAGGGCCTGCATGGCCGCATCATTAATGATCCGAATCGGACGATCGAATGCAGCCTCAAAGTCAAACCCGATCCACCCGGACGCCAGGTTATGTGGTTCGGCGACTGGGCGGTTTTGGAGAACCGGGCCGGGATAGCCCATGGAGACCACGTCATACTTCCACGTCCCCGCCAATCTTTTGACCCCGGCGACCATCTGTTGCGGGGTCATCTTTGGTCCAGAGGGAAATTTCCGAGGCGTATCGTGCCCGGTGGCAAGAATCTTCACGTGCGTTCCGCCGACATCAATTACCAGCACGTTCATGAGGAGTCCTCTGACACTTGAGCCCTTTTAGCGACGAATCAAACCTCGTTGCAGCTTCTTACGCGACCTTCGATCTCAAGTTGGCTTCCTTCGATGTGATCACCGTCAACAGATCGTTCCAGGACTTGACGAATGACTTTGCTCCTTCATCCTGAAGTTGAGCCGCCAAAGCATTGACGTCAATCCCCGCCTTGGAAAACTGCGCCAACACTTCTTCGCAGTCACCGCCGTCCGCCGGCAGCAACGCGCCGAGTTCAGTGTGCTCGGCGAGGGCTTTCAACGTGCCCTCGGGCATGGTATTCACCGTGAAAGGTGCTGCCAGGGCCTTGATGTACAGAATGTCCGAAGCTGATGGATCTTTCGTTCCTGTGCTGGCCCACAGAAGACGCTGTGGACGGGCGCCCAGGTTGTAAACGCGCTGCCAGCGTGGTGAACTGAGCAGACTGCGGCACGCCTTGTAAGTACGTTTGGCGATGGCGATACCGAGTTGGTTGCGGAGCGCCTCCGGCACCTTGCTGGCAACCGCGGCGTCCCAACGGCTGACGAACACCGAGGCAACTGAGCCGACAAAGGGCTCCAGCCCTGCCTCGATCCGTCGCTCGATACCGCGCAAGAACGCTTCGGCGGCCGCCACGTAGTGCTCGCGGGAGAACAACAGCGTAACATTAATCGGGATGCCGGCGAAGATGGCTTCCTCAATCGCGGGCAGACCTTCTTTTGTGCCGGGAATCTTAATTAAGAGGTTGGGCCGTCCCGCCCGGGCGTGCAGGTCTTTGGCAGCGGCGAGGGTGCTCACCGTGTCGTAAGCCAGCAGCGGTGACACTTCTAACGATACCCAGCCGTCCACTCCGTTGGTCCGATCGTAGATCGGCCGGAATAAATCGGCCGCTCGAGTGAGGTCTTCAAGGGCCAGGTCGAAGAAGAGTGCCTCGCCTGATTTGCCCTTCTTCAGGTCTTGGTCAATCGCATTGTCATAGGCCGTGCTGTTTTTGATGGCATGGTCGAAGATGGTCGGATTCGAGGTGAGGCCAGTTACCGATAGGTTGTCAATGTAGGTCTTGAGAGTTCCGCTGTCCAGCAGATCACGCGTGATGTTGTCCAGCCAGATACTTTGGCCGAGGTCGTAAAGCAGTTGCGTCGCTTTCATGATGTCACCTCAGTAAATTGGAAACTCGTGTTTGCGCTCTCGCACAATCAGTTGCTCGCGCACAGCGCGTTACTCACAATGGCTTGTGCTTCACTCACGATGGCGCTCAAATGAGCCTCATCCGTGAAACTCTCTGCGTAAATCTTGTAGATGTTTTCCGTGCCAGAGGGGCGGGCGGCAAACCACCCGTTGTCAGCGACGACCTTCAGACCGCCGATTGGTGCATTATTGCCGGGAGCACGCGTCAGCTTGGCAGTGATAGGCTCGCCCGCCAAAGTCGACTCTTTGACTGCCTCGGGTGACAGCTTCTGCAGACTTGCCTTTTGCTCGGGAGTGGCCGGCGCATCGATGCGCGTGTAATACGGTGTGCCGAACTCCGCTGTCAGTTCGCGGTAGTGTTCACCCGGATCCTTGCCCGTGAGCGCTGTAATCTCGGCCGCGAGCAGATCCATGATCGGGCCGTCCTTATCGGTCGTCCACACGGTGCCATCAAACCGCAGGAAGCTGGCGCCGGCACTCTCTTCCCCTCCAAAACACTGTGAGCCGTCAACCAAGCCCGGCACAAACCATTTGAAACCCACGGGCACTTCGCAAAGCCGGCGACCAAGCTTCTCCACCACTCGGTCAATCATGCTGCTGCTAACCAGTGTCTTGCCCACCGCGACGTGCGCACCCCACCGTGGACGATGCTGCAGCAAATAGCCAACGGCCACCGCGAGATAGTGATTCGGGTTCATCAACCCCGCCGAGGGTGTAACGATTCCGTGCCGGTCCGAATCTGGATCGTTGGCGAAAGCGACGCGGTACTGATCTTTCAGGCCGACCAGCCGGGCCATGGCATAAGGACTGGAGCAGTCCATGCGGATCTTGCCGTCATGATCAACCGTCATAAAAGAGAAAGTCGGGTCAATCGCAGGGTTTACTACGACGACATCCAAACCATAGATCGAGTTGATAGGCTCCCAGTAGGGCCGAGCGGCGCCACCCAGCGGATCGACCGCCAGCTTCAGGCTAGCGCTACGGATCGCCTCCATGTTGACTACGTTCTTCAGGTCGCGAACATAGGCTAGGACAAAGTCTTCCTGATGCGTGGTTCCGGCCTTGATGGCTGCGGTGAACGGAATTCGCTTTACGCCAGAGTTGCCACTTCGCAGTAATTCGTTGGCGCGATTCTCAACCCACTGGGTTACGTGGGTGTCAGCTGGGCCGCCATCGGTCGGATTGTACTTGAATCCCCCATCCTCGGGCGGATTGTGCGACGGAGTAACAACGATGCCGTCCGCGAGGTGTTCCTTGCGATCGCGATTGTAGACCAGAATAGCGCGAGAGATGACCGGCGTAGGAGTCACGCCGTCATTTTGCTGGATGATGGTTTCTACGTTGTTCGCTGTCAGAACCTCGAGCGCGGTACGCTGGGCTGGTCCGGACACCGCGTGGGTGTCTTTGCCCATGTAGAGTGGGCCATCTGTGCCTTGGCCGCGCCGGTAATCGCATATCGCTTGGGTGATGGCGAGAATGTGTGATTCGGTGAAGCTGCCGTGGAACGGCGAACCTCGATGTCCGCTAGTGCCGAAGCTGACCATCTGGTTGGGATCTGCAAGGTCTGGACGGCGCTCAAAATAGTCACGTTCGAGCCGGGCCAAATCCACCAGCATCTCCTTCGGCGCGGGCAGGCCTGCAAGGGGCGAGATCATCTGCTTATTATCACTCCGGCCGATTACCGGTGGACGGGTTTCTAAGGCACCGGGCATGGTTCCACCTTCCAGATATCTGCCGCATATTCGGAAATCGTGCGATCGCTGGAGAACTTCCCAGAGCCCGCCACATTTAAGATGGCCTTGCGCGCCCAGGCATCGGGGTCGGCGTACAGCTCAAGGAGTCGCTGGTCCGCCTCCAAATATGACTTAAGGTCCGCCAGATGC
>Ga0207060_10104_pt1 | contig 33135 bp, 24 predicted proteins | sample Alteio_BWMinCont_30_FD_153270 | JGI IMG/M metagenome (GOLD analysis project Ga0207060, IMG submission 153270) | Enriched cells from forest soil in Barre Woods Harvard Forest LTER site, Petersham, Massachusetts, United States -... | ecosystem: Environmental > Terrestrial > Soil > Temperate forest >...
TCCGGCGATGCCACCCAGGACAAAGAAACTGCCGACGCTTTCGTGGCGGCGTATGGCACCATGAACCGCTGGCGCAAGATGGACGACAAATCACAAATCCTCGTGCTCGGCGTCGACAATTTCCCCTTCCCCATTCCGCTGAAGCAGAATGGCGATGGGCGCTGGTTCTTTGATACCGTGGCCGGAAAGGACGAAATTCTCGCACGCCGGATCGGCCGCAATGAATTAGCCGCCATAAAAATCTGTGGAGCGCTGGGGGAAGCCCAAGCCGCCTACCACTCACAGCCTCACGATGGCGCGAAGCAATACGCCCGGAAGTTCATCAGCGACGAAGGAAAACAGAACGGCTTGTACTGGAAGACAGCCGAGGGACAGCCCGAGAGTCCTCTCGGACCCTTGGCAGCATTCGCGACCACGGAGGGATACACCATGCAACCGAACGCACACCAACCCTTCCACGGATACTTTTACCGCATGCTGACCAAACAAGGCGCACAAGCCAAAGGCGGCGCGAAGGACTACGTGGTCAATGGCAAAATGACGGGCGGCTTCGCCTTCGTCGCATATCCGGCCGAATACGGCAATTCAGGTATCATGACCTTCATGACCGACCAGGACGGCATACTGATCCAAAAGGATCTGGGCAAGACCACGACAGACGTGGCAACCGCCATGACCGAGTTCGCTCCCGATGCCACCTGGACCATCGTAGTGCAATAACGAGCCTCGCCCTGTCATGATTTACACAACCCTGTCATCCTGGGCGCAGTGAATGCTTCGCGAAGCGAAGCATTCACGGAGTCGAAGGACTCCCCAGTACGTGCCCATTGGCAAAACCGATGCAAGGCATTCTCACCACGGGGGCTGGCACCATCCCTTATCTCTGCCAACCAAGAGGGTGCCCCATCCTCCCGCGTTCTTTGCGAAGGATGGGACGCGAAACCCTCAACAAGTCGCGTCAACCTCCTATAGCGCGGACTTCCACACCAGCGTGAAGTCCTTGGGCTGTTGGATCGAAGGAGCATTAGGAACCGGCTGCCAGGCGTGAGGACGATGACATGCCACGTTCGTGGATACACATAAGGCGCAGAGAAACAGCGGTGAGATCAGCTTCCGAAGAGTTGTCATATTCCCTCCAGATCAAGCATTGAGTCGGGATCTCCAGCCTTTCGGCGGCGAACGAAAACCGGGCAAGCCCGTTCGCAGGGCCTGCAAGTCACGCCGATTCACTCCATCGACCTAAAATCACCGCACGGAGACAAACAGCCTGGAGCCCAGAGGGAAGGACCAGTTTGTCCGCCGTCAAGCAAACGCGGGACAGGGAGGAACGGTGCAAGAAAATACCCTCTCAGCACTCAAACCGAACGGCAACAAAAGGGGGTGCCCCATCCTTCCGCGTTCTTTGCGGAGGGTGGGCCGCAAACATTTCCACGAGCCGCAGCGTCAACCCTAAGAAAGACGGTGAATAGCGTATCGACGACGCCCCATTCCGCCGCTTTTCAGCGCCCGGATCGGTGTGCCCGGTTCTGGTTTCGGCTTCGTTCATAGAGTTTCTTAAAGCCGGAATTACTCTGAAATCTCGCTCCGGACTCATGGGACAAGCCGAAAAGCGCGTTTTTGGGCAGAGCGATACACGCCAAAATCTCGCCCGTCCAGGGTGAAGATCGTGTCGATCCCTTCGCGTTCGGCCAGGTAAACCAGCGCGGCGTCGGCCAGCTGCGGACGGATTTCCTGGTACCGCTTCATGACTTCGGCAAGGGCGCTGGCCTCCGCTCCGGCCAAGGGAAGAAGTTCCAGAAAGCCGCCGGGTTTTTCGGAAAAGCAGCTTCGCAGAAGCTGCTGAATGGCGGGCGGATGCGACCGCAACAGCCACACCGCCTCAGTGATTACCGGCCAGCAGGAGAATAAAGGGCCCGGCAATTGCTGCAGGGCTTTGACGCAGGCGGGGTGGTGCTCGTCCACGCTGGAGAGAATGGCAACCAGCGGGCCGGTGTCTACCAGTACGCGCCGCTTCACTTGGACTTCCCAAAACCTTCCAGGTGGCGGGGATTGGTGCTGAGGTCTTTTGCCGGAGACTTCGGGCCACGCCCGATGCACCCAATCAATCCCGCTTCTTCGGCCAGTTCATAGGCCGGGCGCGCCTCGGTAGGCTGTCCAAGATAGGTCTCCAAAGCTTCGCGGACGAGTGCCGACTCGGGCTGCCCTCGCATCCGCGAGCGGTGGCGCAGGCGCTGCCCCAGCGTCTCCGGAATGCGAATCGTGATGCGATTGGATGCCATGTCAGACATTATAACATAAATGTCCGACATCCTGAGCCTCACGACCGACGAGCGTAGGGCGGACACCCTTGTCCGCCGCGATTGCTGTTGCGGTTGAGTCTGATTTTTGCCCGTGGGGGCGGCCCATCCTTCAGCTCTGCCAACCAAGAGGGTGCCCCATCCTTCCGCGTTGCGGAGGATGGGACGCAAACATTTCCACGAGTCGCAACATCAACTCTAACCAAAGTCACACCTTCCGCCGGTTGCGATTGTAAGTGCGCACTCCCAGCGCTCGGCTGCAGGGCTCCAAACAACATGCCATCAGCTGGAAGTCCTCACCCGAAACCGTAAACGCAAAAAAAGGCCGCCAGGAACTGGCGGCCTTTCTTTGCGATCAAGACTTTCCGAACTTAATCCCCTAAAACCGGTTCACCAACTTCCGGCCTGGGCTTGGAAGCAGTCAAAGCCCCCAGCGGAATAAACCCGTTCTCCGCCACCACCGGCTTCTCCTGCAACACGACTTCGCGATAGAGAGCAGCCATGCGCGCATTGTAAGCCGCATCGTCCTTCTGCGGACCACGCGCAGCCGCCTGCTTGGCATCGCGCGCCCGCTTCTTCTCTTCGCCAGAGTTCTTGGCAATGCCCAGCTTGTCGAGATCGTGCTGCTCTTCGTTGGTGACCAGCTCATCCTTAAGCAGCAGAGAGTGCGCGGTCGATTCCATCTTCACATTCTTGCCACCGGCGAAGATCTCATGCCGCCCATGCTCTTCATACCACTTGGTAAGCGTAGCCGTCATGTGCATCTTCTCGATAATGTTCCGCCAGCCCACGCCCGTGTTGTAAGCGCAGAACGAAATCTCTCCCTCCTGCGTGGCATAAGGAATAATGCACTGCTCCGTCCGCCGGAAATCGTAGTTGAACAGATCCTGAAACCACATTCCCGCAATAAACAGGAAGTTCCACCGGTCCTGCCGCCGCTTCATAACGTCGTCAATGGTCCGGTCCGGACCAACCTTCCCGTAATTTTTCCCGGTAGCGTTGAAGTTCTTGTCAAACTTCTTAAGCAGGTCCATCAACTTAAAATGCGTAGGCGACTGAAACGGATCGTAATTCTTCATCAAACACAAAGCCATCCCCACAATCGTAAGAAACTTCCCCCGGGCCGCATCATTGACTTTCTGAATGTCCTTAGCCAACTGATCCCCTTTAAGAAAAGCCGTAACCGGCACGGCCTCTTTGGTCTCCTTATCGATCATCACAGCCATCCCCGTCCCACAATTCGGGTGGCAGCCGCAGGAGAGTTGGCCCCAGTCGTTGTTTTTGTCTTCTACGTGCATTAAATCGGCCCAATCGGAGAATGTGCCCATGAAGGAGATGGGGAACCAGTCTCGGCTTGGCTCGCCCAGGCCGGTTTGATTTTTTACGTCGTGGGCTAAGTGGGAGAGGGTGTAGCGCTGGGCCTCGCGGCGGTCATCGGTGACAGCCTCGTCGCGGCCGGTGAAGCTTACTGGCTGGAAGGACAAAAATCCGATTCGCTTTGGGTTATCGAGGGCGAACTTGATTATTCTTCCTACTTGCTCGTTATTGATGCCATTCACGATGGTCACTACCGGGACAATTTCTACTCCGGCGGTGTGCAGGTTTTCGATTGCTTTCAACTTTACATCGAAGAGGTTGCCAACTTTCCTATGAGCATTGGCGGCGTTGCCGATTCCGTCGAATTGCAGATAGGCGTAGCGCATTCCGGCTTCGGCGGCTTGTTGGGCGAACTCCAGGCTCTTGGCGAATTCGATTCCGTTGGTTGCGGCTTGTACGCTGTTGTATCCGACTTTGCGGGCGTAGCGGACGGCATCCAGGAAGTACGGCGACAAAGTTGGCTCGCCGCCGGAGAACTGTACTGACATCTGCCGTCGCGGCTTAATCGTGATCGCGTTGTCGAGCATGGTCTTGATATCTTCCCAGCTCAACTCGTGGACGAATCCAACCTGGTTGGCGTCCATGAAACACGGGTCGCACATCATGTTGCAACGATTGGTGAGGTCGATGGTGAGCACGGAACCGCGTCCATACTTCACGGTGCTCGAACCGTGGTGATGAAGCTTTTCGTCGTTATGGGCGACGATATCGCGGCCAGGGAACACTTCTTCGAGGTGGCGCGAGAAGTCGGTGTCAATCGACATTACGTCTTCGAAGTGACCATGTTTCTCGCAATCCTTGACCATGAGGATTTTGCCGTCGCGCTCGATGATCTGGGCTTTGATCTCGCCGACCTTTTCGTTGCTGAGGACTTCGACCGGCAGCTTGCCATCGAGAATCTGCTGGCGGATTTCGGGGACACACTTCGGGCACAGCGAATCCGTGGTACGAGGCCAGCCCAGCGGGGGCTTGGTCTTCTCATACGACTTGAGCAGGGGCTTGTCCGACCACTTGGGCTTGGGAGAAGGATTCTGCTTGACCCGGTTGAGGCGCTCGAATACCGCCCATGCGCCTGTGGCGGCGACTGTAACGGCTTTCTCCACATACTTCACTGGCTTGTGCATGTCCTCTCGCTTTCCACTGCTGGGGATTATGGCAAGTCAGGCATCTGCCACTTTTCCCTGGTACTTCAAATCAAGTTCTGAAAACGGTTGAACCTGTAGAGCCCTACCCCTTGTCTGACCTTCACTCTCGAGTTCACTGCTGCAAACTCAACCTGAAGAGGCCTTCTCGATGGACCTCTCCCTGGATATCTTGTTGTGACTATCCTATTGAAAGCAATGCCGGATGGCACGAGGAACCCAACGAAAGGGTAAAAATCGGGGTTTAGCGGTGGAATGGCGCATTGGACGGATGTAAGTGATTGAAAAAGAAAGACAAGGTTGGCATCGTGTGGGCGACTGAGGCATCTGCCGTGACACTACAGGTAATCGCCTGCAGGAACTGGGGATTGGGCATATTGCTGAAAGGTCTAGGGATTCGCCAGGGGAGATCCTATCCTGAAGGGTGAGCAATTCAAGCAATCCGATGGTGCTGGAAAGCAGGCTCGACGGGCATCTGGTCGAGGGAGGGCAATCATGAGCGTCCCGGCAGTCAGTCCGGTTTCTTTCCTGAGCGCGACCTCTTTGATCAATAAAGGGGAGCCCCAGGCGCGGAGTTATCCACAAGAGGACACCGAGAAAGCGAAGGCGCAGATTTCGTCGGACGTCTCATCCTCGGGCAGCGCAGCGGTGGCAGTGCAAGCATTCACGGCGTTTCAGCCCGATGTTCAACCGATCGCCAGTCTCAGCCCCACCAGCGATGGGTCGCAGGCATTGCCGGTCAGCCCGGGAGCGGATCTCAGTGGCTCCACGGCGCAATGGTCCGGGAGTATGGTGGATGTGTACGCTTAGGCTTGGGTTCGGATCTGAAGACATGCAGCGGTAACTTTGACCTCCTATCTGGTTTGCCAATAATCAGTTTTGCCGTTGAACAGGTTATGCCTGGGGCTTTTGCTTTAATGGGGTGGGTAAATGGGCTTACGATTCGCTTTGCAATGACGGCAGGGTGGCCGTTTGGTGTTTGGTGTTTGCTTTCTCGCTTCCCACCCTTCCGCAAAGGACGCGTAAAGGATGGGGCACCCTATTTGGGAGGAGCGGTTCAGACTTGAGTTAGGAATGGGTGGGCCACCCTCCTAGCCACCAATCCGCCCAGTCCGTCACTCGCTGTAGGTGGAATAATCTGCTGTTAGTTCTTCTCCCGGTCTGATCGCCCTAAGGGCAACGAAATCGTAATTTTCATCACAGCGAACATTCGGCGTCTTAGAACTATTTAGATACCAAGAAGGCGTTAGCCTGTTGAAGCTCAGCGGGCATCCATATCGACCGTCTTTCAAAACTGCGAAATCGTTGTATAGCTGTTGAATCCTTTTCGGCAGCTTCCCAAGATCGCCTTTCTCAATCCAGATCATTTCATCAGCGTCGCCCGGAAAAAGCTTTGTCCCCTTCTGAATCTTGCGAATCGCGAAGACGCCGACGCCGTGGGTTCGGGATCGGGCTAACCTTGTGACCACGCCATCATGGGGCAAACCCTTCTCGTCCTCCTTCCATCTTCGCGTAACTACCCGGCTGAGCCCTTCCAAGTCCGGAAACACGGTGATGTCGTCTATCCCGCACGTCTCCAGATCTCTCCTGACCGTCTCCACCTTGAAGCTGGGAATAATGATCTTGGTCAGGTGACTCCTTGCGCCGACCGCCAATCTATCTAAGCCCTCTACGTCGGTGCCATGAATGGTGAAGCAGGACCGTTGCGCGCCGATTCTTCTGATCATGTGTCCTGGATAGACAGCCGCAGGGCGCCTAGGTATCTTTCCCCATCCTTTCTTGTCGAATCTAGTGGGCAGCCATCTATCCGTGAGGCGCTTGTCCTTCGGTAGAATGTCGGGATCACTAGGCAGAACCACCTCCTCAAAACCGGTGGACGCAAGATTGAGCCACCAAGGATCCAGCATCCAGACTGCGGCGTCGTTGCATCCCCGACTTTCCCTTACCGCGAAATACAGGCCGATCAGGGCTCCCTCCGACCAATCGAGAAGCCGTGTCGGAGAACCGTGGTGTTGCATCAGGAAGTACCACTCCCACTTGTTTGCAGGCTTGGCATCGCAGAGGTTTGGGGCGTGCGTGATAAATTCTTCGCGAATCTCATCTTCAGTGTCTCGATCCGTTGGGAACCGTCGGTAAAACTTCGGGACGAGTGGCCAATCGGAGTGTTCATGCCCTCGGAACCAAGGCACGACGTCGTCTTGAAGCCATTGCCTTCGGAGCTCTGAAGTATGTTTGACGAACTCTTGCAGGTTATTTGCGACGAGCTTTGGAGGCACTCGTCACCCCCCTTCGCAGGTCTCTATTTCGACTCAGGTTCCAGAACCGCATTCACGTTTACCTGACCACTTGAAACCGTAATCTTTCGCTCCCAGGGTTTGAAGCCGGCCTTCTTCACGGACAACTGGTGCTGTCCCGGCGCGATTCCGACGGTTGACGGCGTATCGCCGACAAAACCGCTGTCGATTTCGATATCCGCCCCGTCTGGCGTCGAGGTCACTTGCAGTTGGACCTGTGCCGCTGTCGCGGGCGCAGGGTTGACTGAGGCAGATGCCGGAGTCGGTTGCGCTGGTTGGAACTTCGCAAGATCAAGCTTCATATCTCCGTTCACGTAGGCTGTGATCTCGGTGCCCTTGGGAATGCTAGTGTCTTTCCCATGCATGAATAGAAAGAACGGCGCAGCCGGAAAAAAGACCAGGCTGGTAGCAACCATGCCCCCGGTCATGGCGCCAGTGTGGCCGCCGCCCTTAACCTCGCTGACGGCACGAAGCGCGGCCTTCTCGTCGTCGATCAGGCGAACGTAGTCGATATTGATGTCGAGTTTGCCGCCGCGCGCCATTCGTCGTTTGGCCTGGGCGTCAGTAATGGTGGCGTAAGCGAGTCCGCCTTTGGGGACGACGAGGACGTTGTTGACCAGCACTTCTTCCAGGACTTCGAAGTCGACAGTGTCTCCGACATGCGCGTCAGCCGAAGAGATCGTGCGATTGATTCTGAGTTTCACCGGCGTTGAGTCTTCGAGAACGAATCCCTTCGATCCAATAACGGGAGTTTGGGTCTGTGGCTGCGCCGATGCCGGCTGCGTCGTGTTAGCGGGAATGCCGCTTGGTTTGACCTGGCCCTGAGCCTGCGCAAACAGCGCAGAGCACAGGCACAGGAATACAGCAAGACGAACGGGTTGGTTCATGTGTCCTCCGGACAGACTACGATTTGAGGGACACCCGGGGGTCTGATTTCTGGGGGAAGAGGAAACATACTCCGGGAGTTGAAGGGAGTCAAGGGAATCTGGAGTGGGAGAGCAACGGTTCCCTGCGGGGCCTAAGTCGAATCTACGGCCTTTCGGCACGGCTGAAGCCGCGCCCTTTCAAGAATCTTCGCGGGCGAGGGCGCCCGCGCCACAGAGGCAATGCTGGCGAGCTTCGCTCGCTGGACAGCCAAGGGCGGCCGTCCCCACGGGAATCTAATCTAGTTCTTGACGATCATGGTTTCGGAGTCGAGGGCTTTCTTGCCGGATACGCCTTCTAGTACGGCGAGGATGCCGCGGTAGTCGTTCTTGTCGCACTGCATTGGCGAGCCCGGCTTTCTTGTCTTTCCTCAGCAAATCAGTGTCTGCCCAAATCAAGCCGTGCTCGGAAATAGGTACAGAGATCCATCGTTGGGAGTCGCTCGCTTCGCGCGCGACTCCGCTACCTCAGGATGACAATCCGAGGGGCGAACCTTTATTTCGGCTGGCTTTGATGACGGTTTCACCGTGCTTTATCGCTTCCCACCCTTCCGCACAGAAACGAAGAATGGGGCGCCCCGTTGTAGGTTTGATTTAGATTTCCCTATCCGCACACAGAACGGCGGAAAGGATGGGGCACCTGGTTGGACGACGAGTTTTTCGTGGGCAGAAACCAGGCCAAGCCGGATTGAGGCGGGCGACGGGTGCCGTGTGCGGTTTCGTCGGCAACTGGCATTATTGCCAGTATGCGCTGAGGGATCTGCCGTCTTATCGTTGAGTGTGGCTGAAGCCCATCCCACCAGCGGGCAAACCATCTCGCACTATCGTGTCCTGGAGAAGCTTGGCGGTGGCGGGATGGGTGTCGTCTACAGGGCCGAAGACCTAACCCTGCACCGATTTGTTGCCCTGAAGTTTCTGCCTGAGGAGGTCGCCAAAGACGCCCAAGCCCTGGCCCGTTTCCAGCGGGAAGCGCAGGCAGCGTCGGCTCTCAACCATCCCAATATCTCGACGATCTATGAAATCGGGCAGCAAGACGGTCATCCCTTCATCGTCATGGAGTTTCTGGACGGGATGACGCTGAAACATCGCATCGGCGCAAAGCCGATTGAGATGGATGTCTTGCTCAGTTTGGCGATTGAAATTGCCGACGCACTCGATGCTGCACACGCTGAAGGAATCATCCATCGCGACATCAAGCCCGCCAACATTTTTGTCACCAAGAGGGGACACGCGAAGATTCTTGACTTCGGTCTGGCAAAGGTTACTCTTCCCCGCAGTACCGGCACTCAGATTGCCGGACAGGAGACGCAAACGGCTTCCGATATCGATACGGAAAATCTGACGAGTCCGGGGACGGCGATGGGAACGGTAGCCTACATGTCGCCAGAACAGGCGCGGGCGAAGGAGTTAGACGCCCGCACCGACCTGTTCTCGTTTGGTGCGGTGATATATGAGATGGCGACGGGCGCGTTGCCCTTTCGTGGAGAAAGCACCGCGACTCTTTTCGAAGCTATTCTGAATCGCGCTCCAGTCGCTCCGGTGCGCTTGAATCCCGATCTGCCACTCGAACTGGAAAGGATCATCAACAAGGCTCTGGAGAAAGATCGCAATCTGCGCTACCAGCACGCCTCGGAAATCTGTTCAGATCTGAAGCGGTTGAAGCGGGATACGGAATCCCACAAGCACGCTGAGTCGGCGACGGAAATCGAAGAGTCGGAAGTCGTACCACTGACGGCCACTGCGGCCGGCCGTCTCCAGAAGGCCGCTGAACTTCGCCGCGGGCTCGACGAAACATCTACACGTAGCATCTCTGGAAACAAGCGGCACCTCACCCCTTTGGCTGTCGTCATCAGTCTGCTTGTGATCGCCGGGGTCGGCATTTATCTGAAAACGTCCAAGACAGGCAGGGTTGATTCCATCGCTGTTCTACCGCTTGAGAACCGGAGCAGCGATTCCGATACGGACTACATTTCCGATGGCGTTACCGAAAGCATCAACAACAGCCTGGCGCGGTTGCCCGGTCTGAAGGTGACTCCGCACAGTGTTGCCTTCCATTACAAAGGGAAGGCGATGGATGTCCAAAAGGTTGGGGACGCCCTTGGTGTGCAATCCGTACTTACGGGCCGCGTCTCGGTGCGTGGCGACGATCTTACCATTGGCGTCGAACTTGACGACGTTCGTAACGGCAAGCAGTTGTGGGGCGAGCAGTACAACCGCAAGTTGGCTGATCTCCTGGAAGTGCAAACCGACATCGCCAGAGAGGTTTCTCAGCGGCTGCGTTCGCAACTCTCCGTAGCGGAAAAACAAAAACTAACGAAAGGCTCAACCGACAATCCCGAGGCCTATCAGCTGTATCTCAAAGGCAAGTACTACACAAATAAACTCACCAAAGACGGTTTTGCCAAGGGCATCGACTACTTCAATCAGGCCATCGCCATCGATCCAAACTACGGCTTGGCATATAACGGTTTGGCGTACAACTACATTAATCAGGACGATTGGTTCATATCTCCCAAACAAGCAGGACCCAAAGCGAGAGACGCTGCTAACCGGGCGTTGGCGATCGACGACGCGGACGCTGACGCCCACGTTTCACGCGCAATCGTCGCCCACTGGTTCGAGTGGGATTGGGCCACCGCGGAAAGAGAGTTCAAACGAGCCATCGAATTGAATCCCGACGACTCGGAGGCTCACGGGTTTTATTCCTGGTTTCTGGCACCGATGGGGCGAAAGGACGAGGCAGTTGCGGAAGCCAAGCGATCTCAGCAACTCGATCCATTCTCCTCGTTAGCGAACTTCATCGTGGGATCGGCCTTGGTCTTTACCCGACAGTGGGACCCGGCGATTGAGCAACTGCGTAGCGCGAAGGAGCTTGATCCGACTTTCTGGTTTGCTCCGTGTTTCCTGGGGCGGGCTTATGAACATAAAGGACGACTGCCGGAAGCGATTGCCGAGTTCCAGCGCGCGCTCGAACTGGAGAAAGAGAATCCCGAGATTTGGTCAGGCCTGGGACACGCCTACGAGTTGTCTGGAAACAGAACCGAAGCGCAAAAGGTCCTGGATCATTTGAAAGAGTTATCGGCGCACAGCTACGTCGCGCCATTCGACTTTGCTGTCATTTATGCGGGCCTGGGAGAAAAGGATCAGGCAATGGCATGGCTCAATCGAGCGTATACGGAACGATCGTATTATATGGCAGTTTATCTGACAACGGATGCGCGTCTGGACGGCCTCCGCTCAGACCCTCGCTTTACAGATCTCCTGGGGCGCGTCGGACTACCCGAGTAGCGTGAGCGGTTGGCTGTGCCCGCCGGCGAGCATGCATCAGAGTCATCGTTTGCCTCTTTCGCGGTCGTGGTAGCTTGCTGAACCTCGTCCTTCGTCAACAGGTATTCTGAAACGCGGCTCGGGTGCACCGCTGAGGCCGTACCCTTCTCTCCAACTCTGGCGGGCTTTGTTCGCTGGACAGCCAAGGGCGGCTGTCCCCACGTGAATCTAATCTAGTTCTTGACGGTCATGGTTTCGGAGTCGAAGGCTTTCTTGCCGGATACGCCTTCTAGTCCAGCGAGGACGCCGCGGTAGTCGTTCTTATCACACTGCAAGGCGAGTCCGCCTTTCTTGTCTTTCCTCAGCAAATCGGTCCTCAGCAAATCAGTGTTGGCCCAGATCAATCTGGTGTGCTCCGCAATAAGTACAGAGATCCTTCGTTGGGAGTCGCTCGCGAGCGTGCGACTCTGCTGCCTTAGGATGACAATCCGAGGGGCGAACCTTTCTTTCGGCTGGCTTTTATGACGGTTTCACCGTGCTTTATCGCCTCCCACCCTTCCGCAAAGAACGCGTAAGAATGGGGCACCCTCTTTATGCGAAGTTCGGGATTGCGTAAGAATGGGTGGGCCACCTGGCGAGCTTCGCTCGCTGGAGAGCCCCTTTGACTTCGCTCAGGGCAGGCTCGGGCGGCTGTCTCCACGTGGGTGTTGCGGGTGGCGGCAAGTGAGTCGAGGGCAGTTCTGCCACTCCGCGCGGGATCCTTCGCGGCCTGAGGGCCGCTCAGGATGACGTCCAAAGCTCAGGATGACTTCAAGTTAAGTGATTGTGTGTTCGTGGCTGCATTCGGGTTGTCCGCCTGCGATTCGAACTCCGCTGAACGGTCAAACGGCGGCGGACAGGAGTGTCCGCCCTACACTTTACGTGATTCCTGGTTGGGTTCGAGAAGGTGCCAGGCTTCGCGGTATTTTTCCCAGCGGGGATTTTTGCTGACGATGTCGGGATACAGGCGAAGGCTCTTGCTGGGGGTGAAGGCTTCGATGGGCAGGAGGTACCACACGTTAAGGGGGACGATGTGGGCCACGAGGAGGTCGATGTCGTCGGGGGTGTAGCCTACTTTGCCTTTGCCGTAGATGCTGTAGATGGCCTGGACGTCGTAGCCGCGGGCGCGGAGGACCTGGGTGCATTTGAGTTGCACGCGCCAGAGGCGGGAGCCGGTGTCGAGGATGAAATCGTAGCGCTCGCTGTCTCCCCAGGGCTTGGCGAGGTGGAAGCCGAGGGTTTCGGCTTTGAGCAGGAAGGCGGCTTCGGAGAGTTCTCCGGTGCGTTTGGTGTTGCGGTGCACGGGTTTGCGAGGAGCTTCGGTGGTTCTAGGCTTCATGGATGGGTGCCTTTCGGTGGAAAAGAAAAAGGCGCAGCTATTGGCTGCGCCTTTATTTGACTTATAGATATAGTCTAGCACATTGGAGGGGGTAAACCCGCCAGTTTTTGAACTTTATTTTCGCCGTGGAATCAGGGACGTAGCGGGAATTGGGGGCGAAAGGGGGCTTGACAGGTTTTCGGCAGCGGTGGGATCAGGGCCGAAATTGGAGGGGATTTAGTAGATACGCACGAGATTATTGGCTACGAATCCGCCTTCGACGGCGACCATGGTTCGGGTGGCAATGCGCTCGGCTTTGTAGTGATGAGTGATGTGCAGGAGATAGGCGGTTCCTACTCCGAAGCCAAGGCCGAGGGCGGAGGCTGCAGCCTCTCCGGCTGCGCCGCGGGTTACCAGCGGGCGCATGATTGGGTTCGATTCGGTGAAGCCCTGGCTCAGGCCGTGCTGGGTGGTGATGGCGTCGACGGCGATCTGTCCGGTGAGAATGGAGAAATCAATCTTGTTTTCGCGGCTCCAGAATTTGTGGGTGCTGGGAGCGCTGGACAGAGGGCTGGTGGCGAGAAAGCTCTGTTGGGCCTGGGCTGCGCCGACGAGCAGTAAGAGGGTAAACAAAGTTGATTTCATGATGTCTCCGGTTTCTTTGTTCTTTGTTCTTTGTTCTCCACGCGCAACCACTAAGGCAAGAATAGCGGGTGCGGTCCCGGGAGTACATGGCCTAAAAGTGCTGTCGAAGCTGCCTTTGGTAATCCCGGTAGTAACTTGGAAAATGGTTACCTTGAGGCACGGAGGTAGGGGTTTTCTTGATTGAAGAAATGGGTTTGTGGTGCTACTAAGTCGCTTGCTTCAGGCCGCGAATTGCAACTGCCGCCAGGGCTGCGACGGCCAACAGCATGGCGGCCCAGAGCAGGGCTGGATAACGGTCGGACCAAGGGCGTTCGTCGGGACGGGCGGTGTAGGCGTCGTTACGCGCGCCCGGACCGAGCGAGGCTGGCGCCGCAGATTCGTCCAGGTGAAAGAACCTGGCGTAGTCGTAGACGGGCGCGGAAAGTTTCTCGTCTCCGTAATACAACTTCAACGTGGTCTTGCCTTGTGGGTCGAAGTAAACCCGGCGCTCGATGGAGAGTGGTTGAACGCTGGTTAGCTGCAGAGGCGGATTGTCACCATTGTCGACGGTAATCGTAAGGCCGCTAGTGGGTTTGGCGAAGACGCTCACCGCCAGATCCTCCGACGTGACCAGCATGCCAGCGCGATCGATGCGCACCCGGCTGATGTCTCCGCTGCCGACTTGGGGAGCTTTTGCATCGGCAATGTTGACGGCGCGGCGGAAATTTACCTGAGTCGAGGCTACTCGGAAGAGGATTCGATTCAGCGGCACTTTGTCGGGGAGATCGCAGGTGATCACTGTGGAGCGCGGCTTTTGCTCGGGAGGCGCGCAGGATCCAACGTTGGTCCAACCCGCCTGCTTTTCGTGGACATTGGAAACGGTCGCGCCTTTGATTTGTTGAGGACGGATTCCGGGAGATAGCTTGACGTGGAGATAGCGAAAGCTGGACGGTGGGAGCTTCAGCACGGAGTTCGAGCCGAGCGCTTCACGGGTGAAGTCGTAGAGGGTTGAGGATCCGAGTTCAGTGGTGGGTCCCGGGCCGAGCGCGTTGGCTCCCGCCACCGACGCTGTGGCTATGAAATCTTTTGCGTCGATGCGGAGGCGCACGCGGTCGTATTCGGTGATCGGTCCCACGTCGATGTCGAACTCGGTGTGGCCGGCAATGCTTCCCAGGTTGAGGATTTTTGCTTCCTGCTGCTCGCTGGAGACGCCTCCATACTGCTCGGACAATGCATATTGCACCTGGGCCTGGCCGTTGTAGATGCGAAGATCGGCGAGGTCGGGACGGGCGTGAGTCCAGATTTCTTCATCCACCACGAGATAGTTTTGACGACTCGGCTGGGAGACCTGCACCTCTCGGACATTGGTGAAATACGGAATTGCGGCTTGGGGAGCGGAAGCAAAACTACCAAGGACCAGAAACGCGATCGAGGCGCATTTCATGCGCGGGCCGAGTTCCCTTCGGGATGCTTCTTTGGCGACAGCTGGAGCCAGTCTCTTTGGTAGACGAACGAAATCGCAAGCAGCAGCGCACCTAGGACAATGAAACTCAGGATGCGGTAGGCGCGGTCGAGTTCGGAGACGTCGTAGACGAACACTTTGAGGATAGTGGCGGCGATCAAAACCAACGCCTGCCAACGCACGAACGCCGAACGGCGCCACAAGCCGATGGTCATGAGCATGGCGCCATAAGCCATTCCTAAAGCGGAGTAGGTGAAGTCTCTCGCAATCTCCACGCGCCGGACCGCTGCCCCGCTGGCGGGGTTCCAGCGGCCGAATGGCGGACGCACATCGATCATTTGCCAAGCGTAGTAATCGGCGATCTCGTGGCCGAGGGCGATCAGCGCCAGGAGATTGAGTGCGATGACGGCGGCTGCGGCGGCGCTCTGCCCCAATTCATCGGCACGGTCACGGCCATACCAGGCGACGATCCCCAGCACCGCAATCGCTACCGAGAACGTGGCCATGCGCGCGTTGAAAAACAACGTGGTTGAAGAAAAGTTATCAATGAGCAAGAGGCGGCCGACTCCGAGAATCAGGGCACCAATGGCAAAGGCATTCAAGAAATCGGATTGAATGCGCTCGGCCACCCAGAGAAGTACCGCTGCCTCGACAAACCAACCGATGGTGATCCAGTGAGCATCGAGGCGGATTGGAATGGCAATGGTGATGAAGCCGATGGCCAACGCGAGGTGCAGGAATTGCAAAGTCTGCCCCGTTCCTGGATCGGTCTGGTGGGCGCGAACCTGGCGGCTCAGGAAAATATAGATTGCCGCTAACGCAACGGAGAACCATGCGATCCCGGTCTTGCTGACATCGGAGAACATGGCGTAGATCTCGAGGAAATATGCGCCGGCGTTCACGAATGCCAGAAATGGCAGGACCGGAGAAAACCCTGCAACGGCTGGCTGCGCCACTAGTGGAGCGATGGCAAAAATGGCAAAGAACAGGCTGGCAAATCCAGTGGTCAAGGAAAGTTGGCTGTGGTTGTAGAAGGTGGCGTACCAGCCAATGTAGAGCAACAACGTTCCGGCATAGCTTAAGAGCAGCAGGCGCCGCCACGGTTTAAAGACGACCAGCGCGAGGGCTGCGAGATCGAGGAGTGCCACGTACGAAAAAAGCGCCAGCTCGCGGTTCTGCCCGGTTGAGAGCAATAAAGGTGTCGTGAAGCCGCCGGTGAGGGCGAAGGCCGCGAGAATCTCAGCGTCCTGGGTGACGGCCATGACGCCGGTCGCCGCGGTCACGGCCAGCATTGCGACGAAGGCGACGCCGCTCGGGATCAGGCTGTAAATCTGAAAGGCTGCCCAGAGCGAAAGATAGAGCGTTCCGATGCCGACCGCTTTTAAAGAGTAGGAGAACGCCCGATACCCTCGGGAGCGAAAGCGTTCACTCCACACCACCACGGCGATTCCCGCGAGCAAGCCGATGGTGACGCGACCCGCTGGCCCGATCCAGTTATTCTCGAAGGCGAACTTCAAAAAGTAGGACACGCCGATCAATAGAGCGGCAATGCCAATCCGATTGAGCCAGTGCGAGCCGATGCGGGATTCCAGATTGGCCTCTCGATGTGACGCGGGTTTGGGCACGAGCGGGTAAGGCGGCTGCGGCGGCATGTGCGGTTGCGTGGGTTCTGCGACGGGCTGTCGCGAAGCCGGTGGCGGAGGGAGTGGGCTGGCCGGCAGGGGCTGCCCGGGTTTCGAAACAGGCTCTCGAGCTTTAACCGGCTCGTGCGACGGGGACGCGTCATCGAGGCCGAGTTTGAGTTCGATGCGATACACACGGCGAGTGAGATCGCTGAGGAGTTGCCGGATGGCTTCGAGATCGCTGTGAGACGCATCCATGGTTTGCCGGAGGCATTATCTGCGAAACCGGTGCGCTCTGCACGCTATTTTCAAGGAATCCAGTTACCTCGGTTAGACATCAAGCTCCGCGCCATTCTCACAAATATTTCATTTTGCCGGTGCGCTGTCCTTGAGAGGATCGCTGAGTCTGCCGCGTACGACGGTGAGCGAAGCGGCTGGCAGGGTGTAAGTCGTGTTTTCGTTCGCGACAATCGTAGATGTCACCGGCGGACCGTCCGGATCTGCGTAACCGTTCCGGCGATTTGGGTGCCATTGGTATTGGGCCTTCCCGAACGTAATGGACGTGACCGGGCCGAGCAAAAACTGATTCTGGTTGTTGTCGGCGTCGTGAAAAACGATGTGCACAGGTTGAGAGTTGTCGTGGTCTTTATTAATGAGCATCAGCGACCACTGGCCGTCAGGGCGCTGTAGCGCATAGGCGGTCACCAGCACGTGTCCGCGAGAATCCTTCACATCGCTCAAGGCGACGAAGAGCTTGTGCTCGGCATCTTTCGGTTCCGCCCACTCCTGCGTAATGAGTTGTGCAGCGAAGAACTGTGATATGCGCTGCCGAATCTGGTAATGCTTGTCGACCATAAACATGTGGTAAGTTCCCCAACTGTTCGCGCACGCAGGATGCGGCGGAGAATAAGGCAGGTCGTGATAGTAGTGGGTTGACTCTCCGCCGGCCGTGAGAAAGCCGCCGAACGAATCCGCCAGCCATAAAGCGCCGAAGATATCTGCGGCGGCCTCGCCTCCGTGATCATTGGTTTCGGTATCAAGCATGGGGACGTTTGGAGGCAGTCCATCCTCTCGCCAGACTTGCATGATGTGGGTGATCAACTCCGGCTCCTGATAAAGATTCTCCCAGGGCGTTTCACAGCCATCGTAGGGATAGTGCTCGAAGGACATGAACGCCAGGTCCTGAAGGCGATCGTGGGCCTTCAAGTAAGCGAGAAAGCGTTTGAACCACGAATCCTGGCCGTGTGCATCGGGCCAAACTTTAATGTCTTCGGTCACGCCTTCAAAGACTGGCCCACCCAGCTTGAACGCCGGGTCAACGCGATGGAGCGCAGTTGCGAATTGCAGGTAGAGCGTGGCGTAGTCCTCGGGCAGCATGTACTGGCCATCGGGCTCTTCTCCCATCTCGACGTATGAAACGGGATAGCCTCGCTTCTTTATGTAGGTCATCTGCGCCGCCGCATCCTCGGGCGATGCGTACAACATGGCTATTGGAACGATCGCAGGCAGGTTTCGGGTAATTCCGCTGGTGAAGAAGAGGTCGAAGCCCGGCTGATCTCCGGATTCCATGCGGTCCGGAGCGACATATAAATCGGAAGGCTGATGCCACGGATCGACCGAGGAACAATATGTGAGGGTTTGCTTCTGATCGCGAGAGTGGTGGAGCAGATCCGTAAACTTCCCGTGATCGTCGATGGTTCCGAGGTAGAGTTCGCGGATGGCATAGCCGACGCAATTGCGGCGATCGCTGGAACCATGACTGTCGCAGGTGTTGGAAGATTGCGTCATCAGGATGCGCACATATTTCGTGCTCACCGGGGAGGAGTCGAGACGTAGGGTGGCAGTGCTTCCCTTCCCGTCGGCGACGACTCCTGAAGCAAACGTTTTCCAGGCTCCCTTGTCTTGCTCGTCCATCGCGTCACCGTCGCCAACCCAGTACTGGACTTCGTACACCCGGGCGTAGGGTTCTGCCCAGGCAATGCGAATTGCGTTCACGTTTTGCTTTTTCTCCAGGTTGATCACGACCCACTGCGGATGCAACGAATCATCCTCACCGGTGAACGTACTTGAGAGGTAGGGATTGCTCTTCCAGTAAGTCTGGAGATCGCCATCGTTCAGTCGCGAGAAGCCATCGAACTCGGTGCCGTCGTTGCGTGTGAAACCACGATGAGGAAGCGAATACCCGTAAGAGTGCCGAATCATCTCGTTGGTAGGAGTCGCGTCACCGACGAAATATCCTTTCCCCGCAGGATCGCTCCACGTCCCCTTGGGATTCCAATGCCACGCCTGCACAAACAGATCAGTGTTCTGGCGATAACTGATCACGCCCCATCCCGCGGAGAGGATTTGCTTGACCTGGTCGGGCCGGAAAAACGTATCCGTGGCATTGCTGGGCACGCGATCGACGGTTGAACCCAACGCGTAAAGCGGACTGAACTTGTTGGCAACGTGAGTGGGAGTTGCATCTACCCGCACAGTTTGCGCAGTTGCGCTTTGCAAGATGATCAGCAGGAACGCAACCGCGCTCAAATTTTGAAGCAACCGACCGGACGATGACGATCTCGGATGCAAAGGATACCTTCTCTCGATGTGATCTTGATCCCGCGTAAGAGTCATACAACAAGTAGCTGTGATTCCGCCATGGCACAAAGATTTGTTTTCACGTGATGAAACTCGCGATCATGATCCCGCTACCTTGAGTTTATAATTCTGGGGCTCCGACGATCTGCTATTTCTGTTTCCTCTGATTTGGAGGCTTGCCTGATGCTGTTGAAGGTATTCAACGATAAGGTTGCTCTCGGCAACGCAGCTGCGGAGCAAGCTGCAAGCGCAATTCGCCGGGCGATCGCGCAACATGGGTGCGCACGCATCATCGCCGCTACGGCGGCGTCTCAGTTCGAATTTCTGGACGTGCTTACAAGAACGAAAGAGATCGACTGGGCAAGAGTCGAAGCTTTCCATCTCGATGAGTACGTCGGCTTGCCGATCTCGCATCCCGGAAGCTTTCGAAAAATGCTACTGGAGCAGTTGGTCCGCAAAACAGGAATCAGCAGCTACCATTTGCTCGACGGGGACGCAGTCGATCTCTCCGAAGTCTTGCGCCGGGTTGGAAGCGAACTGGCTTCGGCGCCGATCGATATCGCGTTTCTTGGAATCGGCGAGAACGGTCACATTGCCTTCAACGATCCGCCCGCTGACTTTGATACCGAAGAACCTTACATCATCGTTGATCTCGATGAGGCGTGCCGACAGCAGCAGGTGGGCGAGGCGTGGTTCGCCAATATTTCGCAAGTGCCGAAGCATGCGATCTCCATGTCGGTGCGTCAGATTCTCAAGGCCAGGGAAATTCTCGCGGTCGTGCCCGACGCGCGCAAAGCGCAAGCGGTGAAAGCCTGCTTTGAGGGCGATATCAGCCCCGTGGCGCCGGCATCGATTCTGCGCACTCATCCCAACGCGACGGTGTATCTGGACAGGAATTCAGCCTCATTATTAAGTCCCGCTTTGCAGAATGTGCTCAAGGACAAATCGCAGGTGCTGGTCACTCGTTAGGCCGGCTTCGCGAACCCATACAATGACGACTGCCTGGAAGCCGACTGGCACTCACTCCATCCCTTCCTTACGCTGGTGGATTGCCGGGATATTGTTCGCCTCCACGGTCATCAATTACGTCGACCGGCAAACGCTCTCCCTTCTCGCCCCATATTTGAAACTGCAATATCACTGGACCAACAGCGACTATGCGAATCTTGTCATCGGATTTCGGATCGCGTACTCGATCGGGCAAACCGTTTTCGGCAGGCTCATGGATCGCATCGGCACGCGGCGTGGACTGACGCTCACGGTCGCGTGGTATTCGATCGTATCCGTTGCCACCTCTATGGCCAGAGGCTTCTACAGCTTTGCGGGATTTCGTTTCTTGCTGGGAGCGGGAGAATCTGCGAACTGGCCGGCGGCGACTAAAGCCGTTTCGGAATGGTTTCCAAAACGCGAACGGGCACTGGCGACTGCCATTTTCGACAGTGGGTCTTCGATTGGAGGCGCCATCGCGCCTTTCATCGTTCTGCCAATCTTCTTTCGCTGGGGATGGCGTCCCGCATTCATGATTCCTGGTGTTCTCGGCTTCTTATGGTTGATCGGCTGGCGCTGGCTGTATTACCCGCCAGAGGCGCATCCGCGCATAAGTCAAACCGAATTGCAGATGATTGTCTCGGACAAACTTGAATCTGACGCGCGGCCACTCAGACAGACGCGAACTCGCTGGCGTGATCTCATGAGGCTTCCGCAGACCTGGGGAGCTATCATCGGGAGAACTTTCACCGATCCGGTGTGGTTCTTTGTGACCGATTGGTTTCCTATTTACCTGGTTGCGAAAGGGATTGAGCTTAGAAGTGGCCTCATCGCGGTGTGGATACCTTTCATCGCTGCCGATTTCGGAAATCTCTTTGGCGGCGGCATGTCTGGATACCTGATCAAGCGTGGCTGGACATTGGGCTGGGCACGAAAAGCTCTGGTGGTTTTTGGAGGCGCCGGAATCACGCTGCTGATTCCGACTATTTTCACCACCAATCTGTACGTAATCACTTTGCTGTTCGCAGTCGCGACTTTCTGTTATGCATCTTTCAGTACCATCGCGAACGTGTTACCGTCTGACCTTTACCACAGCGATTCGGTCGCATCGGTCAGCGGGCTGGGCGGCACCGGAGCAGGTATCGGAACCATCGTTGCATTCAAACTGATTGGATATTTCTCCGACGCACGCCGAGCAACTGCCACGCACGCATTCGATCCGATTGTCATCGTGGCCGGCTTGGTTCCATTTCTGGGGATGCTTCTGGTGTTGCTGCTGGTCCGCAACACGCAGGCCACGGAGGATGGGCTAGTGCGGCGAATTTGAAAGCTGGAACGTGCGCAAAATAACGCTAAGCGCTTCTTGAGGGATTTATGGGTTACAAAGGCCTGGAACTGAACCGCAGAGTGGCCGTTGTTATTGGAGGAAGTTCTGGCATCGGTCAGACTCTCGCGCGAGGGTTGGCTGAGGCAGGGGCTGACGTTGTGCCCAGTGCTCGTCGCCTCGAGCAGGTAAAGATCGCGGCGGACGAGATTGAATCTCTCGGCCGCAAATCCTTGCGCGTGACTTGCGACGTCACTGACCGAGGATCGTTGGAGCATCTGCTGAAGACGACAGTCGAGACGTTCGGCAAAGTGGATATCCTGATCAACTGTGCCGGGTTTAACCAACGCACTCCCACGTTGAAACTTTCCGAAGCCGACTGGAACCGGCTGCTTGATACCAATCTCACGGGTACTCTGCGAGCCTGCCAGATTTTCGGGAGCCACATGATCGAGCGCGGCTATGGACGGATCATTAATATTGCGTCCATGGGCTCGTTCCTGGCGCTGTATGAAGTGGCAGCGTACTGCGCCAGCAAAGCGGGCGTGGCGTCGCTGACAAAATCGTTGGCCATCGAGTGGGCGCGTCATGGAGTTTGCGTGAACGCCGTCGCGCCTGGATACTTCCGCACGCCGCTGACCGAAAAACTTGTCATGGGGACGCCCCGCGGGCAGGAGATTCTGTTGCGTACTCCGATGAAGCGATACGGCGAGCTCGAAGAACTGGTTGGGGCAGCGGTCTTTCTTGCGTCCGAAGCGGCCAGCTTTGTAACTGGCACTCTGCTGGTGGTCGATGGCGGCTACCTTGCGAGCGGAGTGAATCAGTAACGTCTCATCGCGTTCCGCGGGGCTAATGCCTCTCGAGGATCGACTCGCGCGCTGTGAGGACGGCGCCAACCAACTCGCGAGCGGCTTGCTCGATCTTCGCCAGATTCCCTTCTCGCAGTGCGGCTGGGTTGACTAACTCCGCGCCGACGCCGAGAGCAAAAGCTCCGGCAGCAATGAACTCGGCGGCGTTTGCAGCATTTACTCCTCCTGTAGGAATCAGGGCGGCGTCGGGGAAAGGACCTCTTAGGGATTTCAGATATTTGGGGCCGCCAACGTTTCCGCAAGGAAAAATCTTGATCAGCTTGGCACCGTTTTGCTGAGCGTTCATCAATTCAGTCGGCGTCAGCGCGCCCGGGATCGCCAGCTTTCCGCAGGCCTGTGCCGCCGCGAGCACCGGAAAGGACAATCCCGGACTCACAATGAATTCCGCACCCGCGGCAATGCACTGCTCGGCCTGGTGCGCAGTCGTGACTGTGCCAGCTCCAAGTAGAACGTCTTCACCGTATTGACGCGCAACCTGGCGAATAACAGTGATGGCATCGGGAACGGTCATCGTTATCTCGACAATGGGAATGCCGCCCGCGCAGATCGCCTCCACGGCTCGGGTTGCTTCATCGACAGCGGCAGCGCGCACCACCGGTACGATTCCAATTTCTCCGATCCTGCGAATCACGTCATCGATGGTCATATGGTTATTGGCTCTTCTTGAACATCAGCGTTCAATCCGCGCAGTCTGCGTTTTCATGACCTGCAAAACCTCGGCCAGGCTTGCCATCGAAGTATCGCCCGGCGTCGTCATTGCGAGAGCACCGTGGGCTGCCCCGCATTCGACGGCCCACTGCGGGTCTTTCCCTGATAAGAATCCATAAGCCAAGCCGGAAACAAAAGAATCGCCGCCCCCAACGCGATCGAAAATTTCCAGATTCTCTCGCATCGGCGCCTTGAAGAAATGGCGGTCGTGATAACAGATGGCGCCCCAGTCGTTCAGGGTCGCAGTTTTTGCATTTCGCAGAGTAGTCGCAACGACTGCAAGATTGGGGAATTGACCAACTACCTTTTCAATCATCCGTTCAAAGTTTGCCGGATCGAGGTTCGAGTGTTGGGGATCCAGGTCCGCGACCGGGAAACCGAGCGCTGCCGTGAAGTCCTCTTCATTCCCAATCATTACGTCGACGAGCGGGGCCAGGCTGCGATTGACCTCTTGAGCTTTCGCTTTTCCCCCGATTGCTTTCCACAGCGACGGACGATAATTGAGATCGTAGGAAACAATCGTACCGGCCCGCTTCGCCGCCTCCATGGCTTCGCGTGCGACCAGCGGCGTAGTCTCTGAAAGCGCACAGAAAATTCCGCCAGTATGAAACCACCGCGCTCTATCCTGAGAGAAAACTTTGTCCCAATCGATGTCTCCGGGTTTCATTTGCGAGATGGCGGTATGACCACGGTCCGAACAACCGAGTGCTGCGCGAACCCCGAAACCCCGCTCGGTAAAATTCAGCCCGTTGCGAACGCTTCTGCCAACCCCGTCATAAGACACCCAACGCAGGTATTTCTGGCTCACGCCTCCTTGCAACATAAGGTCTTCCACGAGACGCCCAATCGGGTTGTCAGCGAGTGCCGCCACAATCGCCGTGTCCATACCAAAACAACGTCTGAGTCCACGGGCAACGTTGTACTCGCCTCCACCTTCCCACACGCGAAACTGACGGGTTGTCGATATGCGGTCGTCGCCAGGATCGAGCCGGAGCATAACTTCTCCGAGGCTCACCAGGTCCCACATGCATTCGTCTTTCGTTCTGATCTTTAGTTTCGCCATGTTCAATTTCGCCTTGGTTTCATCGGCTCACAGAACGGCGCACCGCCCAATCTGGTTAGACATTTTAGCCGGGCAACAGCGTGATACTTTCGCCGTCACTCCCCATCATCTTCTTCTAAAATCCCCGACGTTGCGACTATGCCGAGTGCTGCCGCAAAATGCGCGAGAGTTGCTCGGCAACAATCTGATCTTCGCCGGGCTGCAACATGAACGAGTTCATCGCCAGTCCCGGTTTCTCTTCACCCGCTGACATCACAATCGAAGGCTTTGAGTTCCGCAAAAGTTGTGAAACCTGCTGCGGCGTCAACGAAATTCTTGAGTCCCAGGTGATCTGCATATGTGGAACATGATTGGCAATGGCGGGAGTAAAGAACTTTGTAGTCACGCCGGGAATCTTGGTGATTTCGCGAGAAACCAATTCCAACCGGTCTTGCCATTCTTTGTCCAGGGCGTCGTAGTCGTCCTTAAGATGGAGCTCGAGCGCCTTGATCATTCCGATGATTTCTTCTTTCCCGACTTTCTGACCGCGGCCAAGCGTGTCTTCATACGGACTGTTGTTCAACAACGCGTAATGAATCAGGTCCTGGCGGCCGATCAGCAAACCAGCACACTGCGGACCGCGAATCGCCTTGCCACCGCTGAATGACACGAGGTCATAGCCCATGTTGGTGTAATCCCAAAGATGGGAAATAGGCGGGGTGTCGGCGGCCGCATCGTTGAAGCACGGCAGCTTGTATTCCTTGGCAAGCTTGACCCATTCATCGACCTTGATCTGCCCGGCATCGTTTGCGAAATTGGTGAAGTGCATCATGGCCGTACGGTCATTCACCGCGGCGCGAAATTGATCGCGAGTTTCAATCTCGATCAGCTTCGCTCCCGTGCCTCGGAGCTGGTGATCGAACGGATTACGGTGCGACTTCTGGATGATGACTTCGGACTTCATCCCCGTAAGGTCGGGGAGTTGTTTGATCAAGCTCTCGTTATCGCCGGTTAGAATGCCTGCCAACCCGGACTGAATTGCAGCCGCCGCGCCCGAGGTCACAAGTGCGCCGTATCCCTCCGGCAACTTGAGCATCTGCGCGATACGCTTCCCCGCAGCTTCTTCCAACCCGGGGATGCTGACGAAATGCCGCGAGGCCTGAGCCATAATCACTTCGACTTCCGGACGTATCAAAGATCCGCCGAGCGTCGTCATGGTTCCTTCGGCGTTGATGACGGTGGTCACTCCCAATTCTTCATAGGGATTGCCGGATTCGCCGAAGCCGGTCAAGCCACTAGCTTTTTTGTCAGGCGCATTCCCGGCAAACGTTCTTCGTGGCAGTGCGAATAAACTGGCAATGGCTCCCAAACCGCCTAGAAACCCTCGGCGATTCCACTTTGAGTTGAGGCGCATATCTGCTCCTTTTGATTACGAACAACTGTTTCCTTCTTGTTTTTCTGACACGACACACACTACGGCAAAGCGAAACTGAAAACGTCGCTGCCGGCGGCAATCGCTGCGTACTGCTTGCCGCCGATTGCGTAGGTCATCGGTGATGCGCTTATCTCCTGCCCGGCGTTGAAGTGCCACAATGGCTTGCCGGTTTGCGCGTCTACGGCCTCAAAGGAATCGGCATCATCCCCAAAAAAGACCAGGCCCCCAGCTGTGGTCATGGTCCCGCCCGAAGAGCGCGCTCGGCCCACTTGTGGATACTTCCAGGCAAAGGCACCCGTATCCAGGTTGTACGCCATCAGAATCTTCTGCGAGTTTTCCCCGGCGATGTGCTTCACTCCGCTGGAATAGTACATCTCGCCTTCTTTGAAGCGTTGCGGCTGAGCTTTCGAAAAATAGGTCTGGCATTGCTCCAAGGCCATGAAATATACGGAATGGGTGGACTCGTTATAAGAAGGAGCGAACCAGTTAGTCGCGCCGGCATATCCCGGGCACACCCGGGTTCCGTTCGGGGTAGGCATAACTTCGGTGCGGATAGGCCTGCCTTCCGCATCGATTCCCTTCGCCCAGTTAAGCTTTTCGACGAATGGCGCCGCGGAAAGAAACTTCCCGTCCGTGCGATCGAGCATGTACATATAGCCGTTGCGATTCGCCTGCACCAGCAGCTTGCGTGGTTTGCCCTTGTAAGCAGCATCGATCAAGATCGGTGTTTCCACGCCGTCGTAATCGAACAGGTCGTGCGGGGTGAACTGGAAATACCATTTCAGTTTCCCGGTGTCGGGATCGAGGGCGAGGATGCAATCTGTGTAGAGGTCATCGCCTGGGCGCACACTGCCTTCAAAATCCGGCGAGGGATTGCTCGTGCCCCAAAAGATGGTGCCGAGTTCAGGGTCGTAGGTTCCAGGCATCCACGTGGTGCCGCCGCCGTGCAGGTACGAAGTACCCGGCCAACTCTTCGAACCGAACTCGCGCGGAGCCGGGATCGTCCAGAATCGCCAAGCCAGTTTCCCTGTCGTGGCGTCGTAAGCGGCCACAAAGCCGCGGACACCGTCATCGCCGCCCGAGGTTCCTACCAGCACTTTGTCTTTAACCACCAGCGGCGCACTCGTAGCGCCGTAGTTCTTGTTCCAGTCCGCATAAGCCACATCCCAGATGACATTGCCCGAGCGCGCATCCAGGCAGACGAGATGGGCATTATCGGTTTCCATGTAGAGCCGGCTTCCCCAGATAGCAACACCACGGTTGATGTGTCTGGATGCATCGTCAATCAACCCTCCCGTAATCGGTCGCGAATGGTGCCAGAGCGCGCGTCCGGTACTTGCGTCGAGCGCAAAGGCGTCATTAGCGGCGGTTACAAACATAATTCCATTCACGACCACCGGAGTAACCTCAAGCCTGCTCGTGTTGTGCGCATGAAATACCCATGCGGCCTTCAACTGTCCGACGTTTGTCGAATTGATCTCGGCAAGGCTGCTATAACGGCGCCCGGAGTAGTCTCCGTTATACGAAATCCAGTTTGACGCGGGCGGTTGAACCAGCAGATCCTCAGCCCGCACATCGACTGCCGTAGAAACCGGGGCCGGTGAATTCTCGTTAGCGAGTGCGATCACGCAACTCAACACAACGCAGATGTTCAGCGCCGCCCGCATGGTTACGAGGTCTTCTCCGGCTTTATAATTTTGGCCTCTCCTAGGCTGCCACGATCGACTCCTTGTTGATCACTCAGGTGAAGGGAGACTCGATCTGCTGGTTCGGCCACATTTATGGTCTGATTGAGTTCCGCCGGGTTGGACGGATCGACAGCTTGCAAATCCACAACTGCAATCTCATCGCCTCGAGGGTCAAGCACATGCGCTCGCAGTTTCCCCGGAAAAAACACTGCGAATACGCCAGAAACCTGGAGACCCTTCGGTTTTAAAGTAACTGCTAACGGCTGACATACTATCCCAGCCGAAGTAATGGATTTGGGCTCACTGTCTGCGCGAGCGGGAAACCAGTTCGTATCCATCACGTACGAAGCGCCCGGATCCAATTTGATCATCGGGCTGTTGATCTCCGCCTCCATGTAGTAAGGAGCGTCTTGCCAGTTCGCGGAGCGCAGAGTGGGCATGCCGTCTTTATTCAACTCCAGAACAGCGCCATTTTTGTAGAAGATTACGGATGCCTTTCCCGGGTACTCCGCGGAGGGAGCGTATTGAAACCGTTCGATCATCGCGTATTTGGTAGCGTTGTCGACCACCGCGACCCAGCCCGCATCTGAATCCAGCCAGACTTCATTTTCCAGATAAAGCCAGTGCAGCCTAAAAAGACGATCGCTCACTTCAAACGAGGGGTCGTCAGCCAGGCCGGCAACCACGTGATAGCCATCGATGAATGCGCTCTGCGGGTTAATCGGGGCAAATGCCCAGAAATCGCGGTTATATTTGGCAGGATCGCGGGCATCGGCAGTGTTGTACTGGGTCACCGATTGCATCGACCAGCGAATCGGCCGACTGGTCGCATTCTTCATGACCGCATGAAAGAAAATCTCCGGAGATTCGTTGCCAATGCTAATCTGGCGCGAATATTGCAAACCTGTTATCGGATCGGCGGGGCCATCGAGATGCACCGCGCAAGTTTGCCCCTGCGACACGATGCTGAATTTATATTCGCCGTCATCCAGCACATCCGAGACAGGCCCAGCCCAGTGCCGGTCGTCGCCATGCCCTTCCGGGAGCGGCCAGAGTTTGTCGCCTCCGTAGTTAATCCATTGGCCCATTTTCGCGGCTTCGCTTGGAGGAAAGTACTTGCCCTGGTATTTCGGATTCACGAAAAGGTAGTCGTGACCGTTGAAGGTCACTTGCAAGAGCCTGCCTCCGAGTTGCGGCACAATCGTCAGGCGCACCCAATCGTTGCCGAGCTCTTCCGCTTTCCATCCCTCGAAGGTTGCAGACTGCACTCGACAAGGCGCGTGCGTAGCCGTCGAACCAGGCTCGGCCAAACTCGGCGTTACAAGCAATCCGACGCTCATGACCGCAACCCGGACAACGATTCGGCGCACGACTATCGAGTCAAGAAGCTCGGTTCGCAACTCGTGCCTCCGCAATTTCGCCTTTCCTCACCGGCAACTGGTTCGACGGTTTGCCGTTTTTCGGATATCCCAACTCCATCGAAATTCGAAGTCCAGCCTCTTGCACTAAAGGCGCGAGCTGCCGCAACCGGCTGACCGGCATTCGCACCATGGGTGCAGTGAGGCTCAGGCTCGCCGACACGCAGCAGGTGTGATCCCAGATCGGCGCGGCGACGCAACGAATGTGGAGTTCGTGCTCTTCCATATCGCAGGCGTATCCGTTCTTCCGGACCCGGTACAACTCTGTCTGCAGCTCTTGCAGGCTTCCTACCGTGTTCGGAGTCAGCCGCTTGAGTTCAAGTTGGCGAAGGACCTTGTCCTGCTCGTCTTTCGGCATATAGGCCAGCATGACCTTGCCGACAGCCGTGCAATACAAAGGAACCCCTGCCCCGATCCTCGAGTAAATGCGCAGTTGCTCCGGCGAATCGAGTTTCTCGACATAAACCGCAGACAACCCATGCCGAACCGTGAGGTGAATGGTTTCACGCGTCTGATGATTCAGTTCCTGAAGATATGGGAGACTGAGCCTGCGAATATCGAGTTGGCCAAGTGCGGCCTGCCCGATCGCGAAACACGCAATTCCCAGGTGGTAAACCCCGTCTCCAGCACAGTTCAAAAATCCTGCGCGATGTAGATTCACCAGGAAGCGGTGTACTGTGCTGACAGGAAGGCGGGAAAGACTCGCAACTTGCTTCGCAGTGAGTCCGCGTGGCGATTCGCTGAAGAGATGGAGAAGGTGCAAGCCTCGTTGCAACGCCGTGATGTTGTAGCTTCGTCCTGGGACGTCAGCCATGTTTTCTTCCGCGCGGACACGAAAATGAAAGTCCGAATTATCTGATGAAAATCGATTTTCTGCAATAGTGCAGCTGTCACAACCTGCCGGACTTCTTCACCGCTTCCTCGATCGATTTCATTTGCTCAATCTGCGGGTACATCGAGTGCTCTTTGAAATCCAGTTGCTGAGCAAGCTTTAATACTTCCTGAGCTTTGGCGGCCGGAACCACCACGACCCCGTCACTGTCCGCCGCAACGATGTCTCCCGGATTGACCGTGACCCCATCGCAAGTGATCGGAATTTCCCCGCCCGCAAAACGGTAGTGTCCTACCGAGGTCGAGGGAACGATGCCCGTGGCAAACACCGGGAATCCTATTTTCCGCAAATAGGCTACGTCGCGTACACCACCGTCGATCACGGCCCCTGCATAGCCGCGCGCTGCCATGGCTGTCCCCATCAACCCGCCCATGCCCGCAATGTCGGCGCCGTCTTCCACTGTCATGACGTAAACCGAATCGGTAGAGCCTTGATCGATAGCCGCCAGCATTCCGTTCAACGCCGACGGGTCCTTATTGCCTTCGTCCTTCTTGAGTTGGACGGTTCGTGCGTAACCAGCGAACTTTGCCGTGAAGATCGGCTGCATGTGATGACTCATATACATCCGTTTGCCGGTAAGCTGTTCAAGAGCATCCGAGACCGAAGCCACTTCGACCCGCCGAAAATCAGCAATTAACGCACTTTCGGACGCAGGCGGCGTTGACTGTGCGCGCAGAAGCCGCCCCCGGCTGGCCAGCGCACAGAGAATGCACACCGCAATCAAAACTCCTGTCTTCTTGCGCGATTTCGCAACGCGAGTGAGTTTGTCCATCAAGGCCTCCCTGTTGTATATATGTCCGCGGACTCTAACACTGTTTTTCGTCTCGTGGAAGAGCCAGTACAAAACTAATCCATCCAATTCGAGAGAAAAACCAATGACAACAAACAAGACTATTGCGCGCCTTTCGATCCTCGCTCTCGGGATCGCACTGATAAGTTGGTCGGGGCAACCCAGTCACGCTCAGGAACACCACGCAGTGAATCTATCGAATGCGAGGGGTTTACCCTACAGTGATGGAATCGTCGCCGGGAACACTCTCTACATCGCTGGTCAAGAAGGGGCTGATGACTCTGACAAGTTAGTCGCTGGAGGCATTGCTGCCGAGACCAAAGCAGCACTGGAGAATGTTCAGAGAGTGGTCAAAGCTGCCGGCTTCGATTTGAAGGACATCGTCTCCGTGACCGTCTATCTGGCGGACATTCACGAATTTGGCGACATGAACCAGGTTTACAAGAGCTTCCTGCCCGATCCTAAACCGGCGCGGGCGACCATTCAGGCAGCGGCCCTGGTCAACAACGCCCGCATTGAAATCTCCGCCATCGCGGTGAGGCAGAAGTGAGGTGGCGTTCGCAGGATCAGCGGCGTGTTTACTCTTGTGGGCCTCCACTTTTTGGAATCCAGGAGTTGCCGCTTGTAAAACGTTTTAATTCGTGCAAGAAGTTATTGACTTCCCACCACAATTGAGATAAACCCTCCTGTCAGACAGCAAAAAATGCTTTCACAACTTCAAGAACCATTTTCACCAGATGAGAGAGGTTCGGTCTGGCAGTGCATTCGTCTGGCAGGAGGTCGGGGCATGCGTAATCGTCAGCGCGCTAGCGTGTCACTGTATCTGTTCTTATTTCTGGCAATCGGACTCACTTGGGCCAGTATCGCCGGTAGCATTTCAGGGCTCGTGACCGATTCGAGCGGTGCTGTCATTGCGGGGGCCAAAGTAATAGCAACGGACACCCAAACCGGAGTCCAAACCACGGTCACCACCGATGCCAAGGGTTTTTACAGCCTTCCCGCGCTTCCGGTCGGGACCTATGACCTGCAGATAAGTCAGATTGGATTCAAGGCTTACACCGAGACCGGGCTGGTGATCAATGCCAACTCCGCCCTGCGGGTGGACGCAACTCTTTCGGTGGGCACCATCAACGAGAAGATCGAGGTCAGAACTGACGCCGTCCACGTGGAGGCGGAAAGCACTCAGATGGGCGAAGTAATCACGGGGAAGACCATGACCGCGGTTCCCCTCAACGGCAGAGCCTACACCGACCTGCTGGCGCTTCAGCCAGGCGTTTCTCCCTACAACGCAACTGACACCGGAACCGGCGGCATCGGTGACCGCCCAGTCGACGGCGGTCTGAACTCCGGCAACCAGTCGGTCAACGGGCAGCGCGAAGCGGCCAACGGCTTCATGGTCAACGGTTCCAACGTTGAGGAAGGCAAGAACAACGGCACCGCAATTATCCCTAACCTGGATTCCATTGCGGAATTTCGCATTATTACCAATAACTTCGACGCTGAATATGGAAACTACAGCGGTGGCCAGATCAATGTGGTCACAAAGTCTGGCACCAACTCTTTCCACGGAAGCGGCTTTGAATTTCTGCGCAACACGGCGCTGGATGCAAAGAACTACTATTCCTTGCCGACGGATAAAACACCGGTGTTTCGGCAAAACCAGTTCGGAGGGACGTTCGGCGGGCCAATCCGGAAAGACAAGACATTCTTTTTCGTTGACTACCAGGGCACTCGACGGACCCAGGCTCCAACGGTAAACACGCAGATGCCGTCGGTGGCGAATTTTGGCGGGAATTTCCAGGACTCAGCCAGTTCTCTAACGGGTGTCCTCAATGGGCCAGCTTTTGCCAGCCTGCTCTCCAGTCGACTGGGTTATACGGTCACCGACCAGGAGCCGTATTACACGCCGGGTTGCACCAGTGCGAATTGCGTATTTCCGGGCGCGGTCATCCCCCAGAACGCCTGGTCCCCCGTTGCAGTGAACGTGCTGAAACTCGGACTTATACCGGAACCGAACGCACCCAACAATTTCTTCGAGAGCTCCCAATACGCGCAAACTCTCAACAACAATAAGGGTGGCGTTCGGGTCGACCAGAACACGCGATTCGGTACGCTGTTTGCGTACTACTTTTTGGATAACTACACTTTAGACGATCCAGCTCCCAATTCCGGGGTCGGCAACGCGGTTCCGGCTTCTAGCTTCGCCTACAGCGCCAACACCAGCGGCCGGGCCCAATTGATCAACCTGGGCGACACCAAGAACATCGGATCTTATGCAGTCAACGAATTCCGCTTTAGTTACGTGCGCAACGTTCTCAACCTTGCCACCCCGCAAGGCGGAACCGGGTCAAATTACAGTCTGGCGAATCTGGGTTTCGTCACACCGTGGAATGCCACTACCGGAGGGATCAGTCCGATCCAGCCATCGTTGGAGGGCGTGCCCACCTTCGTTTTCAATAATTTCCTCGTGGGAGTTCCTGAAGTCACCACCCGGCAATACAACAATTCATTTCAATGGCTGGACAATTTCTCCAAGGTAATCGGAAGACACTCACTCAAATTTGGCGGACAATTCCATTACGACCAGATTAACGAACGAAATTTCGCGGCGCAAAATGGCCAATACCAATTTACGGGCAATGAAACCGGTATCGACTTCGCCGATTTTCTGATCGGCGCTCCCGACAGTTTGACGCAGGCCAGTCAGCAAATCCTGGACTCCCGCTCTAAGTACTACGGATTATTTGTGCAAGACAGCTGGCGCGCCACACCCAACCTGGTTCTCAACTATGGCCTGCGCTGGGAAGCCAGCATGCCGTGGTATGACACCCAGAACAAAATCGAGACGATAATTCCAGGTCAACAGTCGGTAAAATTTCCGGGCGCGCCGTTGGGCTATGTGGTTGCTGGCGATCCCGGTGTTCCTCGAACCCTGGCGCCCACTCAGTGGCACAACTTTTCACCTCGTCTCGGCTTCGCATATTCCCCTGACGCAAAAACCAGTATACGAGCGGGCTTCGGTATGTATTACACCTCG
>Ga0207060_10093_pt2 | contig 33099 bp, 25 predicted proteins | sample Alteio_BWMinCont_30_FD_153270 | JGI IMG/M metagenome (GOLD analysis project Ga0207060, IMG submission 153270) | Enriched cells from forest soil in Barre Woods Harvard Forest LTER site, Petersham, Massachusetts, United States -... | ecosystem: Environmental > Terrestrial > Soil > Temperate forest >...
GCGAGCCGTCCGCGCTTATCGGGATGTTCTTGGCGAGCTCGAGATTGGTGTAGTTGAAACCCGGACCATGGAAGAAGTTCCTTCTCGCGTTGCCGAATGTTCCGACCGGCTCCTGCGAGAAGATGGAGTTGTCGAACCATGAACCAGTCTTGCGGACATCGAGCGACTTTACGTTGAAGGTGGAGGTGTCTACGTTGTCCGGGCACGAATAGTAGGTGTATTGATCGCAATACAGCGAATTAAAGGTGCCGGCGTTGGTGATGGTTACCGGGAAGCCGGTCTGCAGCGCGGTTACGCCGGTGATGTGCCAGCCTCCAAGCGCCTCGCGTGCGATGAGGCTGCTTTTCCAGCTTGCAGGGACCGGAATTTCATAGTCATAAGAGGCCACGAAGCGATGACGGGCATCGTAGTCCGAATCGCCGTAGGCAAGAGACTGGAAGCCAGGAAAGACATTGACGCCCAATCCGTTGAACCCGGAGCTTTCCAGACCAGAGCCATTGTCGAGTCCGTGGCTATAGGTGTAGGCCAAGGTAAAGGCCAATCCATGGCTAGGCCCCTTGGTAAGGCTGGTCTGCAAGGAGTGGTAGCTGGAGGCGCCGTCAGTAAATTGCTGGCCGACGCTGAGATACCAGGGGAAACCACCGGAATTAGGAACGGTGGCCGGTTGCGAGAAATACTGCGGATAGTCGAGGTGAAGGCGAGCGCTGTCATTGACACAATCCGGATCGGCCAGGCAGGCGGCGTGGCCGGCGGGTGTGATCGGATCACCCTCATAGGCGCGAACCAGTTTTCGTCCGATGGAGCCGACATAGCCGACTTGCAGAACCATGTTCGAGGGCAGCGAGCGCTGGACATTCAGGTTGAAGTTATAGACGTAGGGCACAGAATAGTTCTTCGGGTAGGTGCTGATATCAAGAGGAGCGTAGCTGGGCCAATCGAGCTGCGCACCCTTACCGGGACGTACGTAGGGGAATGGATTTGCCTCGGAGCCATTACCCGCAACATCCGTGAATGGATCGGCGAAACCAGGACTACCCGCAATACCGGGGATCTCGGCAGCACCGATGGAATTCTTGAGGAACGGCGGATCGCCGAGGTTCTGGAGCTGGCCTTCTTCGGCATCGCGGTTGTAGTAGAGACCGAAGCCGCCACGCAGAGCGAACTGATGTGTACCGTTTGAGCCAATGAGCTTCTCAGGGCCGGAAGATGGCGACCAGGCGAAGCCGATGCGAGGCCCGAAATGATCGAACTTGGTGGTTGGACCGCCGGCCTTGTTGCAGCCGGGATCGCCGGGATAGGTGAGTCCTGGAGGCCCACCGGGAAAGATCTGCGAGGTCTGTGAGCCGGTGTTCCAGCAGGTGATGCCGAGACCATTGAACTGATGGTTGTTGTTTGGCGTTTCGATGTCCCAGGATAGGCCGTAATTCAGGGTGAGGTCGTTGGTGATCTTCCAACTGTCCTGCCCATAGAAGTAGTACTCGAAGGCCTCGGCATCGATGAAGCTCCCCGAGGTCTGCGAGTACTGGTCGGGGATGCCGAGGACGAAGTCGAGGATGGGATCGCCCGAGCTGTAAGATCCGCCAGCTGCGAAGGTATAGTTGCCGTTATTGTTCGCATAGTAGGGGTTGTTCACCACGAACTGCTCGATGGAGGCGCCGAACTTGAGGCTGTGGTTCCCGATAATCTTGGTGAAGTTATCGGCACCGGTCAGGTTGGTGTCTTTGCGGGGCTGCGGGCCTTCGAAGCTGAAGCCCAGGAACGACGTGCCGCCAACGCCGTTAAGGCCGCTTACACCGATAAGCGGAAGATTCGATTGGGGGCTGCCCGGCACGATGTTAAAGCCGTACGATGCCGGATCGATTACTTCGGCCGGTTCTACGGAGGCGAAGTTGAACCGGAAGTAGGCTGCGCGCAGTTCATTGAGCGTGGTGGAGTTGAAGGTGTGCGTCCACGATGCCATGAAGAGCTTGAAGTGCGCGGCATCGACCATTCCAAAACCAGGCAGATCGGAACCACCGAAGCTGATAGTGCGCGTGTCAGGGCTTGATTCAAAGACGCTGGATCCCCAGATGGAATCGTTGTTGCCAAGATGGTAGTCGGCGCGAAGGACGCCCTGATCCTGCGCTCCCGTGTTCGGCGAGTTGAAGTTGTAATAGGAGGCGCCATTGCGGATCTCGTTGGGTGCCGGGACAAACTTGTTCAGCAGATTGAGCGAGATGGGATTGTAGGCCGATTGTGCGAGTTGGACGCTTCCAGTGGAGAAGCATTGATTCCAGGGTGTTCCCGCCGTGCATCCATTGATGGCGAATGGGATCGGGTTGGTGGACAGGCCTCCCTGGTTGTTGGGTGCGCTGTTGATGAGGTTGTTGTCACCGCTGAAATCTCCACCCAGCTGCTGGGAGTTGAAGACTGGGGCTAGAGTGGTTGCACCAGTTCTGCGGCGGGAACCCTGGTAACCGGCGAAGAAGAAGAGCTTGTTCTTGAGGATGGGGCCGCTGAGGGTGCCACCATAAAGGTTCTGGTGGAAGGGCGGGCGCGTCTGCGAGAAGTAGTTGCCGTTGTTGAGGAATGTATCGCGATAGAACCAGAAGGCGCTCCCGTGGAGATGGTTCGTGCCGGATTTGATGCTCTGGTTCACGATGGCTCCGCTGTTGCGCGCAAATTCGGGATTAAGCGTGCTGGTGACGATGTTCTCTTCGGCCAGCGCGTCGGGGTTCACCGCGATGCCTTCATTCTGCAGCGGACCGTCGTTGATGTCGGCTCCGTCGAGCAGGTAGGAGTTGCTCTGAGTCTGGCTGCCATTGGCGGAGTAGCTGCCGAAGCGATCGCTTGACTCGACGGTGCCGGGCTGGAGCTTTTGCAGGCCGGAGGCATCGCGGCCGAGCAGCGGCATGGTCTCAATTTGCTGGCTGGTGACGACCTGCTTCAGCTGGGTATCGACTGTTTCGACCTGAACGGCTGCGGCCTGTACCTGAATAGTTTGCGACGCGGCGCCGATCTGAAGCTGGGCCGCGACTTCGCGGTTGTCATTCAGGTGCAGCGTGAGGCCAGAGGTTTGAAAATCCTGAAAACCTGCAGCCGCAACCGTAATGGTATAGGGGCCACCGATTTGCAACTGCGGCAGGATGTAGTAGCCCTGGCTGTCGCTGGTTACTGATGTCTTAATACCCGTACTGGTATTGGTGGCAGTGACTGTAGCATTGGGGACAACGGCGCCGCTGGTGTCGGTAACGGTACCGTGAACGGTCGCATAGGTGACCTGCGCCTGCGCCCGGTTCGAGAGTCCGAACAAGGCGAGAAGCAGCACCATGATTCCGTATGTAGTTATTTTTATATTCAACAATTTGGCGGTCATTTTCTCTCCATCTTTTCGCGCTCAGGCTGACCAGAGGAGCCCTAGGGATTTGGTGCGGAATGCCCGGGGCTGGATTGCTGTTTACTTCGCAGCCACTAATAAGCAATTCAGATTCCACTACAGGCAAATGCTTTCATCAGAATGGAAATCAATGTTTTATAAGTGGTTATTTATGTTTAAGTAAATACAATTCGTCACAGAAATTTATCTTTCTATAACTTTTGGAAGAATGGATTCCAGAGGCTGTAGACCCGAGAAGACTTCCTGAACGGGGTACAATCCTGTTGCATGCTTTCAAGTGCTCTGATTTCTGAAAATGTCCGCCTAATTGAGGAGAGGATTCAGGCTGCCTGTCTTCGTGTAGGCAGGCCGGCGGGTGAAGTCAAGCTGATGGCGGTTTCGAAGACTCATCCGGCGGAGGCGATTGCGTCGGGCTTCGCAGCCGGGCTACGGCGGTTTGGGGAAAACCGGGTGCAGGAATTTCAGCAGAAGCTACTTGATTTGAATCGCTTAGGGGTTCGTGTCGCGGGTATTGGAGGGCTTTCAGGTGACGCTGCTGCGATTCATCTGATTGGACACCTGCAGTCGAATAAGACGGGGCGCGCGGCGGAGATTTTTTCCGGAGTCGATACAGTGGATTCGGTGAAGCTGGCTGAGCGTCTGGACGATGAGGCAAAAAGAAAGGGACGGCGGCTGCCGGTTCTGGTCGAGGTCAAGCTGAGTGACGAGGAGGCCAAGACGGGACTTGGGCCTGAATCCCGGGAACTGGCCGAGTTACTGGAACGGCTGCCCGATCTGAGCGGGGTCGAGATGCGTGGACTGATGACGGTGGCTCCGTTTGACGACAATCCTGAAACAGCGCGGGCTTGCTTTCGACGGCTGCGGTTGCTGCGCGAGGAGCTGGCGGCGCGGTATTCCCGACTGGATTTTGGCGAACTGTCGATGGGGATGTCCGGGGATTTCGAGATTGCCATCGAGGAGGGGTCGACGCTGGTGCGCATCGGGACGGCGATCTTTGGGGCTCGCCCCAGGCCTGGTGATTGATCTGCGTGAGACGGCGGCTGGGGTCAACTTCTCCGTGCGGGTGCAGCCGCGGGCCAGCCGGACGGCGATTGTTGGCATGCTCGGCGATGCGGTGAAGGTCGCTGTGGCAGCGCCTCCGGTGGAGGGCCAGGCGAATGAGGCGGTGATTCGCTTCTTCGCTGAGTTGTTTAAGGTGCCCCTGTCTTCTGTTGAGATGGTTAGCGGTGGGTCTTCGCGGAATAAGGTTATGCGTGTTGTTGGAGTGACGGCGGAGTTCATGCGAGGACGGTTGGGGGTTTGAAAGCCCGCTGAGTCGGGTTCTTGCTTCCCCACCTTTCGCTTCGCGAAGGATGGGGCACCCGTTTTTGTGCTGCAGCTAAGAAAAAGCAGATCCTTCCCTCCGCTCAGGATGACACACTCAAAAAATGCGTAGACGACGCTTTGTTCCCTGTTCGAGGCTTTCACCGTACACTGTCGGTTACGTCCTCTGAAGGAAGAACATGAGTCCTCTGTACGCCGTTGTTGTTGGCGCTATCGTTCTCACTTTGCTTGTGGTTTCGCTCACCCGGCTGGGTAAGGTTAAAACCAAGGCTGATTATCTGGTTGCGGGGCGATCGCTGCCTGCGTTTGTGCTGGTCTTTACGCTGCTCTCCTCATGGATCGGGTCGGGGTCGCTGCTGGGCGGGGCGGAGAATGCCTATAACCACGGCTTTGTTGCATTGTGGCAGGGCGGTGGCGGATGGGCGGGGCTTCTGCTGATCTACTTTATTGCACCTCGGGCGCGGCGGTCGGCACAGTTTACGATTCCTGACCTACTTGAAGCGCGGTATAACCAGACGGCGCGCGTGCTGGGCGTGATTGCCGTGCTTTTTGCGTATACGGCGATTACGAGCTATCAGCTGATTGGCGGCGGGGACATTTTGAGCCTGATTTTTCCCACCGTGATTACGCCAGACCTGGGCAAGTACATTATTGCGGCGTTTGTCATTGTGTTTACGGCGATTGCCGGGATGTCTTCAGTCGCATATATGGATGTAGTGATCGGGATGCTGGCGACGGTCACGATGCTGGTTGCGCTTCCGGTCCTGATGCATTCGGTGGGTGGATGGAGCGGGTTTCACGCGGCGCTGCCGGCTTCGCACTTCACTCCTCTGGGCGATGACTCGCTGATTCAGGCGCTGGAGCTGTTTCTGCCGACGTGCCTGCTGATGCTAGGCAATCAGGCGATGTATCAGAAGTTTTTCTCAGCAAAGTCGGAGAAAGACGCTCGGGTTGCCGTGGTCGGGTGGATCATCGGCACGGTGATTCTGGAAACGGCAATCGTGATACTGGCGATGCTGGGGCATGTGCGCGCGATGGAGAGCCATGCTTCACCGTTTCCGCGCGAGATTCTGGCGTTTACGGCACTGCACAGTCTTCCCGGACTGCTGGGCGCGCTGCTGATGGGAGCGATTTTCGCGAAGATCATTTCGACGGCGAACAACTTCCTCTTTTCGCCTGCAACGAATCTGGTGAACGATATTTTTGTGCGATACATTGCGCCGGATGCTTCGAACAAGCGGATTCTGATTGTTTCGCGGCTGATGGTGGTGCTGTTGGGGATCTGGGCGCTATATCAGGCGCTGCATACCGGTTCGGTGCTGAAGAAAACGCTCTACGCTTACACCATTTATTCGGCGGCGCTGACTCCGGTGATTCTGGCGGCTTTTTATTCGAAGCGTGTGAATGCGGCGGGGGCGGTGAGCGCGATCGGCGCGGGCACATTTATTACGGTCTTCTGGGATTCGAGCTTCGTGCACAACCATCTGCCGGCGATGCTGGCACAGCGAGACGCGATTTTCCCTGCGCTGTTTGTGGCGGTACTTTGCATGGTTGTGGTGAGCGCTTTCACCAAGCCGCCGCGTAAGGATCAGGTGGCGCTCTTTTTCGGGGAAAAGGCGTAAAACAAAAGAGGCAGACGGCCTGGGGTTGGATAAAGCCGCCTGCCTTGAGGGTTGAGAGCCTGGTTTCGGAGTTGCTCTTACCCCACGCAAATCTTTCGCACGCGCGAACTTAAACCTTCCTGAGCAGCGTAGCGGGATTCCTTTTGCCGTCCGACTGAATTGGGACCGTATGTGGCGAGTCTGCGATGAACCGTTGCGTTCGAGGTGCCGATCGCATCTGCTACGCTACACCCATGCCCGTAGCCGCGCTGAAGCTGCAGATTCGCATTGAGCACGCCCAGTCGCTCAAGGACCGGCGGCAAGTGGTGCGCAGCCTGAAAGAGAAGCTGCAGCATGGCTTCAACATCTCTGTGGCGGAGATGGATGAAGCAGTGACGTGGCAATCGGCTACGATCGGCGCGGCTGCCATCTCTGGGTCGCGCGATTACCTTTCCGGGCTGATGAAGCATGTCGAGGATGCGGCGGTGCGTATCACGAATGATCTGGGGGCCCAGGTCACGGACTGTTGGTGGGAGTTTTTAGAGGACTAGTCACAGGCGGATCTTCCCTGCTCAGCGTCAGGATGGTACCCATTCGGCCCGCAGATTTGGTTCCGTTGGCTGTTCCCGGGGTAACCGAACAGTGATTACGACAAATCCCTACTTTGAAACTAATTTGGGATAGCCATGCCAGAGGGGTCGCTGTACAGTTCAGTCATTGAGTAGCACTTGGGGGAGGGCTACTGAATTGTGACGCCTGTGGAATTACTTCCACAGGCGTTTTACATTGTGGGCAACTTTCAACTTTATGGCTGGCCCTGAATCGCTGAGATTCTTCCCATTCTTCTTCGTTGCCGGCCGTAAGTATCTTCCTTTTAATCACTCTTTATTGCCTGATTACAACTTTTTTCATCTACTGCTCACTTTTGTGCGATGAGGGCCGTCTGGTCTGATATTCTCAATCGTTTAACCAAAGGAAGTTTGAGATGCCAGAACAACGGGCGCGCAAGTATCACCAGGACCGCGTGGCGGAAACGTTGCGTGACGAGATAGGAGCAATGATCGAGGGCGAATTGTCCGATCCGCGAATCAGCTTTGCTTACATCAGTCAGGTTGTGCTGAATCCGGGGGGCAAGTCGGCCCTGATTTATGTAGCCGTAGACGGCGGCCCGGAGGAAGAAAGGCAGACGATTGAGGGGCTGATGGCGGCGCGGGGCTATATCCGGCATGAACTGCTGGAGCGCATGGGCGTACGACATGTTCCGGAGCTTTCGTTTCATATCGACCGCTCGGAGAAGATGAAGGCCCGGATCGATGAGCTGCTGGGACGGGCACAGAAGCGGCAGAAGAGTGTCGCGGAGTAGGACAGAGGCTTTTTCACCAGAGAGGACGCAAAGAATACAGAGGAGATTGAAGACCGCACAACGGGCCATGGGAGAACGGCATACTATCCACGCAGTTTTGGACGTGATTGAGCGCGGCCGGCAGTTTCTGGTCAGCGCCCATGCGCGTCCGGATGGCGATGCCGTGGGGTCGATGCTGGCGTGCGCAATGATTCTGGAGCAGTTGGGGAAGCAGGTGGATATGGTCTCCTGCGACCGCGTGCCGCTGATCTATCGTTCCCTGCCCTGCTCTTCCGCGATACGTCAGGTAGTGCGCGTGGATGGGGAATATGATGCGGTGATTCTGCTGGAATGCGACGGGATCGAGCGTTCGCGGTTGCGCGGGCTGGAGGGGCGCTTCCTGGTCAACATCGATCATCATATGAGCGGGCGGACGTTTGCCAACATTAACTGGATCGATACTGAAGCGTGCGCGGTGGCGGAGATGGTTTACGAGCTGGCCATGGTGGCTGGCGTGAGTATCACGCCGGAGATGGCGACGTGCCTATTTACCGCGGTCCTGACGGATACCGGATCTTTCTGCTACGACGGGACGGATGCTCATACATTTGAGTTGGCGGCTGAGCTGGTGCGGCATGGTGCGCGATCGGCGGCGATTGCCAAGGATGTTTATTTCTCTCATCCTACGTCGAAAATGCTGCTTCTGGGTGCGGGGCTCTCGACCTTGCGGCGTGAGGGGCGCATCGCGTGGATGTGGGTTACGCACGACGATATGGTGCGCACTAGCGCTGCCGAGGAAGACTGCGAAGGTCTGGCGAACTATGCGATTGCGATCTCAGGGGTAGATGTCGCCATCTTTCTGCGCGAGCTGAGCAATCACCGGGTACGGCTTTCGCTTCGCAGCAAGGGTGATGTGAACGTGGCGCGGATTGCCGAGCGTTTTGGCGGGGGCGGGCACCAGCACGCCAGCGGATGTACGCTGGACGGACCGCTGCCGGAAGCGACGGAGATGATTGTTGAAGTGGCCCGGCGCACGCTGAGCGCCGCGGTTCATGAAGTTGCCTGATTGAATCTGATAGCCTTGTGTGCGGAAAGCAATTTTCATCCGGAACCTCAGAACGAACGTGGCCATCCCTAAGAGCATCAAGGCGCTACGCACCAGCTCCACGACTGCCATAACGCGTTTCCCTTTCCTCGGGACGACGCTGGAAACCCTGACTCTTTTCATCTTTACCGCCTTCTTTCTTTTCTATGGACTGGTCCCGATTTTCGGTGGCGACGGCATCGGGCTGGTGGGCGCGGACGAGCCGCGATATGCGCAGGTGGCGCGCGAGATGCTTAATCGCCACGACTACGTTACCCCGATCCTGTTTGGCAAGCCGTGGCTGGAAAAACCGGCGCTCTACTACTGGCGGGCGATGTTCGCCTTCCGCGAATTCGGGATCCATGACTGGTCGGCGAGAATCCCCTCAGCAAGCTTTGCGTTTGTGCTGGTGACGTTGATCTTTCTGCACATGCGGAGGTTTCGTCCGGGAGGACAACTGGATGCAGCGCTGCTTACGGCATCGTGCGCGGGCATTTTGAGCTTTGCGCGGGGAGCCTCGACAGACATGCAGCTGGCCGCTCCGTTCTGCATCGGCATGCTGGGGTGGTATGCATGGTATGAGACGGACAGCAAATTCTGGCTCTTTGATCTCTATTTCTTTGTGGGCGCGGCGACGCTGGCCAAGGGGCCGGTGGCTCCTTTTCTTGCGCTGGTGATTATTACGGCATTTGCTGCGATGCGGAAGGAGTGGTCGATTCTGCGCCGAAGCATCTGGTGGCCGGGCATTGTGCTCTACCTCGCGATGGTGCTTCCCTGGTTCATAGCGGTGCAGAAGCGCAACCCGAATTTTCTGCGCGTCTTCTTTCTCGAACATAATCTGGAGCGCTTTGCCACCAACCGCTTCGAGCATGAACAGCACTTCTGGTATTACATCCCGGTGCTTGTGCTAAGCCTGATGCCCTGGACGGTGATTGCGATTACTGCGCTGGTGAGCGCGGTTCAGGGTTCGATTGCAGAATGGCGTGCGCGGCGGGTGAAGTTCCACTACATGGGTTTTCAACGGACGGGCGATGCTTTCCCTGAATTTCTTGTGCTCTGGGCGCTAATTCCGGTGGTTTTCTTTTCGTTCTCGGAATCGAAGCTGCCGGGCTATATTTTGCCTTCCGTCCCTCCGCTGACGATTCTAAGCGGCGACTACCTGAACCGCATGCGCGAGCGCGGACTGAAGCCGTGGCTGTTGATCCTGCATGGAGTGCTTGCGGGTGGACTTACGACGTTAGTGTTGCTACTGCCGCGGCTGATTCAGCATCCCGATCAGATGCCCCCAGCAAATGCGCTCATCGCCGCTGGCGCGACGGGATTTGCGGCAACGATCTTTATTCTCATTACGGTAGCGCGATTCGGCATTCGCCGGTTGCGCATCGCAACCATGATCCCGATTGTGATTCTGCTGCTCTTTCTTTACGGAATCGGGCCTTTTTTCGGCTTCGGGCAGATTGCTTCAACCAAAGGCACCGTGCAACTGATCGATCTGACCTATTCTGCGCGGCCTCTGGCGCAGATTCTGGCGCAGATTGCGCCCCCGGATGGGACGGTCGCAGTGTACAGAGTTCGCCGCGATGTGGAATATGGCATATCCTTTTATCGCAATCGAAAAGTAGTGAACTACGAGCAGGATGGGATCCCCGCAGAACAGCATATTCTCGTAGCGCGTGAATCTTATATAGACGACCTGCGTCAAAAGCTTACCGGCAGGCGATATGAGCCACTATTCGTGTATCCTGCTCAAAATCTGGTGATCTACGCAGTGGCTGCACAGGAATAGCGAAAACCGCAGCCGATTCTGGGTGATTAAAGCGTGAGTTCGGCATTGCAGTTTGAGATTCTCGACCTGAGGCATTTTTCTGCCAGCAGCCTGCGGCCTGTGCTGGACGAGGAAAGCCGTCTCTGGAGCGATCGGCTGCGCTGGGACTACCGCACCTCGGCTGACCTGCTGCTTCAATACCTGGATTCGCGCGTGCTGCCGGGCTATGTTGCTGTAGAAAATGGCCGTATTGCTGGTTACGTCTTCTGTGTTTACGAAGAGCATAAGGCCATTATCGGCGACGTGTTTTCGCTCTCCAGCGCGGCGGCTGACGTAGAAGATCAACTTTTACGGCACCTGATCGAGCTTCTGCGGCATTCTCCGGGCATTGACCGCGTTGAGTGCCAATTGCTGCTGCATCCGCACGGATTGCATGCCGAGATATTTCGAGAAGCCGGATTCAAGCTCTTCCGCAGGCTCTTTATGGAGCTTGATCTGTCGGAATTTGAAATGTCGACTCCCCGGCCGACACGGCCGGAGGGCTTGGCGTTGACCTCTTGGCGTGAGAATGATTTCCATCCCGCGGGATACTTGATTGCTGACGCCTATGGCGGGCACCTCGACAGCTTTATCAACGATCAATACCGGACGGTGGGAGGCTCGCTGCGCTTCCTGCACAATATTGTCCGCTTTCCCGGGTGTGGGCTATTTGATCCGGCGTCCTCGCGCACATTGACGCGAACAGAGGATGGCTCGCTGGCCGGGGTGCTGTTGTGCTCACGCGTGCGCGACGATGTTGGACACGTCACGCAGGTCTGCGTGGCGAAGAATCAGCGGCAGCTTGGGTTGGGAAGACTTCTGATCGAAGAATGCGCCGCGAACCTGCGAGGACGAGGATTTCGCGGACTAACGCTCACCGTAACCGAAGAGAATACCAACGCAGTCGAGCTTTACCGCCGCATCGGCTTTGTTGAAAAACACTCGTTCGATGCGATGGTGTGGGACCGGTCGTGGCGGTGGCCTGTCGAGTCCTAAACTACCTGCGAATGAACCACATCAGCCAGCTGGCAGCGATCACAATTCCTACAAACATGACCCAGCAATAGAGCCCATACCGGATCATTGCCTTGGGAGAGGTGCGTTGCGTGATGCCGAAAACGACCGAGGCGAACGTGGCAAATAGCAGGACGGCGGAGAAATGCGAAAGCGCTAGCATGCAGGCTTCCTGCCTATGCGAAGATTGTGCGCGTCGACTGCGGAGATGATGTTAAGCAGCCCGGCGACGACAATGAATTTGGTCCCATAATCGGCAGTTGCCACCTGAACGGCGCCGTGTCCGAGGTCCATGATTCGCCCGAGAATGTAGAGCGCGCCGCCGCCAAGATCGCCGGCAAAACCAAGCATCTCCAGTACATCGCCCATATTGGGCTGGTACAGCTTGCCCTGCATCATGATGCCGAGGGTGAACATGCTGGTGATTGACACAAAGAGGAGCGCCGCCCGGATCCAGTGTTTCGTCAGTACGTGACCGAGACCCGGAATGAGCCAGCCGAGAATGAGCGCAGCATATGGCAAGCCGGGGGATTTCTCTTCCAGCTTTGCACTTACCTGAACTTTCGATGCCATCATTTTGACTATACAGCAGGACCCCGCTCCAAGCCGATGCGGTGGTACGTCGGAGTAATCAGCCGTGGCTGGCCAGCACTTCACGGGTTGTTTCTACGATGAAATCGAGATCCTTGTGCTCGGCAATGAACGGCGGCGACAGAATTGCGGTATTGCCTGTGGTCTTTACATGCAGACCGTGGTCATAGAGTCGCTTCTGCAACTCATATCCATTGATGCCGACGACTGCGGGATCGATGTCGACTCCGGCAAGCATGCCGTAACCGCGGACATCAGTGACGCCGGGAACATTTGCAAGGCTGAAGGCGCACTCAAGGAAACGGCCGGACAACTGCTGCGCTCGCGCAAACAGATTTTCAGATTGGTAGATATCGAGCGTGGCGAGTGACGCAGCGCATGCCACGGGGTGGCCGGACCATGTGTATCCGTGGAAGAACTCGATGGCGTTCTCGGGCGATCCGTTCATCATGGTGTCGTGAATCGTGCGGCTGATGGCCACAGCGCCCATGGGGATGTTGCCGTTGGTGATGGCCTTGGCCATGGTGATGATGTCGGGCGTGACGCCAAAGCTCTGCGCGGCAAAGGGCTGTCCAGTGCGGCCAAAACCGCAGATCACTTCATCGAAGACGAGCAGAATTCCGTGCTGAGTGCAGATCTCGCGCAGCCTCTCAAGATAGCCGACCGGCGGCACGTGTACGCCGCAGGAACCTGCAATGGGCTCGACGAAGCAGGCAGCAATGTTCTCTGCTCCGTGAAGTTCGATGATGCGAAGCAGATCCTCCGCCAGTTCTGCTCCCGTCTTCGGCTGCCCGGGGGTGAATCGGTTCTCCGGCAAGTAGGTATGCCGCATGTGCACCACAGGAACACCAAGCCCGCTGAAGGTGCGGCGGTTGTTCACCATGCCACCCAGCAGAGTACCTCCAACATTGACGCCGTGATAGCTGCGTTCACGCGCAACGAAGAGAGTGCGCGATGCGTCCCCGCGGGCGCGATGATAAGCAAGGGCAAACTTCATCGACGTATCGATGGCTTCTGATCCGGAACTGACGAGGAATAGCGTGTCCAGGCCTTCGGGAAGCAACTGCGCCAAGCGGCTCGCGACCATGAAAGATTTCGGGTGCGCGCGGAGAAAGCCCGATGTGAAATCCAACTCAAGGATCTGGTCGCGGACAGCGTCGGCAATCTCGACGCGCCCGTGTCCGGCGGGTGTAGTGAAGAGGCCTGAAGAGCCATCGAGGATCGCCTTGCCTTCGGGACTGTAGTAGTAGAGGCCGCGCGCTGAGGCAAACATGCGCGGGTCGGACTTGAAATCCCGGTTTGGCGTGAAGGGCAGCCACTGGTGATCCAGCGAAGCGGCTGCGGTATCTTCGACACTTTTCATTTCCTGAATGTCGTTTGTCATGACCATCCTCCTCTGCTTAATGTTTCCCCAGAGCTTCGGCGATCCACGCATCCGCAGGTTTGTGTCTGCCTGATTCCTGCGCCTCGTCGATGCGCAGAAGCGCGTTCTGCATATAGCGCACCACCAGCCAACGAAGCGGCTCGGGAATCCAGTTTGGCGAGCGGCGTTCTGCTAACGGCAGTGTCTCATAGCCTGTGTTGCTGCCTGCGATGCTGCCTGCGAGCATCTGTCCCGCGAGGTTGCTGAGCGCGACTCCCTGCCCGGTGTAGCCGCCGGCAAAGCCGATGCGCGATTTCTGATCGAAGCGCACGGAGGGCATCCAGTCGATCGGCATGCCTACCGGACCACCCCATCCATGCGTGAAGTGGATACCGCTCAGCATGGGGAACCACTCGACGAGCGAGCGCTGAATCATCGCAACGGTCTCAGCATGGCGGTCCTGTACATCGTTGATTCGCGAGCCGAAGGCGTAGGGCGCACCGCGGCTTCCGAAGAGGATGCGTCCGTCATATGTCTTCGTCAGATAGACAACGGTGTTGCGGGAGGAGGCTACGTTCTCGCCTTTCTCCCATCCGACCTGCGACCACTGTGCGGGAGTTAGTGGTTCGGTCAGGCAGATCAGCGAGTAGGCTGGCAACAAGGCGCGATGCATCTTCTTGAGGCGCGTGAGGTATGCCTCTCCTGCGAGCACGATGGCCTTTCGCGCACGCACCTCGCCTGCTGGCGTCACAAGGCGTGGGCTCTCTCCTCCGCGAAATTCAGTCACCGCGGTCTGCTCGTAGACCATGCCGCCGCGCGACTCGACAGCACGAGCGAGACCGCGCACAAGACGGCACGGATGCAGGCTGGCTCCGTCCGGCGTGTACAAGCCGCCGTGAACAACGGTTACGCGGATGATCTGCGCTACTTCGTCCGGGTTCAGCAGCCGGTACTTCTCCGCGAGACCGAGACGCTGATAGGCAGCATAAGCGGCGTGCAGTGCCGGCAACTGATGCGCGCCGCGCGCAAGACTCAATGTACCGCTCGGGCGAAAACAGGCGTCGATCGATTCCTCATCGCATACATTGCGAATTGACTCGACTGCTGCTTGCAATGCGTGCAGCAGTTTGCGCGCTGTCTCTGTACCGTATCTGCGAGTCAGTTCTCCCGCATTGACGGGAAACCGCGGCGAGCACCAGCCGCCGTTTCTGCCAGATGCGCCATACCCTGCAATTTCGCGCTCGATGACGGCGATCTTCCAATCGGGGCGCGCGCGCAGCAGATAATAGGCGGTCCAAAGGCCGGTGTAACCAGCTCCGAGAATCGCGACATCGACATCGATGGATCGCTCCAGGGCAGGCCGAGGCGTCAAAACCTCGCCCGCATCTTCGAGCCAGAAGCTGTAATCCTCGTAGCGCTTCGTCATCCGGCGAGAAGCCATCCAGCCGCCAGCGCCAGCGCGATCCCGAGACTTTCGCGATGCGTGATTCTTTCATGCAGAAGAAGCACGCTGAAGACAATTGTCACCACCGGATAGAGCGATGACAGGGTAATCACGGTCGAAACTTTCCCTTTTTCGACTGCGGCAAAGAAGGTGAGAAACCCGATGAAGTTGACGAAGCCCGCAGCGAACGACCATCCGAATGCCGCCGGAGACCAGTCGACGCGAAAGCGCTCGAAGGTAAGAACGACTACGGCGAAGGCAATTGCGCCGATTGCCTGAAAGAGCAGGATCTGACGTGGGCGCCCGTGGTTCGACGCAAACTTGCTGAAGACGCCCCACATTCCCCAAGCCGCCAGTGTCATGGCAGCGTATGCTACCCAAGGCTTCATCGAGCCTCCTTTTATTGAGTGCGATCAGTACCAGCCAATCGGCTTTTCGTTGAGGTTGATGTAGACCTGCTTCGTTTCGAGGTACTCCTCAATGCCCCACGGCCCAAGTTCGCGGCCCACACCGGATTGCTTATATCCGCCCCACGGAGCCTCCACGCATGTGGGCTGCATGTGGTTCACCCAGACGATGCCTGCGCGCAGCGATTTCACAACGCGAAATGCCTTGTAGATGTCACGCGACCACACGGCTGCGGCCAAGCCATAATGCGTGTCGTTGGCGATGCGAATAGCTTCAGCTTCACTCTCAAAAGGAATGACTGCGGCGACCGGACCGAAGATCTCTTCACGCGCGATGCGTGCACTGTTGTCGACGTCATAGAAGATGGTCGGCGCGATGTAATAGCCCTTCTCGAACTGCGCCGGACGTGTACCACCGGCGGCGACCTTCGCTTCCTTGCGTCCGATTTCAAGATACGAACTGACGCGCTCGTACTGTTCCTTGCTGACAACAGGACCCATCTTCGTTTCGCGGTCAAGCGGGGCGCCGAGTCGGATGGTCTTCGCCTTTTCCGCCATCGCTTCGACGAACTTCGAATAGATTTTCTTCTCAACCAGAATGCGGCTGCCCGCAGAGCACACCTCGCCCTGGTTGATGAAAACGCCGAAGAGCGCGCCGTCTACCGATGCCTCCCAGTCGGCGTCGGCAAAGAAGATATTGGGCGACTTACCGCCAAGCTCCAGTGTGACGCGCTTCAGCGTGTCGGCTCCGCGCCGCACGATGCTCTTGCCGACTTCGGTGCTGCCGGTGAAGGCGATCTTGTCGACCAGCGGGTGCTCGACGATGGGCGCGCCGCAGGTTTCGCCGAAGCCATTCACAATGTTCACGACTCCGGGCGGCAGACCAACTTCGTTGAACCAATCCGCAAGCATGAGCGTGGTCAGCGGCGTTTGCTCTGCGGGCTTCAGCACGCAGGTGCAGCCGGCGGCGATGGCGGGCGCGAGCTTCCAGGCAGCCATCAGGAGTGGGTAATTCCAAGGAACGATCAGGCCGGCCACGCCAACGGCTTCGCGCAGCGAAAGGCTGAGCGCGTTTGCTGAGACCGGATTCACTTGTCCGGGAATCTTGGTCGCGAGTCCGGCATAGTACTCAAAGACCTCCGCGACCGCGCCGATATCTCCTTCGGCTTCGACGATGGGCTTGCCGGTGTTGCGCGCTTCCGTTTCTGCAAGGGGTGCCAATTGTTCGCGAACTTTCGCCGCGAGTTTGAAGAGAATCTGCGCTCGATTCTGCGGTGTTTTCGTGGGCCACGGCCCGGAGTCGAAGGCGTTGCGCGCAGCGCGCACAGCCTGGTTGATTTCTTCAGCGCGGGCTTCAAGCACGTGGGCCATCACTTCTTCTGTCGACGGGTCGTAGATAGGGAAAGACTTGCCTGAGCTGTTTCCGACCCACTCGCCATGGATGTAGAGCTGATACACGCCTTCTGACGATTGCATATCCGCGCCTCTAATCTTTGTTGTTATGGAAAAAATTGCGATGAAATTTCCAGATGCTGTACTACTGTAGTTCCAGATACCGAATTGCTGGCGGATAGTCGGATTCTCCAAACTTCGCCGCCTTACTCACTAGATATCATCGTTGTCTCCGATTTCCAACGGGAATCTGCATCTCGCTTTCGGGATGTCTTGTGGGAGTTTCCAAAGTAGAAACCCGCCTGCTTGACATGAGCCACTTCGCACTTGAGACTCACGGTGAAAAGATTGCTTCCCGCACCGAAAAGTCCGTTCGCAACATCTGAAGAACGGTTGCACAACCTGGAACTGGAAATTGAACAGTTGAAGAACGAACTCGCGCAATTGCACGCAAGCTGAACTGAAAACGATTGTGCTGACTGGAAAGGAAGCTATTTGCCATGACTTCACGTCCTCCACTGCCTCCGTTCACCGCAGAAACGGCCATTCAGAAGGTTCGTCTCGCCGAAGACGGTTGGAATACGCGCGATCCGGAGAAGGTCTCTCTCGCTTACACCGTCGATTCGAGATGGCGGAACCGTGCAGAATTTCCGAACGGTCGAGAGCAGATTGTCGCATTTCTGACACGAAAGTGGACGAGAGAGCTGGACTACAGGCTCATCAAAGAGCTGTGGGCATTCCATGGGAATCGCATCGCAGTCCGGTTTGCATACGAATACCACGATGACTCGGGAAACTGGTTCCGCGCTTACGGAAATGAGAATTGGGAGTTCGACGAACAGGGCTTGATGTACGCGCGCCATGCGAGCATCAATGAATTGCCGATCAAAGAGGCCGATCGCAAGTTCCATTGGCCCCTGGGTAGACGGCCCGATGAACATCCGGGATTGAGCGCTCTAGGACTTTAGTCCTTTGGGACAGCACTCAAACGAACCTGACTGGTCAGAGATCTAATTCGATCGCTGTCAGCGGAGACGAGCAACAGATCAAAATGTTCCCTTCGGCAGGCCGGTCGAGAGGCTCAGGTGCGTAGCTGATCTTTCCGTCGATCAACCCGGACTCGCACATGTGGCAGACACCTGTCCGGCAAGACCATCTGACAGGAACATCGCAAGCTTCAGCAAATTCGAGAAGACTTCCGTACCGCGAGTCCCAAGGCACCGTAAGACCGCTGCGTGCGAAGGACACCTTCGGGCCAGTCCCTACGCTTCCGGAGGGTGGATGTGGAGGCACGGACGTGGTGCTTGCGATTCCCGGTGTGATAGAAGATTCAGCGCCGAATGTCTCAGAGTGGATCGAGGAATCAGGGACGCCCCAGGTCTTCAACTCTGCAGTGAGATCAGCAAGAAATGCGGCAGGCCCACAGAGATAGAAGTCTGCTTCCTTCGGTACTTTCAGCTGTTGCAAGGATGAGAGATTCAGATGCCCGACGGCATCGTAGTCCTTGCCTTGCTGATCTGCATCTTCTGGCTTGCTATAGGCGACGAAAGCATGACTCTGCGGAAGGCCGTTGAGCAATGCCCGCGCTTCTGTCGCGAATGTGTGTTCCCTGCCATTGCGAGCGCCGTAACACCACCAGACTTCTCGCGTTGAATCTGTGCCGGTCGCAACAAGCGAGTGAAGCATAGAGAGTACCGGCGTCGCCCCGATTCCCGCGCTTAGCAGTACAACAGGGTTGTTGCCCGGAGCAAGCGTAAAGCTGCCCCTCGGCGCGCTCACCTGAATCACATCGCCGGCCTGAATGCGGTCATGGAAGTAGTTGCTCCCAGCGCCAGCGGCGCGTTTCACACTGATGCGGTATGTTCCCGTGCCCTGCGGACCCGACATCGAATAGCTCCGCAGGATTGGCGCTGAGTCCTTGTCCAGGTGAAGCCTGAAGACGAGAAATTGACCGGGAAGGGGCACCGGTAATGGGCTGCGGTCCTCCGACTCGAGAACGAAGGAGAGCACGTCAACACTCTCCCGCTGCACCGCCGCAACTCGCAGTGATCGAAACCCGCGCCACATCGGCGGAGGCGCGGAAGATGGGGCCAGGCCCGCATTCCCATTCTGCCCGTGCTTCTCCTCGGCCTCGACCAGCGCTTCGAGCGATCCCTTCCAACCCGCACTGAGTGACGGAATCCGCAACGCACGCTGCAGGCGATCCAGCGAATGACTCGGCAAGTACAGCAGTCCGTCGATTTCCTGAACAGTGACCCGCTCCGGACCCTCGGCGACCTTCACGATCTCATCTCCCGCACCGATCTCTCCTTCTTCAATCACGCGGCAATAGAAGCCCGGTCGCTTATGCGAGACGAGTAGCGCTGGCATCGCTGGATTGTTCATCCGTATGCCGACGCGATAGCAGGTGACGCGGGGCTGAGTCACTTCAAACAGTGCGCCACCGATCTGGTAGCGGTCCCCGATGCATACCTCGTCATCCGGCAGACCATCGACCGTCAGGTTCTCGCCGAACTGGCCATACTCGAAGTCGTGTCGCTGAAGGTGCACCTCCCAGTAGCGATAAGAGTCGAGTTGATATACCATCACGGCGCGGTGCTCTCCTCCGTGTCCGGCAAGATCGCCCTGCCCATCGCCGTCGAGGTTGAGACGGCGCGCCATCACCCGGCCAGCAACGGATCGCTTCCAGACAGCAGTGTGCACAATCTTGCCTTGCCACTCGATGTCGTGTGGAAGGCCGACGTTCACTGAGATAAGCGAATTCACGCGCGTTCTCCTCGCGTCGAGGATACAGCGATTTTGTTCCCCAAAAGCTATGTGGCTTCCATATCGTCCGGCAGCCTCTCCACTCTTCCTGCGCGGATAACGGCACGTTGGTATGCTGCGAACGCATCAATATCACGACGTCGGAGGGCCGCAAAGAAAAATCCCCAAATATCTCGAATTAAGGGGAGAATTATGAATTTCGACAAGAACGATAGCGAAATAGTGTTTATCGACCACTGATGTCCTTGAATCGAAGAGCGAGCTCGTAGCGTCTTAACGACAACCGATCAGTTCCGATTGTCAAAAGCGCCGCGAAAGAGAAAATCGCATGTCGAAGAAGCTCGAAGGTAAGATCGCACTCATCACCGGCGGCACAACCGGTATCGGCTTGGCCGCAAAACGCTTCGTTGCAGAGGGCGCGAAAGTGATCATCCCTGGCCGTCGCAAGGATGTGCTCGACGCTGCGGTAAAAGAGATCGGCTCCAGTGCGACCGGCATTCAGGCCGACGCTGGCAATCTCGCAGACCTCGATAATCTCTACGCGCAGATCAAGGAGCACCATGGCCGTATCGATATCCTGTTTGCCAATGCTGGCGGCGGCGAATTTGCCACCATCGACAAAGTGACCGAAGCGCATTTTGACGAGACCTTCGATACGAATGTCAAAGGTGTATTCTTCACCGTGCAGAAAGCGCTTCCGCTGATGCCCGACGGCGGAACTATCGTGCTCAACGCCTCCATTGTTTCCGTGAAAGGAATGCCTGCCTTCGGCGTCTACAGTGCTACGAAGGCAGCCGTCCGCTCCTCGCCCGCACATGGACCAACGAACTGAAAGACCGCCAGATTCGGGTCAATGTCGTCAGCCCAGGCCCTATCGACACTCCCGGGGTCACGGGCCTTGCCGGGAATGAGGAGCAGGCCAAACAGCTGAGGGAAAGCTTGGCGTCCCAGGTACCTCTCGGCCGCATGGGTCATCCCGACGAGATTGCAAAGGCGGTCGTCTTTCTCGCCTCCGACGACTCCAGCTACGTTGCGGGTGTAGAGCTCTTTGTTGACGGTGGGATGGTTCAGGTTTGAGCGATAGCATTTGGAAGTTTGTAAATGCCAGAGGCGTCTCTGCCATCAAATCATTATATTACAATAACATAGACATAAATCTAGCCTGCAATAAATTATCTGCAAATCGGCGACCATAAGAAAAAAGAATTAGAGAAAAAGATATGGCGCTTTCAAGAATCGAAGAACTTTCACGACGGCGGGGCATCATTGTGGCAGGCCAGAATCGACACGATGGACATCTAGGGTTTGGTACAATTGGTTTACGGAATGCAGGCGCGTAGCTCAGTTGGTTAGAGCGCTACCTTGACACGGTAGAGGTCAGGAGTTCGAGTCTCCTCGTGCCTACCATCTTTTCAATCACTTACATCATGCGCGGTTATTTCCGAAGGTGCTGAAGGGTGCTGAACGTTTAGGCCCGCGCTCGATGAGGGCAACAACAGCTCAACGAGTTTGTGATTCGCTTCTCGTTTTTGTGATGAGACAGCCTGGGTGTAAAGATCCAGAGTCGTTCTCACATTTTTATGCCTGAGGAGCTCCTGGGCAGTTTTCACATCCACTCCTAAAAACCTTAGATTTGTTCCAGCGGAATGGCGGAAGGTGTGCCAGCCCACGTTCTTCCCTTGAATCCCCGCCCGCGCCGCGGCGGGTCGAACGACCCTTCTCAGCAATATGTCCGGCCAGACTGGAGTGGAGCCATTTTTTCGCACCGATGGAAACAGAAAATCCTTCGGCCGGCCGTAGTGAGTAGAAAGCTTCCAGTCTTGCAATGCCGCTGCGACGGCAGCATCTAATGGAAGCGGTTTGGCGCTTGCCGTGGTCTTCGTCTCGCCAAGTTCACCGTGCACCCAGGATTTATTGACTCGAATCTCGAGGGATCCGAAAGCCTGCCCCACTCTGGCTCTACATAATTCTTCAGAAATGATGTGTAGACGGATCGCGTAGAAAACCGCTTTTCGCTATCCTCCGAGAGTTCGTGCTTCTTATAGTGAGCAATGAGTTCGGTTACCGTCTCCGGCAATCGAACTGTTGAGTTGACGTTGACGCGAAGAGATAGCACTACCTTTTCAACATCGGCACGGCGCGGAAGCTCCCGTATCGTACCGATTTTAATTTTGCGATAGACACGTCTGTTGCCCGCATACTCGTAGTAGCGAAAGAACCACGTGTCGGGTGTGTTCCTGTTCTTCACGCGAATCAGACTTCCGTTTTGAAAACGATTGCTTCCGATCATTGGATTGTCCTTTGGTCGGCAGCATCAGCGGCTGGAAACAGGCTACTCCAATCGCGACTGCCGGCAATAGGATCCAGGCCGGTGCGGCGCGCCTGCATCCACCGCAGCAGATCGGCCCTGCGGAAACGCCACAGCCTTCGTCTTCCCTCTCCGAGTGGATAGGCGGGAATCAAGCCAGCGCGCGCCCATCGGGTAATGGTGCGAGGATTGACTCGTCCAAGGAACGTTGCAGCTTCTGCGGCAGTAAGAAAGCCGTGTGAGAGATCATCAGCATCAGGATTTGAGGGGATGACGATGGAGGGCTGGGTCAGCCGCCGGCGGGGAAATGAGGTCATTTTTTCTTGAATCTCCAGAGGGTGAATATGACGTGCGGGCCTGTTCCCGCTGAGTCCTCCATTTCCGGCATCGCCAAATTGGCTACGCCTTGAAGCTGCTTATGATGCCCGATCTGGGAAACCGAACCTTCTGTTCTATCGAAGCACGGCAAGTATCTTGGTCCAAAATCACTTTCGCAAAATAGTCGGAGAGTATTTGAACGAAGAGAAAATCCGAGGTGCAACCCACTCTAAGGTAGAGTGCACGGATATTTTGAAGGGGAGTGTGCTTCGGTGTAGGGGGAGACTCGAAAACGCCTCTTAAGCCTTTTGGAACAGGCGCAACAAATGTTTCATAGACGGAGCTATGCCCTTCGCTTCGATCGCGGCTTCAGATTGGAAGCCGCTTGCTCGAAGACCTCGGCTTCAACTCCGGCAACAGCAGAAGCCATGGTCTGGCGGAACCGTGCATACCGTTGCACCATTTCTGGTGCCCCTTCGGAGTTATCTCCCATGTCGCGCGCTCGGCTTCGACGTTGGGACCCAGCCGCCTTCAGGAATGTGACAGCAGCCTTATGATCACCCTTCATGTAAGCCAGAAGTAAAGCTGTCCGCAGAATGGATTCAAAATCTCCCGCCGGTTCAGGCTCCAGGGTAAGGAACCCGTTGTTCTGCCTCAGGCAGCTCGTTCCGGAGCGCGTCAGCGAAAACTGCTTACGCCGCCTCGGCCCCTCTTTGCTTGCAGCAATGAGATTCTGCTCCGTTAGCCGTTTGAGCGACTGCAGACTGGCGCCTGTGAAATCCCTGCAAGTGATTGCATCCGGTAAGGAGTATCAATGCCTTTACTGATCAGGGCCAGGAGAAATAAGTCCAGATCGGCCCGGATGCGCTGGTCCTTTTTAGACGCCATGCGATCAGTCTATCTCTCGATACAAGGCGGAACTGCCCCGACATAGACCTAGACCAGATCTTACCCGCTTCGCCCGGACAGTCAGGATAATGACCTGCCGTTTACCGTTACTAATCTGGACGAACTCTCTATCCTCGGATGAAAGAGTCGCGGCAGTACCTCTGTTAACTGGAGCTGCTAATGAGACGTAGCCTGACGATCCGGAAGCTTGTGGGCTGGGTAACTGCGCCCGTATTTGCTCTGATCCGCTTCCGCAGCCAGTGGGCAACTGCCATGGAGCGTTGCGAACCGGCGATGTTTGCCACCCTTGTTGTGAGGCGATACATCTACTATTAACGGCAGAAGACCAGCCTTTAGAAAGCCTGGGGCACGGGAACGTGAGGGTGTAATATTTTTGACATATCTGAGATATATGTACGCTGATCCTATGTCCACACCAACGAAACTTCACCCGCAACTTGTCTACAACTTCCTGCAGCAACGATGGGCCAGGGCTCTTCGGGCCGATCCCATCGATTTCAACGCCCTTTTCACCCTGCATTTCGAACTGCAGCGCTGCGAAGCTGACCTGACTAAAAGGAGGCGGCCATGAACCGCGCCGCCCTTTACATGCGGGTCTCCACCCTCGATCAGCATCCTGAGACCCAACTCTACGACCTGCGCCAGATGGCTCAGCAGCGCGGCTACCGGATCGTCGAAGAATATACGGACACGATCAGCGGCGCCAAGGCCAGGCGGCCCGGTCTGGATGGAATGATGCGCGATGCCCGCCGCGGACGTTTCGATGTGGTCCTGGTCTGGACTTCGGATCGCATCGCCCGCTCCGTGAAACACTTCCTCGATGTGCTCGATGAACTGAACCGACTCAGCATCGAGTTCATCAGCTTCCGCGAGCAGATCGACACTGGCGGGCCATTAGGCCGGGCAGTTGTCGTCATCATCGGGGCCATCGCGGAGCTGGAACGCAACCTGATCATCGAACGGGTACGCGCCGGCATGCGCCGCGCCCGGCTTGAGGGCCGGCACATCGGCCGGCCTTCACTACGGCTCGATCATGCCGCCATCCAGCGCGACCATCAGCGCGGCCAGAGCCTTGGCCAGCTGGCGAAGAGCTATCGCGTCTCCCGCACCACTATCTCGCGCGTAGTTGGCCGGACGTCACCGAGAGCTCCTACATGATCAGCCCGTTCCAAAAGGGGTTCTAAAACAGCCTCTTCCAACTCCCGCAAAATCAACAGCCGGACCATCACGGTCCGGCTGTTCCATAAGGTGTGGGTTGTGAAACAAACCCTCTACTCACTCCCCCTCAAACACCCCCTGACCCAAACATGACCAATAACATGGCGTCGGTGAGCCTCAAGGTGCAGTAGGCGAAAGAATACGCGATCTTAGTCTTCGAGGATGGGCAATGTTGCCCATCCTCGAATCCTCTTGTCTACGGAACCGCTAAGGGAGTAGAGTGCTCGGCGTTGGGCATACCGACCGGACCGTTGACGTTCGCATTGCTCACTCCTCCACAGAGGCCAACCCAACGCCTCCATCGCACGCGCCGTCCCGCTCCACACTTATCGAAGAAATCCCTGGAGGGTGGCGCTATGAAATCCTCGCTCTCTCTCGTTAACAAAAAGCAGACTGCTTCTTCCAGCGTTGTGCACTTGATGCTTGCGATCGTGTTGCTGTGGCTGATGATGGCAACCGCCCAGAAGGTTGCATGTGCGCAGGCGTCCGACGATGCTTACAACTCCAGAGTGGCTACAAACGCGGCCACATCCTCGCCCGGAGACTGGACGGAGTTCCACCGGGACAACATGCAGAGGTGGAACCCTTATGAGACGTTGCTCGGCGTCGGCAATGTTAAAAGCCTGCAGTATCGCTGGCAAACCCTCATCCAAGAGACCTCCATTTTCAACCTCTCCACGCCAGCAGTGGCGAACGGGGTGATTTACCTCGGGTCGTCAGCTGTGTATGCGCTGAATGCCAACACCGGAATCGTGCTGTGGACCTATTACACAGGAGGCGATGTGGAATCGTCGCCAGCCGTGGTGAATGGGGTGGTTTATGTCGGTGCTGATGATGGAAACATGTATGCGCTGAATGCCAGCAGCGGAGCCAGGCTATGGAGCTTTAGCACTGGAAATAAGGTGCGTTCCTCGCCTGCCGTGGTGAATGGAGTGGTTTACTTCGGTTCCGATGACCACAACGTATTTGCATTGAACGCCACCACGGGAGCCAAGCTGTGGAGCTATGCCACCGGAGACCTGGTATATTCCTCGCCCGCAGTAGTGAATGGGGTGGTTTATGTTGGTTCCTGCGACCACAATGTGTACGCCCTGAATGCCAGCACCGGTGCCAAGGTGTGGAGCTATGCCGCGGGAGATTGTGTGCTTTCCTCGCCCGCAGCGGCGAATGGGGTGATTTATGTAGGCGTCGGTAACCAAAACCCGAGTCCGAGCGGGCTGATGTTGGCTTTAAATGCCAGCACCGGTGCCAAACTCTGGAGTTTCGACGCTGGAGGCCCCGTGGTTTCCTCGCCCGCAGTTGCGAATGGAGTAGTCTATTTCGGCTCCGATGATTTCCACTCGGGTAATGGCAACATCTATGCGCTGAACGCAAAGACCGGCACCCAGCTGTGGAGATATACAGCGGAAACTCCTTATATGGAGTCCTCGCCCGCCGTGGCGAACCGGCTGGCTTATTTCGCTTCTGAATGTGGCTGTGTGCTGAACGCCAGCACCGGGTCCCTAGTGCCGCAGTCTGGTTTCGGGGGGGCTCAGATGACATCCTCGCCCACCGTGGCGAATGGGGTGGTTTATCTCCATTGGGCAGACCTTTTTGGTAATGGTTTCGAGTTTGTTAACTCATACTCGCTTCTCGGGGCCGATCTTTTCCTGCGGATAAATCCCTCTGCGACAGCGCCGCATCAGGGCGACCTGCTCACCTATGCGTTTCCAGTATGGAATCTTGGTCCGGACATTGCCGAGCATGAGGTGCTGACGACGCAGGTGCCGCCGGGGACAACTTTTGATTACATCCGCATCTCCGGTACGCCGGGGCTGGGCACGTGCACGCATCCGCCCTATGGAGGAACGGGACAGATTGTCTGTCACCAAGGTGGCGGCATGGCTCGGAACACAACATGGACGGTGCGTCTGACGGTGAAGGTGACGGCGCCATCAGGGACTGTCATCACCGAAAATGCGGCGACCATGTCGGACGCGCCTGATCCGAACCTGGCCAACAATACTGCGACTGTGAACCTCACGGTGCAGTAGCGAAGATATGGGGGATGTGCCATGAACTCCTCGATCCGAGTCGTTGACAGGAAGCAGTCTGCTTCCTTCAGAATTGTGCTCTCAATGGTTGCGATTACACCGCTGTGGCTGATGCTGGCCACGGCTGATCCGTCTGCCATCGCTCAGATGTCCGATGAAGTGTCCAACTCCGCAACTACGGCTTCACCCGGTGACTGGACGCAATTTCTCAGGGACAACATGCAGCGCTGGAATCCGTACGAGAAAGTGCTTGGCGCCGGTAATGTCGGAAATCTGAAGTTGAGGTGGAAGATGACCCTCGCCTGTCAATCCACTACTAGCCCTTTATCCTCGCCTGCGGTAGTGAATGGAGTGGTTTATTTCGGCTGCAGCAACAGCCTATATGCTCTGAATGCGAGCACCGGCGCCAAGCTCTGGAGCTACGCCACAGGAGGCGCGGTCAATTCTTCTCCCGCCGTGGCGAATGGGGTGGTTTATTTCGGCTCTGACAATATATATGCGCTGAACGCCAGCACCGGCGCCAAGCTCTGGAGCTTCCTCGCGAGCAGAGAAACCTCGCCAACCGTGGCAAATGGGGTGGTTTATTTCGGCGGGGATTTCCTCTATGCGTTAAACGCCACTACCGGCGCGCTTTTGTGGGAGTTTGCGGATTTTCCAGGTCCCGAGCCATTTGGGCTTACCTCGCCCGCTGTGGCGAATGGGGCGGCGTATTTCGGCTCGTTTACAGATCTCGTTTTTTGGGCGCTCAACGCCAGCACCGGCAACGGGATCTGGACATATTACCTTGGATCTTCAGCGTCTGGGACGCCTGCGGTGGCGAACGGGACCGTCTATTTTATCGGCAACGGCCTGTCCGCGCTGAACGCCAGTACCGGCGCTGTGCTGTGGAGTTCTTACACCGGACCATCCGGGGGGTCGCCCGCTGTGGCGAATGGGTTGATTTATGATGGCTCCGCCGACGGCCTCCACGCGCTGAACGCCAGGACGGGCGTGCCGTTATGGACCTTTTACACCGAAGGCGGAGTGCAAACTTCGCCCGCCGTGGCGAATGGGATCGTCTATATCGCCGCCAACGGAATCTTATATGCGGTGAACGCTGGCAATGGTGACAAGCTGTGGAGCTATGCCACGGGAATAATCCCGAACGCCGTGACTTCCTCGCCCGCGATTGTAGATGGGGTGCTCTACATTCTTGCTGGAGACTACATTTCTGGGAAAAGCAGTATCTATGCATTCTCGATAGGCGCCGATCTGTTTCTGCGGGTAAACCCGTCTACGATGACGATCCATCAGGGCGACCTGCTCACCTATGCCTTCCCGGTATGGAATCTCGGACCTGACAATGCCGTTCACGAGGTGCTGAATACACAGGTGCCGGCCGGCACAACATTCGACTACATCCGAATCTCCGGCACCCCGGGGCTGGGTACCTGTACGCATCCGCCTTATCTGGGAACAGGACAGATCATTTGTCACGAAAACGGTGCCATGGCTCCGAACACGACATGGACCGTGCGCGTGACGGTGAAGGTGACGGCGTCGCCAGGTACGGTGATCTCGGCGAATGCAGCGACGATGGCGGATACGCCTGATCCAAACATGGCCAATAACACGGCGAGTGTGAGCCTCAAGGTGCAGTAGGCGTGGAAACTTCTCGACGACAAGGGGAGCCGGCAAAGCGCGTATCCCTTGATGCTATCTGTTTACCGCGATGACTTGTCGTAGGCAATTAATAATCACCAATTCCATTTGTTTATGCTGGGGTGTTTGAGGGAGAGTGAGTAGAGGGTTTAAAAACAGCAAATGTGCGATCGCATGAATCCGGGCTCACGTGTAGAGCGCATTTGAGGAAAATGCTTTGAGAGGGTGAATGTGTGGAATGGCCGATCTCTTACCTATTTTAGAAGTTCTCCAACAACCACGCATTGCTGTTATGGGCGAAGTAAGGCATCGCTACGTATCGTCCATCGGGCGACGGCACGGCCCACGGCATACTCACGCCCTTCGGCTCCCATAAGACATTGGCACGCCCGTGAAGATCGACATGAAGCAGGACTCCGCTGGGCTGCAAGCTGGAGGTGAAGAAACCCTTTCCGTCAGAGGTCCAATCCAGGCTTTGCAGATTGTTCCAATGCTGCACCGTGATCTTCTCGTCGGTCCCCGTTGCGAGTGAGAGCACATGAATATCGCCGCTTGCTTGTTTCATGATCGCGATCTTGCTGGCATCCGGAGAAAGAGCCCATACATAGGACCACTCCGGCTCTACTTCATACCGCGTCACTTCATGGCCGCGTCCAAGCACCGGATCGAAGCTGATGAATGCCGCATGGGTCCTATCCACATACGTTTGGATCATGCATTCGGTCACAGGAAACTGGGCACATCGAGGCGTGTCGAGCATCGCGTCCGACAGGATCTTTTCGATTGGACCACCGGCAACCGAAACCCTCAGCAGATCCACCTGGACTCCGGGGTCATAGCCTTTCCGATACGCGGCCCATATCAACCATTTCCCATCCGGGCTCATGCGCGGAAAAATGGCCCCCAAACCGGTAGAGTCAATCCCAGTCACAATGGGGGTAGCCGGTGCTTCTTCGAGAGGCTGCCGATAGAACCCCCATGTGCGGTCTCGATTCGATACAAAAATAATGCTCTTGCTATCCGGGGACCAGGCAGACGGAAACTCCTCGGCAGTGGTCAACGTGACATGTTTTGGAGGGGTGATGCTCGTAACTCCAGGTGAGAGGCCGGCCACATAAACACTGTACTCATGCGACTGCTTCAGAAACACCAGCCGCCTGGAGTCCGCTGTCGACGAAGTCGAGCTCATGCAGTATCCCACGCTGTGCGACAGCTGGGCGGGCTGTACTGAGAATTTGCCGGTCGATTGATTGATGCGTGTGACCCAATAATTGCAGGTGTCGCCACTTACATCGGGTTCTCCCAGCACGTACAGGACGCGCCCGTCCGGAAGCCAGTGAAGGCTCCGCAGTCTGCCGTCGGAAAGCAGCTTTGTGACCGGCCCGCCCTTCACCCCCCGTGTCTCCATCGTCACCTGGAGATCCCGGCCGCTCCAGTCATTTCGCATATAGAGCAGTCGTGTGCCATCTGGAGACCAGACAATGCTCCAGTAACTGTTCTTCTCGCCCGCGTCATAGAGCTTTCGCGGCGTTTCGCCGTTGGGGCCCATCAGCCATAGCTCCCGCCTCCACACCCGCGTGAAGGCCACTGTATTGCCGTCAGGGGAAACGGACATCACGAGGGCGTCATCGAGAACTTTGTGGAGCGTTCCGCCAACCACAGAAGCCTGCCACGTAGTCGGCGGATCATCCTTATTCAGAATCGAAGCAGCCAGGAATCTCGTGCTGTCCGGCAGCCATCGGATGCGCCAGGAAACCTGCGTATCGCGAAATTCCGCCGGCTGAGCAATGTCGTGCGTCTCGCCCGTCTGCAGCAGCTTTACGTGGATTCCCAAGCTGTCGCTGAAAGCCAGATACTTCCCGTCGCCGGAAATTTCGGCATCGAATACCGGGTTATCATTGGAATTAATCGTCAGCTGACGCTCGCTCCATTCACCCTGATGTGCGGAGCGAAAATGCGTCCACCAGAAGAACCCGACCGTGACACCGGCTATGAGCAATGCTGCTACAGCGGTCCCGATTCGCACTGGGGAAAGAATCGGTGTGCGGATCGGTGCCGGAGATTCAACTGATGCTGATGAATTGACGGAGCCGTCGGTGGCCCCGGCTGGCGAGCTTTGAGCTTTTATCGCCGTCAGAATTCTGTCCAGATCAGCCCGCATCTCCGCCGAAGTCTGATACCGCCGTGCACGATCTTTCTCGAGCGCTTTGGTAATAATCGATTCAAGCGCAGACGGCACGTCTGCAGCGAGCTGCCTCACGGGCGGCGGCTCTCGATGCACAATCGCATCCTGCACTATCGCCGCCGTCTCTCCCGTGAATGCCCGCTGACCGGTCGCCATCTCATACAACACCAGGCCAAACGAAAACAGATCGGTTCGGGCGTCCAGATCCTCGCTACGCACCTGTTCCGGAGACATATAGCCTTCTGTCCCCAGCGCAGCTCCAGTTCGGGTCAGATGAAGGCTCCGCAGCTTCGCCGCCTCTGCTTGCGGAGGGCTCTTCTCGCTCTCCCTCGCGCCTGCTGAATCCGGCTCAAGCAACTTGGCGATCCCGAAGTCCAGAATCTTCGCTACACCACGATGAGTAACGAAGATATTCGAGGGCTTCACATCGCGGTGAATGATGCCCTTCTCATGCGCTGCTTCCAATCCCCCTGCAATCTGGGCCGCAAGCTCGAGCAGCTTTATCACTTCGAGCGGCTTATGGCTGGCATTCGAGGAAACGACCTCCCGCAGAGTGTCGCCCTCGAGAAACTCCATGACGATGAAAGGCTGCCCTTCATGCTCGTCAATCTCATATATGGTGCAGATATTCGGATGGTTCAGCGCCGAGGCAGCGCGCGCTTCGCGCTCAAAGCGTTCCAGTGCGTGCTGGTCTCCACTCAGTTCCTCGGGCAGAAATTTCAATGCCACTCGCCGGGCGAGTTTGATGTCTTCAGCCTTGTAGACAATCCCCATCCCTCCGCCGCCAACAAATTCCAGCACGCGGTAATGCGAGACTTTTCTGCCGATAAGCCCTGCGGACGGCACCAACGAAGACGGCGCTGGCTCTGACGCCTTTTCATCTGTCCAGTCGACTGGCCGCAGCCACCGGTAGCCGCGCCTGGCCAACGTTTCGATGTAGCTCGGATCACCAGCGCTGTCACCCAGGGCCTGGCGCAATCGGTTCATGGCAGCGCTGATGCTGTGCTCGAACTCTACAACGGTGTCGTTGGGCCACAGTCGTTTGCGTATTTCCTCTCGAGTCACGATCTCGCCCGGACGCTCAATCAACATGGCGAGAATCTGGAAAGACTGCTCAGGAAGACGGATCACCTTTCCGTTGCCGTTCCGCAACTCTCCCGTCCGCAGGTTCAACACGAAGGTTTCGAACCTGGCGAGAAAAGGGTCCCGGGCGCCCTTTTGCATACTGGACCTCGGATAGCGTGGGTTGTTTACCAGGTGAGCAGGCGTTCGACGGAGCGATCTGGTACTCGGAAACGTTACACCGGCGACGTCTCGAACGAAAAGCTCTGAGTCTAAGTAATTGATTTGGCGAAAATTGTGACAGGTGATTAAAAAGTGATCTAGGCGTGATGCGGATTGCATGGCAACTTTTCGCGCCATACGGCAGAGTCTCTATCCGAAGCAGCGTACCAACACGCTTCCGGAGAAGACTCTATGCGAATCAGGCACCTGAGCCTCATCGTTGTTGTGACCTTCCTGGGCTCTACCCTCTATACTCAGGAATCCAGCACCATACACGCCAACCATTCGCGCTACAAGGTCGTCGACGTGGGAACCTTTGGAGGCCCCGATGCCGACGTCCTCGTACCACCGCCTGCTGCGCAAATCTTAACCAACTTTGGCATTTTCGTCGGTGCCGCTGAAACAAAGTTGCCAGATCTTTTCGCGCCAAACTGCTTCAAAACGGATTGCTTAGTAGAGGAGGGCCTCCTGCATTTTGCCGGATCTTCCATCGACATTGGCTCCCTAAAGCACGGCTACAGTGCCATTCCTATCGCGGTAAATGACTTCGGAGAGGCGGTAGGGTTTGCTCAAAACGGCAAGATCGATCCTCTCACCGGGAACCCCGAACTCAAAGCCGCCCTCTGGAAAAACGGACGCGTGATCGACCTAGGTACTCTAGGCGGCAACGGCGCAAGTGCCAATGCCATCAACGACCGCGGGCAAATCTTCGGTGGAGCGCTCAACACCATCCCAGACGGAGATTCTTCTTTTCCATTCTTCATTCCCGGCGCTACCCAGGCGCATGCCGTTCTCTGGGAGCATGGGGGGATAAAAGACCTCGGTACGCTTGGTGGGGCCGATAGTGTCGTGTACCAGGCCAATGAATCCGGCCAAGCAATGGGTATCTCGTTCACCGACAACATGAGGCACGATAGCACCGGACTTCCGACGACACATCCGTTTCTTTGGGAGCACGGAGAGATGCACGATGTGGGTTCGCTCGGTGGAGCGTATAGCGAAGCGTACGGTCTTAACAATCGCGGAGCGGTCGTTGGTTTCTCGTTGCTCGATGGAGATGCGATCAAGCATCCGTTCTTGTGGAAACGCGGAGCTTTGACCGACCTTGGAACGTTAGGAGGAGACAACGGCGTGGCGTGGGCGATCAATGATCTTGGTCACATTGTGGGTCGGTCCGACGTGCCAGGCAGCCAATCGCATCATGCTTTCCTTTGGCGCAATCATCAGATGGTTGATCTGGGAGCGCCGCACGGGAATGCCTGCAGTACTGCTGAAACCGTCAACATCTTCGATCAAGTGGTCGGTGATTCCGGTGAATGTAACGTGGGAGGCGATCCGTTTCTTTGGGAAAACGGTAAGATCTTCGCATTAAGCGACCTGATATTACCAGGTTCGAATCGCATCGTATTCGATGCTTTCCAGATCAATGATCTTGGCGAAATTGTGTCTCTCTGTGCGACGCCGGAAGGAAATGAGCACGTCTGCCTTCTTATACCGGTTCGAGGCGATGATCCCAGCCACATTCAGCAGAGTGAGTCACTCCAGAGCTCTCGACTTCTCACTTCGAACTTGCCGCTGACGGGAGAGCGGCGGACCGGGAATAAGCCTGGTTTTCGCTTAAGTGGGCAGAATCCGTGATCGGATGAGCACGCCTTCGGCAATCCCACGAACACGAAGGAGAAGCAGCCATGAGTCC
>Ga0207060_10105_pt1 | contig 32966 bp, 37 predicted proteins | sample Alteio_BWMinCont_30_FD_153270 | JGI IMG/M metagenome (GOLD analysis project Ga0207060, IMG submission 153270) | Enriched cells from forest soil in Barre Woods Harvard Forest LTER site, Petersham, Massachusetts, United States -... | ecosystem: Environmental > Terrestrial > Soil > Temperate forest >...
ACAAACGTTCTACCGACTTCAAACGGGGAGAAGCTGGAGTTTGTCACGCCAGTAAACCCGTTCACAACCGAAGCCTGATAGCTCAAGACATAGTAGAATGCCAGCATTGTGATTATGGCAATCACTATAGTAGTGCTTGCAACGATACTCGGCGCTCTGCCGTAGGATTTTCGAACGCGAGATAAGCTACTTTTTCTTTCGATTTTTCTTCCGAGGTAAATTCCGGGACCAGTGAAGAGCAGGGCAAGGAGTATGATCGACGCAGCTGAGGTGGGGTAACCACTGCAGTCAACACAGGAAAGATCTAGCGAGAGAATTAGGGCAAGTAACACTCCCGAGATTCCACAGAATATCTTGCTCAAAATACTTACGAGGTTACCACGATCCAAGATCAACATATTACCGGCTAGAGCTGCTGGGGCACCTGCGAGAAACCACTGCAAATAATTGTAGGGGTACGGGACTGTAACGCCGGCGAATATGTGGGTAATAGGAAAGAAACTTAGAGCGAACCCAACGAGAGTAGTAACTACGAGCTGAAATGTAGTATCAATCCATCTATTCCTAGTTCCTGGTCCTCGATACCATTGCTTCATCGAAGAAGCTGAAGTGATCACACCAAGGGATCCGAAGAGAAGTAAATCTCTCAACGCCGCGAGCCCGTCGGGCGAGCTAACATAGCATTCCTTTACGGTGCAAAATGGCTCGACATAAGCAACTAATATGAAGAGGAATGAAGCGATCAGAGGTGGAAGAATGGATGCTTTCTTGTCTCTTCCAACTACAAAAGCAGAAATGACCCCGCTTACGATAAACCAGGCAATGTCGAACCAAAGTCTTGAAACAGAAAAAGTGCCGTAATCACGGCTCGCGATTGCGTAGAGATAGTAAGTGTACTTTTCAAAAGCAACTGGCGGGACGAGTATTATTACCGAGGCAAGAACAACACGTAATGCCGGTCCAATTGTTTTGTTTCGTCCGATCAAAAGACGAGAGTTCTCCCGCGTATGTTGCAAATCAAGAAAACTGAGATTTGAGGATGGAGCGAATTTTTCAATAACCTCAGGATAGCAAGGCTAACAGGTGCCGACATATCGCGAACCCAGATAATTTAGCTGGAGCAAGTTCTCAATTATTTGAGCATAGTTACCATGAAGTCCGTTCCCCATACAAGAGGAGGTCTTATTGAAAGGCGGTCAATCAATCACGAAGTACTGGTTGACCGAATTAAGCAAGACTCACGTATGGACTGATTTTCACAATGTCGTAACTGGCCGAATGAAATCTCGAATCGCTCCGATTCCATTCATTAGCTGAGCTCCCAAACCAATCTGCCAGATGACTATTGGATAAACGGCCATCCTCTCGACAAAACCAGCACCGAGCTTGCCGCCGAACGCTCTCGTGAAAGGACCGCTGAACAAGACCGGGAAAAGCCACGCGAGCACGAGTATTCCAAGAGCTAGCGAAACATACCTGAATGGAGATCTAATGAATCTAAAAGCAAGAATCGCCGCGATAGCTCCGCTTACGAAAGCGATGTACGAGCTCAATTCATGGATGCCGAGATAAGTTTCTGGAAAAATGCCAGCCAAGAGTGAACCCAAGCCCCACAAACCGAAAAAAATCGTGAAAGTTCTCTTTTTGACTTCGAGCCTGAACAGATAGGCACTCGATACTGCAAAAAGTCCCATCAGCGCCAGCGTTGCGTTCCAGATTGTGGATGAAGGATAGTTAATTGTACACGCGCCACCGCCAATCGGACATGTAGCTCCTAGATCGCTCAAAAAATTCTGTGATACGTTGTAATTTGGATAATATGATTCAGCGAGAATCACAAAAAGAATCCATTGTGCAGCTCCTACAAAGGCAAGTATTCCGGCAATTTTGAGATTCCGCTCAGTCATCTTACAGAAAACGGAATTCGCATGCTTTGACGATATAAAACAATTATCGAATTGTTGGATTTATCGTCTCAATGCAAGACTAATCGCAGCTGCAAGGAACCATACTTCCTGAATGATTAGGATCATTATGGCAGGTATAGTTGCAGAATTAGTAAAGAGTCCTGCAAACCCAAAGATCTGGAAAGCCAGTCCGGTAACAAGCGCCCATGACCAGAAGAACCTCGGAAGTATCCTGGAACCTCTGAGAACAAAACCAAGAGGGAGCAGGATTGACGGAGCTATGAAAAACGAATGGATGAAAACGAAAGTTAGATCGAAACTCGTCAGTGCGGCTTCCGGATGGCCGTTTGCAGTTGCAAGTACTATGTCGATGAAATAACTACCTTCTATCAGACTGAGGACAACAACAGTCCCCGAAGCTAGCATTGTTATCCAGCCGGAAAACTTCGTCCAAGCTTTAGAGAGATAGACAAGGCCTAGGACAAAGACAACACTAAGTAGACTCCCGGTTCCCTGCAGCCACGCTGCCAGAAGATAGTAGGTCTGATAGTTTGAAACGCTTTGAGCCAGCTGGGCAGAAGTCGCGTTTGCCTGCGGAAACGGGAAGATCACGAACGGCGCGGCGAAGTAAAGCAGAAGAGCCATAACTCCGAAGATTCCGGCGAGGGAAAGCATGATTCGGAATGATATTGACGGGGAGCTGACGTCTTCATTAATTTCTGAAACACTTTTGGAACTTGGTAACATGGCGGACATCCAGAATCATTTGAAGCATTGCAGGATGCTTTCAGTGTACGCCTCATTCAACTAGGATTTTCGACAAATTATTGCCAGATCTGGCTTTCCACCTGTGGGAACTTTTTTTCTAGATTACCTCGAATTGTTAAGTTTTCTTCCTACCATGGACCATTCGGAAGATATCTTCGAATCTTGGATCGGAGCGCAGATTGTCAAAATGCGGCTCATTGAAATTCATGTGAAGTGAATTTGAATGCTCGGCTACTTCTTTTCGCAACCATTCAATGGCCTTTTCGTTCCTCCCAATAGAGGCATTCGCAAGTGCAAGACTTGTGCTGGACACATATTTCTCGGTCGCTTTTGCCTCAAATTCAGCAACGAGCTTTTCCCCCTCAACCCTTCTACCTGATGCAGCGTAGGCGAAAATCAGATCGGGTGTGAAACCGAAATAATCGCTCGCGAGCTCACCCGCTTTTTGAATTTCGGATATGGCTTCATCATATTCGGCGAGGCCCAAGAGAGCGAGTCCCAGTCGAGAGTGCGCATATGCAAAGTTGGGAGAGACTTCCAAAACACTTCTGTATTGGGCTACTGCTTCCTTGTATTCACGGGCAAACAATAAGCTGTCACCAATGTTCGAGCCTATTATCGCGGACAACGGATCGAGCTTTTTGGCTTCCAAAAGCTCATAGCGCGCTTCCTCGAATCGACCGAGCGGAGTCAGAATTCCGTTCCCGTACCAGTGGTGAGCTGTCGCGTAATTTGGATTCAACTCTATAGCCCGCTTCATCTCTCGCTCGGCTTCTACCATGTTCCACTCGTATCCGACAAGGATTGCGCCATTCGAAACATGGGCCTCGGCACTGGAATCATCCAATTCCAGAGCCTTCTTTACATAGGTTCTTACCTTCTCGATTACATCGGCCGGACTCGCATAACCCCAGTTATCCAATAGAAAATAGCAATCAGCGAGCCCGGCATATGCCCTTGCATAATTCGGATCTCTCTTGATAACTTCAGTGAAGTATTGAATTGCTTTCTCTAGTCCTTCCTTTGTTCGCTCGTTCCAGTAGTATCTCCCTTTAAGGTACAGCGTGTAGGCCTCAATGTTCGTCGTGGGAGCCGTTTCGAGCTTTTTCTTCTCCACTGAAAGCAGCTGAACTTTCAACGCATTTGCAACATGTTCTGAAATATCGCTCTGAATTTTGAAAACATCCTGTATCTCTCGGTCGTAGGTCTCAGACCAAAGGTGATCGTCCTCCGCCGCATCGATCATCTGGACGGTGACTCGAACACGGTTCCCGGCTTTTCTTACGCTCCCCTCCAGAATTGTACCGACACCGAGATCTTTGCCGATTTCTACAAGCGGCTTTGGTTTAGACTTGTAAAGCATTGTAGACGTCCGGGAGATCACCTTTAGTTCGCGGATTTTTGACATCGTCGAGATCAGTTCTTCGGTCAGACCGTCGGAGAAATATTCGTCTGCAGGATCGGGGCTTATGTTAGTGAATGGGAGAATCGCGATGCGTTTCCGGTCGAATGCTCTGGTTTCCATTTTACCTTTTTCCTTCGATGATGGGATGACGCGATAGATTTGAACCGGCTCACTCACATTTTTCAAATCGTGAGCGTACAGGCTTACAAATGACACATCTTTCAGTTTATTTCTGACCTGATCGTACACCTGCTGGGAAATGCAAATCCCCCCGGGTTCGGCGAGTGGACGGACTCGCGATGAAATGTTTACCGCGTCCCCCAGAATGTCTCCGTTCTTCGTTCTGATCACGTCCCCGACATGTACTCCTATGCGGATCTGGAGCGCCTGCCCTAATTCCTGAGCTCCTATCTGACTATCCTGCATTGCTTCTTGGATCGCTAAAGCGCACCGAACGGCTGAGAGAGCGTTTGAGAACTCTACAAGAAAGGAATCCCCAATTGTCTTCACTTCTCTGCCGCCAAATTTTCCAAACTGCCGACGGAGAAGATCGTTGTGTTCTGCGAGCAATCTTAATGCGAGATCCTCATCTTTCTGTGATAGGCTTGTGTAGCCGACGATGTCAGTGAACATTATTGCAGCGAGCCTTCGCTCCTCTGTAACTTGACTCGCATGATCCATTCCGGGCTTTGCTCCCTAAGTCCTAAAGCTCTCAGTCTTTAGATTGTTAGTGTCTGATAGTTTTTACCAGCTCGACCTTGGCTGAGGAACGTGGAGCTCGTTGTATTCTTGCGCGGCGCCGTAAGCGTCGAATGCCTGCCACACCCATCCACCGAGGAAAAATATCCCAAATAGCGCCATGCCCACGTATCCAACGAGTATGATCGATAGTATCACGCTGAGCCAGAAAAGTCCGCCGACAAAAAGTCCGATGAAAAACAGACCAATGCCGCGCGCAAACTTGCCCGCATAAATGTGTCCAATTCCCCAGAGCGCAAAGATTCCAAAGATTAACGCAAGTCCTAACGCAATCCACGGCCTTTTACCAACGCGGTAGGTAGTCGTCGCTCCAACCGTGTCGTAAGGCTGCCGAGAGGAAAAGCTGCTGTGCTTCATCAGGGCAGCGCCGCAGGACTGACAGTAGGCAAGGTTTGGCTCGACCATCCGCCCGCACCGGGGACAGAATTCCATGTTTATGTTAGAAGCGCGCTTTCAGATATTTTAGGATCCTCATGAAACGAGTTCAAATCGCCAACGAAAACGGAATAAGTGAATCTGGCACAGTCCACCCTAAGATCACGGCTTACACGGAGTCATATCTTCCGCATAGATTGCTGGTGCTACCAAAGATCGAATAGTTGCATCAACGTGCCTCGAGATCGCCCTTCATCTTGGGTGCGGCGAGGATTCCGTGGAATGCCAAGCTTGCGAGCTTTATTGTTACAAATGAGATAGCAAAGACGGCAGCGAAAACGACTATTATTCCGAAGGCTTCAATGCCCAACTGGTGAAGCGCGGCAACGCCTCCACCAAAAAGCAGCCCATCCGGCACGGTAGGATTTCCTGATGCTGTAGCATAAACCGCCTGCGAGAAAAAGCCGATCATAACCACTCCGAATAGTCCGCCGGTCAAATGTCCCGGAAGTAGACCTATGGGATCAGTGAACCACTTTCTTTTCCCAAACCACACTTCCGCCCCAAAAAAAAGCGGTCCCGAAATTATTCCAAGAAGTATTGCGCTCGCTGGACTGACAAATCCCGCGACAGGCGTGATCACAATTAGCCCCATCAATACGCCATTGCCCATATAGATTAGTCCCGGGTTTTGTCTTCTCTTCCAGTAAACGGTGAGCATCAGCGAAAGAAAGCTCGCTGCGGCGCAGAGAAATGTAGTCAGCGCAACCGCAATGGTAGAGGAATTAAACGCGAGTACGCTTCCGGGATTGAAGCCAAACCAGCCGAACCAGAGGAGGACGATTGCGAGCGTGAGCCAGCTAGGGACGATGTTAATCGGAACCTGGATACTTTTCTTCAAGCCCGCCCTTTTTTCCTCCAACCACAGCTGCACAAGTATCGCAAGACCCGCGGCTCCCGCGGCGCCGTGGACAACGAGTCCTCCAGCGAAATCCCTCATTCCCAAAAGGTACAGCCAACCAGTGGGATTCCAGATCCAGGCGGCAGGCAGATTCCATATTATCAGAAAATACACAACCGCGAATAGAGCGAATGCTTCAAGTTTTACCTTCTTTAGGACGACAATTCCCACCAGAGCAAGCGTCACCGTGGCAAAAGCAGTTTCGAAGAAAAAGTACGTCCCGAGCGAGAGACCAGTTCCGAAATACTGCACGGTCATCGACCAGAACACGCCAGTCGCGTTGGACGCGCCACCGAGCAAAAATCCCGGAGAATATAGAGGAGATCCGATAATGCCACCGAGTACAGTCGGGGCGAAGGCGGTGTTGAATCCAATGATTGCCATCACCAAAAATCCGATTCCGGTAATGAGCATAACCTTCAGGAGGCTTGTGTGCGAGTACTCCTCTCCCAGCTCTCCGAATTCCAAAAGACCAACCGATCCAGTCATAGTAAAGACCAAAAGTGCGGCGATCAGGACGAACAGATTGTTTGCAAGGAAATCTGCCAAATAGAAAGACACTCGATAAAATTGTCTCCTTATTGCCTAAGAAATCACGGATAAAAATAGATCTAAAAACCGTCAATCAAACCCGTAACAAGACATTTAGGCGTGACAAATGTAAGCGGGCCCAGGCCAAAAAAGTGTGACATTAACTACCAGGTAGCCTTCTTTTGATGCATTTACGAGTAATCCTAACTACAGCTAAACTGCCGGCACTACTACTGGCTTTCCTCTCATTAGCGACGGAAAGATTGCGGAAGCATTGATTGCGGCAAGGATAATTAGAGCGATCCGGAATCCGACGAGAAATTCGGATCTTGCCAGCGCTAGCATTGAAGGCTGAATAGTTCCCTGAATGAGTGGCGAGAGAAGAGCATAAGAAATGCCGGAAGTCAGGAACAGTACTGAAATGCCGTAACTCGCGGTAATTCCGATGTTGAACATTGTCTGCCGAAAGCCCGATGCGATGCCAATCCGGTTCGTCGGAACTCCACTAACGATAGCTCGAGTATTCGTCGGGTTGAAGATTCCGTTCCCCGCGCCGACAAAGGCGATAACGATAGCAAGGAATGCGTATCCGGTAGTTTCACCGAATGCTACCATTGCAAGAATGCTGACAGTACCAATCGCAAGTCCAATCGTAGCGAGGATCTGCGGAGAGTATTTGTCAGAGAGTCTTCCTCCCCAGAGCGAGAAAACGAGGTATGTTGCATCCAGCGGGAGTATTGAGAGTCCTGCCTGCAGCGGCGAATATCCGAGACCGACCTGAAAGTAAAAAGCAAGAAGGACAATAATTGTGTTCAAGACTATAGAATTCAGAAGCTGAGCGATCCCGCCCATGGCAAAGGATCTGATCTTGAACAACCTGAGATCCAGCAGCGGATTTGCGACCCTCGATTCTACCTCAGCAAAACCGGCGATGAATACGAGACCGCCAAACAGGAGAGCGAAGCCAAGGTTGATCGAACCCGTGCCGTAACTCAGGTAGGTAATGCCTAGGAGTACCGAGGTCAGCCCGATGGAAAATAATCCAAAACCAGCCCAGTCCATCTGCTTTGAGGGATCGAGGACGGAAATCTCCTTGAGCCTCTTGTACGCCCAGACGGTCCCGAATATTCCAATCGGGATGTTGATGTAAAATAGACCACGCCAGTCGACGATTGAAAGCACTATGCCGGAAAGCGTGAGACCAGCGACATTGCCCAGCCGGATGGCCGTCTGGTTGATGCCGAGCATCGTGCCGAGCTCGCTTTTCGGACTTGCATCGACGACGATCGCGTAGCTGTTGGTGATCAAGAACGCAAAGCCAATTCCCTGGATTACCCTGAAGCCGATGAGCTGGAATGAGTCTTGGGCTAGTGAGCATAGTGCAGAGCCGACCGTGAAGATGACAAAGCCCAGGTTGTACAGTTTTACCCTGCCAAATTGATCTGAAATTCTTCCAACCAGAAGAAGGCCGACGGTTCCCGCGAGCAGATAGGACTGACCAATCCAGACTACTTCCTCCGCACTTGCATGGAGCTGGTGAGCAACCGTTGGAAGTCCAACGACTAGAATTCGACCGTCAAGTCCGGCCATGAAGGTACCAATAATCGTGACTGTTAGTGCGGTCCACTTGTACTGCAAAGATTCGGGCGGTTTGCAATTTTTACTCGAGCTCTATAACAGCTTCATCAAGGAGGAAGATATCCAACGGGGCATGTTCCAAGTTGAATAGAAGGAGCTACGGACATGGGATTGATTGCGAATACGGAAACGTTTGTTTCTCCGGTAATTGCATAAAGAAGCTGACTGTGTGAAGCGAAAGCTTGGCCAGGGTCAGGTCTCAACCTTCACGTTTTACCCGAGAACCACATTTCCCCCGGACATCTTGTCCGGTGAAGTTTACAACTACGGAGTCAATTTCTCGAACGGAGATTCGATATCGGGTTCGCTGATTGCGCAGTGAGCAAGTTACTGTAATCAAAGAAAACCCAGAATAATGCTTTTGTTCCGGTCGAACATTAAATCCTAACACCCTTCATTACGGAGTTACATCGTTGACCAAGACAATTTCTATTAGAGATCAGGATTACAAGAGTCTAATCGCCGTTAAAAGGGATAATGAAAGTTTCAGCGAGCTTTTGGAGAGGCTTATGAAACATCAGACACCGTCGGAGATTCTGAAGTCTCTGAGAGGAACGTGGGAATTGTCGAGGGAGGAAAAGAGGGAATTCTTCGCCGATGTCAATTCGCGTTGGTAAAAACTAAGATCTTGATTGGAATAGCTTTACGAGGTAAATCAAGAAGGCACAGTCCTTCCATTTATCAAAAGGGGTTAGCCTGATCTCTCATCGAAACCCTTTAACCAAAGTCCCTTAACCTACATTTCCGTACCATAATTTGACCGCAAAGGCATTCCTTCTGATAAGTGCCGAGATTGGGAGAGAAAGAGACGTAGCCAGCGAGCTGCATTCGATCCAAAACGTAAAGGAAGTTCATGTGACCTATGGGGTCTACGATGTGATCGCGAAGGTCGAGGCAGATAGCCCGGAGAAGCTAAAAGAGACGATAACTAACAGGATCAGGTCCCTGGAACACATCAAGTCGACCCTTACCATGGTCGTCGTTGAAGAGTAGCAGTCCGGCTTACTCTTCTTAGCAGATGCATCTTTTCTGAGTCCTGTCATTCCTCGTTGAGTACTGGCCAGAAGCTAAAGGTCCAGTGTCCAACTTCGGGAAATACAAAGTCGTGATGGAACCCAAAAAAGTTAAACTCTTTTCGATTTTCATGGCTCCCGGAACTCTTTGTTTGAGGTTGGAAAATGGCGCTGATCGCTGGCGTCCCGAAGGAGAGCGCCACAGGCGAAAAACGCGTCTCGATCACGCCTGATGCGATCTCCAAGCTCAAGGACTTTACAGTTTTAATTGAGCACTCTGCCGGCGAGGCTGCAAATATACCTGACTCTGCGTACACCGAAAAAGGGGCAACGATTGCGCCCGATTCTGCTTCTCTGTATTCACAGGCTGACATTATCTTCAAGGTGCAGCCGCCGACACCGGCAGAAGCTGGTCAGCTCAAGGAAGGTTCAACTGTAATTTCGTTTCTTTATCCCGTGGCAAATCTCGAAACCGTTCGAAAACTGGTCGAGCGGAAAGTTACTTCGTTTGCGATGGAGCTAATTCCTCGAATCAGCCGCGCGCAATCCATGGACGCACTTTCCTCGCAGGCAAACGTTTCCGGATACAAAGCGGTTCTGATTGCTGCCGATTCACTGCCCAAGCTCTTTCCAATGATGATGACCGCCGCGGGCACAATCTCGCCGGCCAGGGTCTTCGTTTTGGGAGCAGGAGTTGCAGGTCTGCAAGCGATTGCAACCGCGCGCCGCCTGGGAGCCGTCGTCGAAGCTTACGACGTTCGTCCTATCGTCAAAGAGCAGATCATGAGTCTCGGGGCAAAGTTTGTCGAAGTTGCCGTCGAGGCAAAAGATGCACAGACGGCAGGTGGCTATGCAAAGGCCCAGTCCGATGATTTCTACAAAAAGCAGCAGGAGCTTCTCGCCGACCATGCAAGGATGTCAGACGTGATAGTTACCACCGCGCTGGTTCCGGGTCAAAAGGCCCCGATATTGGTGTCCGAGGACGCGGTAAAGGGAATGCGAGCGGGTTCTGTAATTGTTGATCTTGCTGCGGAAGCAGGCGGAAACTGCGCTCTAACTGATCCGGGCAAGACCGTAGTGAAATACGGCGTGACAATCCACGGTCCTTTCAACGTGCCTTCCACGATGGCGCCGCAGGCAAGCCAGCTGTATGCGCGCAACATCACCTCTTTTGTTTCTGCCATATTCAAACAGGGTGTGATAAGCATCGACACAAAAGATGATTTGATCCGTGGTTCGCTAGTAATCAACAAAGGCGAGGTAGTGCACGAAGCGACCAAGAACGCACTTGCAAAGGTGGGAGGCGCGTAGAATATGGCAACCGACGCAGCTCAAGCAGATCTTGCTGTTAACCTATTGATTTTCATCCTTGCCACGTTTCTCGGCATCGAGTTGATCAGGCACGTCTCCAGGCTTCTCCACACGCCGCTGATGGCGCTGACAAACGCGATCTCTTCAGTTTCGATTGTCGCCGGTTTGATCGTGCTCTCCGAGCCTAAGAACGATTTCGTCTTGATCCTTGTCACAGTTGCAATCACACTCGCTGCGACGAACATTGTCAGCGGTTTCATGATCACTGGAAGGATCCTACGCATGTTCCGGCGCCGGGATCCGAATGAAGGAAAAAAGAAAGAACAACAGAAAGGTGCGGAGACAACGCCTAAATGAACGACGTACTCGTATCGTATCTCTACGTTATTTCGGTTATTCTCTTTGTACTTTCGCTCCGTTGGATGAGCGAGGTCAAGACAGCCCAGAGGGGAAACTGGGCAGCCGCGTCCGGTCTTGCTATCGCGATCATCGGGACACTGCTCGCGTACTACATACAAAGGGTCGATCTTCTCGCGGCGGGTTTTGTAATCGGCGCGTTGATTGGATCGCCGATCGCGCTCAGGTTACCCATGACAGCCGTGCCTCAGAGGACGGCAATGTCTCACGCTTTTGGTTCGATGGCCGTCGCGCTGATTGGAGCCTCCGAATACTACAACCGTGGCGCGAGCATTGATGCTTTCACGCTATCTGTACTTTCCGCAGAAATGATTCTCGGATTTCTGACTTTCACCGGAAGCATCATCGCATTTGCAAAACTGCAGGGATTGATTCCCGGAAACCCGCTGATATATCCGGGCAGAGTTTACATCAGCCTATCCACGCTTGCGATTGCGATCGTGCTGGGTATCTACTTTGTCCTAAATCCGGGCGACTCGATAATCCTACCGATCATGGCAGGGTTTGCAATGTTGTTTGGGTTTCTACTGGTTATGGCGATCGGCGGAGCGGACATGCCGACGGTGATTGCAATTTTGAACGCTTACGCCGGACTTTCTGCAGCCGGTCTCGGGTTTGTCCTCGACAACAAGGTCCTCATTGTCGCGGGTTCGCTCGACGGTTCTTCGGGGTTCATCCTCGCAGTCATCATGAGCCAGGCGATGAATCGCTCGTTCTTGAACGTGCTATTCGGTGGAGTCGGCGCAAAGATCGCGAAGAGTGATGAACCGAAGGGTGGTCAGGGGGCACGGCAGGTAACCGGCTTTACCGTCGAAGACGTTGCAACGATTCTTGACAACGCGAGAACTGTCATATTCGTTCCTGGATATGGATTGGCGGTCTCGCAGGCGCAGCACGTTGTGAAGGAACTTGCAGACGTGATGCAATCGCGCGACATTGACGTAAAGTACGCGATCCATCCGGTCGCGGGAAGGATGCCGGGGCACATGAATGTGCTGCTCGCGGAAGCGCAAGTACCCTATGACGAGCTATGGGAGATGGACAAGGTCAATCCACTTTTCCCTGAGACGGACGTTGCAATTGTAGTTGGAGCAAACGACGTTACAAACCCTGCTGCGCGAACAAAGGCGGATTCGCCGCTCTACGGCATGCCGATCTTGGATGTGGACAAGGCTAAGACGGTCGTATTCATCAAGCGCTCGATGAATCCGGGCTTTTCAGGAATGGACAACGAGCTGTTTTACCTGCCGAACACCATGATGGTTTTCGGGGACGCAAAGAGAGTGCTTACTGACCTTCTAGCTGCGTTGAAAAAGAGCTAGTCCCGGGCTTTTCTCGCACGTCTCTATGATTTGTAATGGCTTCGCACCAAGTTAACAAGCTGATTCCCTTTTGTGTGAAAGTCGAAATGCGATAAGAAAACCTGTGATTATTAAAACTAAACCAATTACCATGATTACACCATTGTTTCTTCTGTACCCAATTAGAGAGAAAACAAATCCCATAACCATCAAGACTATACTAAGAGTAGCAAGAAGATATGATTCTGAGAAATTCGGTCTGTACATTTAGTTCTCTTTTCGACTTTTTTAACTCTCTGAAGTAAGTTCTTTCTGTTAACTCCCGTCAGCTTTTGAGGTCTCAGTCTCAGAATTTGTTTTTCTCTTTTCATCGTTGATTCTTGAGTTTCGGATGATCTTCAATTCCCAATAAACAAGAGGTATTACGATAGCAGCGATAACGAGTAAAGTTACCCCTGCTTGAAAACAGTAAGAAGCATCCGAGGCACAGTCATCATTAGTTGGGTTAAGCTGTAAAAGCAAGAAAATCGGATCCATTCCTACGTCTTTCTGAATTTTTAGAAAGTTAAATTCTAAGTGGTTTGAAAATCCAGAGGCCGGCAACTATGCATTCTCTCTTTCCTCTCTCCCATTGGGTTTGGGCTTACTAGTAAATCCACTCGGTTTTTGGTATTTCATACTGCAGACTGTTCATAACCTTCTCTTCTTCCCTCGCGGTCTGCTTACCTAGATAGTGCCTAATTCCAAATCGAAGCATTGCAAGAAGAATGTAGACGGCGTCCTCTCCCATAGGAGTAAGAAAATAGCGCGGACCCTCGCTGTTTATTGTCTTCTTGACTAGTCCCTCGCTCGCCATTTGCTCCAGTCTCCTTGACAGTACCCGCGGCGTCAATCCGGGGTTGTTTGCAAGTATCTGTCCGAACCTTTGGAGTTTCAAGAAGGCGATATCACGTACTATCAAAAGGGTCCACTTCTTGCCGAACAATTTCAATGTGGCACGGATTGGATCTGCCTGATATTCGAGCTGCGGAGATATCTTTGGCAATCTGGTTTGATTTTCACGCATGCTCGATTTAAATAGTATCCAAAGGATATCGCCTGTGAATTGTCCTCTGAAGAGAACGATCCTGGGCGCATAACGAGAATGGCTGGAATGATCGCACACACTGAGCTAGCAAGTACAAATCCATCAGAGACCCGCGAATTTCTTTCAAGTGTCTTTGGTTGGGAATTTCAAAGCGCCGATTCTCCTAAGAATGAAATATTCTCATATCGAACTCCCGCCGGAGTTCAGGGCAGCGTCAGGAAAACTGCTCCGCAAGAACCCGCAAGCAGTTTGAACTATGTTCTCGTCAATGATATTCAAAAGGCCGAGGAAAAGGTTAGAGCATTCGGTGGCGAGATTATTCTCCCACGGGTTGATGTACCTAAGATGGGTAGCTTTTTCTGGTTCAAGGTTCCAGGCGGACCTATCCTTGCGTGCTGGCAAGATTCACCGAAAGCTTAGACAGTAATTGTACCCTAATTCCAATGTCAAATTAGGAAGATTACGCAATCAAGTATAATGACCAGTACTATTAATTGAAAATTTCTTGAGTTAACTACTATCCGATCTGTCCCTAGCCTAGTTATATACTATCCAAAGGATACTATTGTTTGAGGTTTTTCAAATGGTACAATCTGCAAAGGATATTGTTCTAGCCTACCAAAGGGCACTAGGAAATCAGGACTATACCACTGCGCGGACGTATTTGCGCGACGATCTCTCGTTCCGCGGTCCACTGGCATCGCACGACAAACCCGAAGGTTTGCTCAAGGATCTCGAGCAGTTGCACCACATTGTAAAAGGTGTTGATATGAAAAAAGTGTTTGTGGATGGGGACGATGTCTGCCTACTCTACGACTTGATAACGACCAACCCGCCAGTGACTTCGTTCACATGTGAATGGTACCACGTTAATGATGGCAAAATCGCTTCGATCAGAGTAACATTTGATGCTAGACCGTACGCTGCAATGTTCGAAAAGAGAGCCGCTGGAAACTAACTCTTTATACACCAAGTCCATCGCGAACGTTCTACCATTGCCGTTCTGCCCCTACTGCGATTTCCAGATCCCGCTTTCCGATGCAAAGTTCTGTCCGAACTGTGGAAAAGCTATCGCGCCGGCAACAATGATGAGTCGAACCGTCGTACATCCAGCAATGCAGTTGACGGGTGAATCGCCTCTTCCTCTCAACGAAGAACCGGGAGGACGTTGGCTACTACATCCAGGCGAACAAATTGCGTGGGAGAAGGATTTCAAGGAGGGACTCATCCACAGGCATGTCGAAAAAGCCTATGTCATTACAAACCAGCGAGTAGTCGCGATTGACATTGTGAATCGCGCAGTCATAGTGTCTCTGCCATTGCGAGACACCGAACTTGTTGTGATGGATCGGCACTCGAGCTCAAGTTCAACCGGGGTTGGGTCGTACCGTGGTGGTATGGGAACAAGCTTTCGAACCGGCACATCTAGAAGCATAGGGTCGCTGGTCTTCATAGAAAATGGAGTTGAAAGGATCCGATTGATCGGGCTGGGAGACCCTGATGGGGTGAAGAATCTCTTCACGTCATTGAAAAGATCAGCACCTTAGCAAGAATCGAGCTTACGGTTTATCATAAGAAAATGCTTAGAAATCAAGCCACTTTCTCGACCGCTACTGGCTTCGACCTTTTTAGAGTCCTTCTGAATATTGGTATCCGCTTCAGTACTCCAAGAATTTCAAGAATGCTGAATAGGTACACAATGCTTGAAGCCACTCCAAACAGTCCAACAATCAACAGTGGCGAGTTGTAAAACGCGTCGACTTTGAGTTGTTCTATGATTGCCGCAGGACCGAGGTAAACGTCATACACGAACAAGGGTGAAATGAAATACAAAATGTTGTAAGAAAGAGCGATGTATACCATCGGCAGTGCGGAATAAATTATGGCCTGGAATTTCTTTCCGAGCAACAAAAAGAGGGGAACTAGCCACAAAAAGTACTGCGGGTTTACGTAGTTGTAAGACAGGAATACCACTAGGAGCATGATGAGCAGGTAGCTCTCAATGGAACCCTGTCGCCTGTATGCAAGTACTGTCACTAAAATTAGTGCTGGAAGTCCGATGTACAAAAGAAGCGGAATCGGCGGGAAATGCAGTCCAACAAGGACCTGCTGCCAGGTAAGTCCATTAATTACAAACTCGCCGGCGAAAGTCGGCACCCCTCGCGCGTAAGCAAACACGAACAGTGATTGAACTAGATTACCGTATGCGGCGTAAATCGCTAGGCTGACGAGGATTGGGGGAGCGAGCCAGATGAGCTCACGAAGAGCTGGCAGGATTCCGACTTTTCTGAACCTCAAGACGAGTAGTATGGGGATTACGAGGGCAGGCCAGACTTTGGTTGCGGCGCCAAGACCCGCCATCAAATAGGCAGGACCAAATTTTTCCTTTTTCGCAAGATAAATCGAAGCAACGGCAAACGCGGTTGCGATCGGATCGATCTGACCCCAAGCCGCCGTGATGAATATTACGAATGGGTTGGCGAGCCAGAATGTTAGGGCAGCCCGGCTCCCAATTGATTTTGAAAGGATACTGTATATCGCAAACGTGGAGGCTATCATCGGGATCTTGAGCAACATGACTAAAACCGGCAGGCTCTTTGGCACGAATGCCTCCCACACTTCGTAAATCGCAGTGTAAAATCCCGGAAACGTAATCGCGGTATTGCTCGGGATAGCAACTCCCGTGAGTCCGGAGTAAATCAGATAGCTCAGCGAGCTGTATGGCACATACAGCGGCGGATATGCCCACTTTAGCGGAAACGGAAAGAGCGCCGGATTTCCTGGAAAGAATGGGCTGACTCCGTCTAGGAGCCTGATACCAGAGGAGTAAAGAAAATACACGTCATACCGTTGACCCGTGAATGGCGCGAGACCCAGGTACGTTGCACCTGCGAGTATTAGGAATAGCTTTCTTGGGAGGACTCGACTGAGGAGGATCAACATTGCGGATGCAGCCGCGATTACAATCCACATCGTACTGTCCTGAAAGACGCCTTCATTGCCGCTCTGCACAACATTCAATGTCGTGGCATTAGAGTCGCATCCTTGAGGTACAGCCTCAGCCCTTAGAAGGTTGTTTCCATAATGTGCCCAGCTCGAAAATACGGCAATGTAAACAAAATTGTATTGATTTACATTTCCAGAAATAGTCGATAACTTTGGCCAGTTTGATCCGTTATAGTACTGCAATTGAAAGCTAGAGTTCACCAAATCCTGCGAGTACGTTACGCTCACCACTTCTGCAATTCCGGCGCCGGTCGAGGGAAGCGATGGGTAGTACAAAGTTGGAGGTTGAAGGGTAATCGAAATGGAACAGGGATTTTGTTGCTGCGATACTGCACTCGAAGGAAGCGAGCAAAAAGACAAGATTAACAGTACCGCGTAAGCTGAGAGAATGAGGGATTTTTTCAGGGTCATTGCGGTACTTCTAGGTTGAGGATGATTTAGGAGGAGATTTTATCTTTTTGATCTTCGCCCGAAAGCCCAATGCTGTCCACAGGCACGGATCTTCTCTATCCGCATTACTACTGTGGTAGTAAAAAGGATTCTCCAAATTTGGCTATTTGATTAAGAGACTATCCCACAGAAACCTGAGACTTTTTTGCCAGAAACTGAGAGCTGAGCTTTCGAGATGGTTTTACTTCGTTGTGCGTCCCAGCTCCAGCTCGAGTCCCCAAGGGAAGGATACTATTCGCAATTTGATTAGCCCTCTTGTAATTAGTTCTCTTATGTCGTCGACCCGGTCGGCAAATTCTGAGACTGGTACCAAATCTTTCCTTGAAGTGACTAGCAACAATAGGTCTTCCTGCGATCTGGTAAGGGAGTACCTTTCGAGTGAATTCATTATCAAGAGTAAGTGACGTACCTTCCGGCGAATGAGGTTACTGCCGTCGTAGGTCGGTTATCTACGATAATTCAATGGGAAAGCTATGAGGCAATTTTCTCCTGCTGTCGGTTCTTCTTCCCTTCAGGATCGCTAGGATTAGTTTGAAAGTGAGTATTTTGTCAACAGAGAACGGCACAAAACCAAGTGTAAAGGCTGTCAGTAGAATGATGGAGAAGTGAGAAAATTGGAAAACATTCGGATTGGTCGAAAGGCAGTAAGAGTCTATTTGGAGACGCGGAAAGTAGCAGTGAACTCGTTCAAAATGGAAAGAACGGATCTCTCAGTTTTAGGTCAGACAAAAATATCGAAGAGGATTGTGGTATTCGAAGATCGGTTGGACGAAAACCAAAAGGCGATGTTTGCCTATGCGCGGGATCTCGCAACGTCAGCCGGGTTGCCATTCGAAGTCGTTGATGTGGTAAAGCTGAATATTTTGCAAAAGTTGGCTATGATACTCTCCAGAAACTTTCTCGAGACTCCTGCGGTTGTTTTTCCGGAATCGGCCTTCCATTGCATCATGAAGTGATGAGCGTGCAACTCTGCAAAGGCCAAATGACATCCGATGAAAAAAAGTTGTTAGACTAAAGTTAGGGCGATATCGCTCATGTACCTATAGAAAACAATTGCAGTGTGCTTTTACCAAAAAGAAAACTTGACAATGAATACAGAATAATTTCACAAAAACATGCAATGACGGTAGAACAATCTTCTAGTCGGAAATCTATTCCGGTCAATCCATTTATTAAAGAAAATTTACGAAATCGCAAAGACTGCCAGCCGGAGCGGGGGATCGTATGGTATGCAGGGAGACCCTGTGGCGACCCAAACCGTTGGATGCATCAGATATTCTTGTGGATCAGTGAAACAAAGGTCCCTTTGACTGTCTCCGGTTGGCAGTTCTTTTATGTTACGCTCTGGGAATAGCCCCTAGGAACGCTCCGTTTTAAGGATCTAGGACATGCCTATTTAATGCAAAGTGGTTTTTGCGCCTTAATGATGAACAAACTAGTCGCCAATTAGCATTCTTCATCTTTCGTCTTCAAATTAGAAGAATCCTAGGTTCTGTTAAATCTCCCGTGGAAACAGCTTTGAGCTTATCGCAGACCCAATTCTGAAACTCTATTGCGTCGATCTCGATCATTTTCTTGATTTCTTTAACCGAACGTGGCCGGAAAGATCTCGAATGCAGGATGACGCAGAGCCTCCCTCATGAAATCTTCGTCCGTAGAATTTGGGCCCAGCTGATATCCCATGGAGAGAGCCGAACGCATCATTCTGGATTGGAGGTAGTGCCCTAAAACAGATTTGAATATGGGCAACGCTTGCTCTGGAGAAAGTTGTTTTGCTGTAACAGCGTAACGGTGGCTCCCCTTTCCCACTTTCGCAGTTCCTGCGGACCTCAAGTTCTTTACCCAATTGACATCGCCAAACGTACCGAGCAGGAAGCTGCGATCGTCCATTTTCATCAACGCGACCGGAGTAGTTCGCAGTTTGCCACTTTTTCTCCCCTGGCCTGTAAGAAGAGTAGCGGGCCCCATGGGAATGCCCAGTCTTAGAATCCCCTTGATCAGGGGATTCATGACCGGGACAAACCGCGGTACTTTCAAAGGATGTGAAATTTCGCGGTTCAACTGTGTCTCTACTCGATTTTTGGCATCAGAGAAGGGGAAAGCTGTCTCAGGATGCTCCCGGTGTCCGAGATTCTCAAATGTTCCACGATCTTTCCATCGCGGACGCGATCTACGTGGACGACCATGACGTTAACTTTCTTTCCGGTCGGTGGAATTCCCTGAAAGGTTCCGGTGTGGGTGCCCTGAAATGTGCCGATAGTGACCACCTTGTCTCTTTCCACGATTGTTTGTTCGTTGACGTAGCGACCATCGCCGAAAGCGCCCGTAAACTGTTCCAGGGATTTCACGAAGCTATCTTGATCGAAGGTGACTCCCGGGGCACGTCCCGCAAAGTCCTTTGCCACGAGATCGCCTCGAACCTTGGTCGTGGCTTCTTCGTAAAAACCCTCGATGAGCTCGGCGTTGAACTTCTCTACACTGTTTCTTCCATTCTGTTCAATTACATTGAATTGCATGAAGTATCGAAACGAGAGAGTCGCTAATAGGAGCTCGTTAGGGGTTGCCTTCAATTTAGGGAAATCTTAATCCCATGAGCTTAACGAGGAATCTTGCGAAATGGACGAAACCGACTTTCGAATCCTGGCGGCGTTGTACAACAACGGCAGACAGAGCTACTCTGTGCTAAGTCGCAGTGTCTCACTGTCCATTCCTTCAGTTCGGGATCGCATTGAAAAGCTGAAAGATCAGGGCATATTGTCAGGCTTCGTACTAAACTTAGATCCGGGCATCTTTGGTCGGACCGAGGTGCTTCTTTTCTTCAATGGCGACTGGAGCAGAAAGGATGCAGAGAAAATTCTGAAAGTGCCAGGTGTGGTTCGGGTGGCACTTAAGATCGGTGGCGGGATGAGTATTCAGCTCTGGGCACGGGATCCCCAGGACGAGGCAATACAAATCGAGTCAACGCTTGGAGTTTCCTCTTCATGGCGAGTTTCGCGGGACCGTAAGGAGAGAGGGTCTGTGTCTTTGATGGAGTTCCAGCTGATAGAGGCACTCGTCAACGAACCCAAAAGATCACTCGATAACTTGATTCGAGTTACAGGACTCAGTCCTAAGACAATCCGCAAGCATCTAGGATCTCTAACAGATCGGGAGATCATCTCCGTTAGACCAAAGCTGGGTGCTCTGACCGGTTCCGGCGAACTCGTCTTTCAGCTTCTCGTTTTTGGGAATGTTGGAATGGATGAGATCCGATCAATAATCAGTGATTCAGTGCTTATCGTCAATCAGCCTCCCGCAAAGTATCTTCTCTGCCGGGGAAGCGACCTAAATGACGTGACCTCAAAGACCGGAGCCATTCAAAGATTGCCCGGAGTGAAATCGGTAGAGATTACGTTGAACCGAGAGTTGCTGTACAATTTGGATTTCATTCACAAGCTGGTTCAAGAAGAAATCGCAAAACGAATGCGTTAATGTGATGGCCCGTGAGCCAGCTGCGGCGCAGGAAGACTCGAATTTTCGAAAGACGGGTCGATACAAATCTACCGAATCAACGGGAAATTGGTTTGGGACTTCTAGACAATCGCCACAATAGATGTTATTCGACTGAAAGCAAAGCGAGGCTGCCATTGAAGGGTTCTGCGATAAATGCTACGATTTTGATCGGATAATCCGCCAGTTTGAAACTTCAGAATAAGTTCTGATCCCAGAATCGTCTTTCATGTTTAGTCGCTTCGTAGAATTTGTCCAGGACCTTCTTTTCATGTTTTCTGGACGCGTTCACCGTCCCTCTCGACAGTATCTGCAGCGTGTTCTGGGCAGACTCTGTGAATACTCGCCGCTGATAGAGGTTGAATGAAATGTATGATTCCGGTACATTGTAGTATTTTTTGAGTGCAATACGAATTTTCTTTCCGATGGTTCGATAGCTGAAATTGCACGGATAAATTGCAGCCACGATTTCTGCAGGCGAGCATTTAGAGCAAGTGTCGAAAAGAAAATCTGTATAGGCGACTGTCCCAGGTAATGTGGGCAATTTTTTAATTGTGGAATTCCTGATTCCAAAACGGGTCATGAGTTTCCACACTCTTGGAAACTCGACGTCCAAGGTAATTTTGAGGTGTACGCCGAATACCTTCATTGCGAATAGATCCTCTGACCGCGCGGTCGCCATCGCCATCGCACGGGCGAGCCCGCCGAGATAGTGGTAATCCTGAACCAGGTACCCAGCGAAATTTTTCCTCGGTAGCCGGCCGTCAAAAAGGTCTAGCAAAAATGGACTGTTGAAGAGCTCCTTCTCCCAGACCTTCTCGCTGAGCTTTTCCAGCCTTGCTAGATAGTCCTCCTCAGGAGCTCCCGAACTACTCTGTGTTTCTTGCAAGCTTTTCTGCAAATTGTCTCTCAACTTGAATAAGGCAGCCGGATCAGATTACACGCTACTTTCGCATGAAACCTATAGAATTTTAATATATGCGGATTTGCGAGTGCGGGTTTAAGGGTATATCACTTTGTTGAAGAAACAAATGAGTGAGACTGGCGGCATTCAGAGAATCGTTCTTGCGGTCATTGTAATTATTATAATAGTCATCGGGGCCGCAGCTTTGGTTTTGAGCCGCGGGACTACTTCAACAAGTACAACGACGAGTTCTTCGCAAAGTTCATCGAGTAGCACTAGCTCTTCAATCACGAGTAGCAGTTCTGCCCCGACAAGCAGCTCTTCGTCGTCCTCCTCACAGAGCAGCTCGTCTTCCTCGACGAGTACATCAACCACCTCGAATCAGGTAACAAGTAGCTCGACTTCATCGACGTCGTCTACCGCAACTCAAAATCACACACTCACCGTAGAAGACTCTGCCTGGCCAAATGTGGGCGTGTCTACAATAAACGCGTATGGGAATTATCCGGTCTGGACAGAAGGTTCAGTCTACCAGACGCTGGTTAACTTCAACTTGAACTCCGAGCAGCGCCAGGGAATATTTCAGATCGTTCCGGATCTTGCAACGAACTGGACAGTGTCCGCAAACGCAGAGACGTACACGTTCCATCTCAGACAGGGTGTCACTTTTTCAAATGGCGATCCTTTCAATGCGTACGTTGTCTGGACGAACTTTTACCTCTACTATAATGAAGTCGGTAATTCAACGACATTCTGGTCTTATATTCCGCTCTTTAATTTTAGTTCGGTAGTTTTCGGTCCCGCAACACAGAATTTGATCAACAAGAGCGGACTTGCCTCTCCGTCCTCTCAACTTTTGTCGATGATGTCGAATTCGAGCTGGCCAGTATACGTCAACGGATCAAGTACAATCGTATTCCGGTTGATTGGTCCTTACGCTTTCTTTTTGAATTCGTTTTCGGACTTTTCAATGCAAACGGATCCAATGTTCCTCCTTGCGCACGGTGGACCTGGGACTTCTACCTCGCCGAATACTCTGTTCCAGACGCTCGCACTCCCTGGAACCGGTCCGTATGAAGTAACCAACGTCGTTACAAACGCCTACATAGAATACCAGCAATATCAAAATTATTGGGGCAAGAACCTTTCATCTTCTGACGTCGCAGCAAATCCAATAATTGATCCTGGTCACTTTTCAACTGTCATAGTCAAGTACACGCCGGACGACACTTCACGCTATATCGATCTCCTCAACGGCGCGTCGCAGATATCCGTTGTCTCGGGTTCAAATCTTCAAGGGGCTGAAAGAAATCAGCAGCTAAAGGCTCTTGCTTTCAACTCCTCTTCGCAGGTGTATATGGGCATGAACACGAAAGTCTTCCCGACAAATATCACCGATGTCAGGCTTGCCATAGTACACGGGATTAACTATACTCAGGTCATTGACCATGCAATTTACGGCCAGGGTATCCGCTACATGGGGCCGAATACTCCCATCTATGGAAAGTTTTACGACCCCGGGAATTTCGCTCCCTACGAATATAACGTGACAGAAGCCGCGGCTTTTCTCAAGGCAGCGGGCTTTGCCAACGGCTCGGGACTGCCTGCTCTAACTCTGGTGACTGATTCGTTTGGGTCGAGCTGGGAAGAACCTGCAGCCGAGGTTATCCAAGCAAACCTGGCCGTGATCGGGATAACGGTGAATATCCAGGTCATGCAAACCTTAGCATTTGAGAGCAACATCGACGCAGTGAGCTACAACGGCTCGCTTGCAAATCCGAGTGGTCATCCTGCATTAACATTCGATACTTATGCGGGTTACGCGCCGGACTTCATCTCGCCTGCAGATTTCTTCACGTCGTTTGTTTCGCAGTATTCAATTTACTCGAACTATGCAATATACGATGACCCTGCTGTCGACACTGCGATCAATCTCGTGACCCAGACAACAAACCAGACGCAGCTCCTGCAGGCATTTACGGTAGCACAGCAGCATGTCTACAACGCCGCGCCGTATGCGTGGCTATTTGTCGCGCAGCTTCCGCTGATTGACGGGACGGATGTCTACAATACCAAAGTCGTGAGCAACTTCTACATGGATCCCAATCTGTTCGGGGTAAGCGACATTCCGGTAATAAACACGGTGTCGCCCTAAAAGTTTCCAGCGAAGAATTCTTTGGAACCGGCGAGACGACGCCAGTTCTCCCATCGTCGCGTAGAGGGGGGATCTCAGAAATCAGCTGGATATCTTGAGCAAATCGCTTAAGCAAACTTCTGAGAAGGATATTGTGAATGCAGTCGGAGATCTCGCAAGGAAAGATGGAACTAAAGCCACGAGATAGTAATGAAGCGGCTCTATGGTCCGAGTTCATCATTACAAGATTTAAAAGACAAAATCGTAATCGCCTACGTCAATGACTCTTCCCTCGGACTATCTCGTTGGAGTTAACGCCCTCACAACTGAAGAGCTTCGTACTCAATTAAGAAATGAACACGAGCAGGTCTCCGGTTTTGCGGACAAATTGCGCCATGATTTCGACTACATATGGAAGAAGATCGACGAGCATCCGTTTTTGGTTGAACTAGATCAGCGAAAACTTCCTCTGGACAAGTACAAAATGTACGCCGTCCAGAACGCCTACTATATTGCAGATCACGTCCGAGCGGTTGGAAAGGCGATAAGCAAGGCTGAACCGCTCCACTACGCTTTCATTTTTGGGAGGCTGATCCAGCTAGTCCCTGGATATGGCACTCCAGTCTTTGCATTTCCAAAGATCGCAAAAGCTGTGGGCGTCACTGACAAGGATTTTGAGCAGATAATGCGCAATCCGTCTCTTGTCATGCCGGGAACTCAAGCTTACGTCGATTTCATGTACAAGATGTATGAAATTGGCACTCCCGGAATTGCAGCTGCGTCGTACGTTGCCTGTCCGTGGACTTACACGGAACGAGAGCTAGGAGGACTGGATTGCGCCAAAAGGGTCGCGGAGGGGTTGGACAAATACGGAGTATCCAAGGAGCTCATACAGGCTTACACTGATGAAGAAGGATTTTCAGACTGGCACATGAGACTTCTCCGGATTACTAAAGACATCATAAATGCAGAGGCGAACAACCCGGAAACCAGGGAGAGAATGAGGGATGCATTCCGCCGGAATAGCGAGTTTGAGCTTGGATTCTGGGAGCAGGCTTACAGATACGAAGGCAAGTTTTAGAATTCGTCATCCCTCGTTGACTCGCTCGGCAGACTTTAGGGCGTTTTCGAATATCCTTTCCTGATCGACGTTTTTTACCTCGCCATTTTCAACGAGAACTCTTCCATCCACTATTACAGTGTCCACGTTTTCGCCGTGCGCCCCGTATACAATGTTGGGAAGGACGTTGGCAAATCTGCCCCTCAATACGGGCTGGAATTTGGGTTGATCCAGATCTACCAGAATTACATCGGCTTTCTTACCGGATTCAAGCGAACCTACTTCCCGATCAAGCCCCAGCACTCCCGCTCCTTCGATCGTCGCCATGCTGAATGCCTTTTCAAAACTAGGCATTGAGGATGCATCAGCTCTCGATCCCTTCTGGAGAATTGAAGCGTACTTCATTGCATCAAACATGTCGAGATTATTCATGTACGCATCAGTGCCAACACCGATTCGCAGTCCGGCGCTGATCATATCATGCAGCCTCGCGATACCATTGCCGAGCTTTAGATTTGAGATCGGGCAGGTTGCAACTGCGGTTCCCGTTTCCTTCAAGAGTCGAATTTCTTTGTCCGAAAGCCAAACGCAGTGAGCTGCGAGGACGTCCGGTCCAAGAACGTCCAGATCAAACATCTGCTCCCCGGGTCTCTTTCCATACTTTTTCTTGCAGGTTTCAACTTCGCTGAGCGACTCGGCCAGATGAATGTGAAGTCCGGTGCGGTACTTTGTCGCAAGTTCTCTTGCTTTCGAGTAAAATTCGGGAGAGCATACAGGGATCCATTCAGCTCCAAACCATATAGCTACGCGGCCGTTCGCCGAGCCGTTTTTTGCTTTGAATGCATTTTCGTTGTCAGAAAGGGATTCCTGACCGGGAAAAAGGTCTGCAGCTTCGCTTGAGATGATCGCTCTAATTCCAATTTTTTCAGCTGCGTCAGCGCAAGCCGTGATATGCCGGTACATGTCATTTACAGTTGTAATCCCGGCTTTGATGCATTCCAGGTACGCGAGCGATGCTTCGTTATAGACGTCCTCAGGAGTCATCCTCTCGAGCATTGGATAGTAGAACTCGTCAAACGCCTTGTCCATTTCTTTTGCAAGAAGACCATCGATCCCACCACGATGCAGCGCGATCGAGTGGTAATGAGAATCTACGAGGCCAGGGAGTACAGCCTTGTGTCTTGCATTAATTTTCAGGTCACTCTTAAGATGTGAACTAGGTGAGCCCTTTCCGGTCTCGATGATCTTTTCATCTTGGATTAACAGATATCCCGGATCGAGAACTTGCTGGCTCTTATCCATAGTGAAAATAATCCCGTTTTCAATCAGGGTGGTTTCAGTCAAGAAAAATTCCCGAACCTTTGTCGGCCCAGCACTCTTTTAATTGTGATGAAAATCATTCCTCATCAAATGGCAGATCACGAGCACCGATTTGTGGTCGAATGCGAGCACTGCAAGGAGAGTTTCACTTTTGAGCTCGACACGCCCATCGCGGTCCGCTGTCAGCATTGTGACTCCGTTTTTGACGCAAGAATTCAGCTCGCAAAAAAAAGCCGGCAGAGTCCCGGCTAGTGTTCTGAAGAGATAACGAAAGTCTATTTTCTGTGCACGGGCAGCGTCTCGTAGGCAAACTTTGTGTTGTTGTATAGTCCCTGAACTGAGCTCTTGAACGCCTGCGATGCGCTCTCCTGCAGGTCCTTCGCGTTTGCGTACTTTGCCAGGATGAACGCACCGAACCTTTCATGGTAGATGTCGATGTAGGTGTGAATGTCCATGAACGTGAGGTATTGGTTCGGAATCTGGTAGTGCTTTCGCAGTCCATCGCTGATTTTCTTGTAGGCCTTTGGAATCCATCGCTCCATGAGCATTGAAGCCGCGGCAACCTCCACAAAGTGCCCCTTTGAATTTCGAGCGATGACGGCTTTGTACCAATCGAAAAGCGGCCGGTCGAAATTGCTCGGGTCGGTCAAAGGGTATACTTCTTTGACCCTGTCCATATTGTAAGCTCCGACCATGAAATCAGCGAACATTTCATTATGTCCCGTTTCTTCGAACATGTGTCTTGCGATGAGATCCCTGACCTCCTTTGCCCCTATCATGTGAGCGCGGACGTGCGCGAGTCCCTCGAACATGAATACTTCGGAAGTGCTCGCCATGAGTCGCTTGTGGTAGTGCTTTAGATCATCGAGCTCAATTTCACCTTTGTAAATCAGGGGCGAAAATTCCGGGTAGAACGGATCCGAAGAGTGATCTCGTAGGAAACCGTTATGCCAGTCAATCAGGGATTCTACGAAATCTGCGTTGGGCTGATCTTTCCAACCCTGCCAGCCGAGTGAATAAATTCCTTGGACAGGAGTATAGGCGCCGGCTATGTTGAGCTCCCTATGATTTTCAGCTAACAGGTTGTATTCCCGCGTGACCTTTCTTTCGTATTCTTCGTCAATCAGAAAGTCGAACTTGCCCGCCACAGCTCTTCCTTTGTCCCCTGTTCCAGTTAGAGACGAATTAATCTGCTTTAAGACTTGTCGATTTTTCCGAACCTGTAGTATTACACACAGGAAAAAGATATCTGCAAAAGATGATTATTTGCCAGAAACTTGTCAATTCATTTATAGACAAATCTAGTTTCTTCGCAAATATTGAACTCCAAGGCAGCGGTATTGCGTGATTTCAGCAAGCCGATTGATGTTGAAGAAGTGGAACTGCTCGAACCGGATCCAGAAGAAGTAATTGTAAAGATCGCTGCATCCGGAGTGTGCAGGACAGATCTATCAATCGCATCTGGCCATTTCGGAAACGTACCTCTTCCGCTTGTCCTCGGTCACGAAGCCGCCGGGACTGTGTACGAGGTTGGAAGTCGCGTTTCGAACCTGAGAAAGGGCGATCATGTCCTCGCAGTCTGGATTTATTCCTGCAACAATTGCGACTACTGTCTCTCCGGGCGCCCTAATCTCTGCAAGAACGGAAATACATCACTCCTTAACGCAACCATGCCGAGTGGGAAAATCAAGATCAGAGACAAGGCAGGTCGCCCCGTTCATCATGGTTCAGGTACCGCTTTGCACGCAGATTATGCAATCCTGGATCAAAGAAATCTCGTGAAAATACCGGATACTGTCCCTCTTGACGTGGCTTCCGTCGTGGGGTGTGCAGTGATGACCGGGGTTGGAGCAGCGGTAAACACGGCGCAGGTAAAGCCGGGAAGTACAGTTGCCGTGGTTGGAGTTGGCGGAGTTGGGGTAAACGTAGTTCAAGGGGCAAGAATCGCGGGAGCAGAAAAAATCATTGTCTTGGATAGGTATGACAACAAGCTCGAGTCAGCCTTCAAGTTCGGCGCCACACATTCGATCAAGACGGACGGCGATCCGAAAGCTAAGCTGCGCTCAATCGTTCTTGATGGAGTTGACTATTCTTTTGAAGCAACGGGAAATCACCTCAATATGGAACTTGCATACAGTCTGATCAAACCCGGGGGTACAACTGTAATAGTCGGCGCGGAAAGTCCCACGGCTACAATTTCCATACCCGCCTTGGATTTTGTAGGTTCCCAAAAGACGATCAAGGGAAGCTGGTATGGCTCGACCAATCCAAGGTATGACGCTGGCAGATACATCAACCTGTACGCGTCAGGGAAACTTCTTCTCGATGAATTGATTTCCGCGAAGTACGAGCCGAGTCAAATCAACGAAGTTTTTTCTGATATGGAATCAGGGAAGATTATTCGCGGCATTTTGGTACACTAGAAAAAATTACTTTTGCTCGTGGAGTTCCAGTAAAACTCCGTGGGCGACTTTTTCACTCGGATGGATCCAAATTGTCCTCTCTGAGAGAAAATCAATGGGAGTTTGGGGAAAAGTTCTGATGCCTTTCTGATTCAGTAATTTTGCGACATGGTCGATATCGGGAACTTTGAAACTAAGCGAAAACAGGCCTTCCCCACGTGCTTTGATGAATCTATCAATCGGGCTATTAGGTGCGGTGGACTCCATCATCGAAAGAAACGCCTTGCTACCACCAGCTAATTCTAGCGGCATGCGATTGAATTTCGCCTGGATGGGCTCCTTCTTCACCTCAAACTGCTGTCCCGGGCCCAGTCCAAGATCCGCGAACAACTTTACGTAAGAGCTCACAGCCTCGTCCACGTTTCGCACGGCGACGTTGATCTCAAATAATCTTAGATCCATTATTATCGCCATCTTTCGAGATTTCCCACCTTATTTAAGCTGGGAAAAAACTAGAAATGCGCCCCTTAAATCAACAGATTTTCCATGACAAAGTTACTAGTCATCGGCAGAATCCAGAAACCAATCCCAAGTGATTCGAACGTTAAACTACGGGAACTATCAGAGAGGCTCGATAATTTCGGTGACGTCTATTCACTAGCGGGTATGGAGGGATTCGCTGCGGTTCTTGATATGGACAATCTCGAAACCCTTGATTTGATTATCTTTGAGAGTGAATTTTCAAAGTTTGGCAAGATCGAAATACTTCCACTGTCAAAGTGGAATTGAACGTCAATTGGCTTCAGAGGCTTTCGAAGCTCTCAGTTCACTTCGCTTTAACTTACCGGTGATCGTCTTCGGAACTTCCTGAATTATTTCTATTTCTTTCGGAACCTTGTACGCGGCAATCCTCTGAAAAAGAAAGTCTTTCAATTCCTCTGCAACATCATCATGGTATCCAGGCTTTAGACAAACAAATGCCTTAATTCTGTTTCCAGTTCTCTCGTCGGGTACTGGAATAATGCAGGATTCGGCAATAGCCGGGTGCTCCATTATTGTTTTCTCGATTTCTTGCGGCGAGATGAGATATCCTCTGCTCTTGAACATGTCATCGCTCCTGCCACAAAACCAGAGATAGCCATCGTCGTCAAAGTACGCCATGTCTTTCGTATAGTACCAGCCATTTTTCCGGGAGGCTTTCGTAGCATCAGGCATTTGCAAGTATTCCTTGAACAGTCCTGGATCGGATTCTGAAATGACGAGGTTGCCAACTGTTCCGCGGCCGACTTCTTTTCCAAGATCATCCACCACTTTGACCTCGTGACCCGCCAGAGGCAGCCCGCAAGAACCTGGTTTTACCTTCTTGTTCTCCGGGTATCCTGTATAGATTCCAATCTCAGATTGCGCCATCGTCTCAAGCAAACCAATTTTGAACCGGCTCTGCCACTCTTCAAACTCCTTAGGGTAAAGTGGATCTCCGCCAGTGATGCACATCCTGAGAGAGCTTAGGTCGTATTTTTCTTCGGCGCCTCTCAATTTCAGCATATTCCGAAACATTGTGGTCACTGAAACAAATACGGTAACGCGATATTTTTCTAAAATCTCGAAAAACGATTCCGGCGATGTACCCGATCTGGTTGGCAAAAGTACGATGCTGGATCCGAAATAAAGCGGTGCGATAAAACCCCAGGCAAACCCGTGAAGGAAACTGATTTCCTGCGGACAGTAGACAACATCCTGGGGAGTGAGATGCATCATTTCCGAACCAACTATCCTTGCAGAGCCGAGTAGCCACCTGTGGGCGTGGACTACTCCCTTTGGCACACCCGTAGAACCCGACGTGTACATCACGAAAGCGGGATCTTCGCTATCTGTCGGGTCATCGATTAGGGCATCTTGATTTGGGCTAGCGAGAAGCTGCGAGAAATTATCTGTTCCCGCAACTTTCTCTCCGATTGAGATCAGATTCGCCGGCTTGCCGGATTCCTCTTTGATCTTTGTCAAAGGAAGGGAAATCTCAGAGGGTGTAATCCCAGTTTGCGCCCGTGAATTTTCCAGCGCATACTCTAGCTCATTTTTCATATAGAGTCTGCTGGTCATACAAGGAACTGCGCCGATTCTCATACTCGAAAGTACGGATACTGCAATCTCGGGAATATTCATTGCCCGGACAAGTACAGTATCTCCCTTCTTGACTTGAAACTGATCTTTCAGGACAGCGGCGATATCCTCTACTTTTTCAGTCAGGGCACCCCAAGATAGCGAAGATTCCCTTCGAATCGCGATATCATTCGAGATATGAGGTTGCTTCAGAATTTCCTGGGTGATATTCAGATTCCGTGGAATCATTAGATTACTTGCTTTTTCTTTTTCAACCCGAGCAGCTTTGCAACGTTCTCTCCGAGTATCAGCGCGCGATCGTCCTCCGTCATCCGGATATTATTGACCTGATCGAGGTTCCACTTGAAATGGTCGACCAAGAATTTCGGTGGCCCCTTGTGGGGATCTTGCGTGGCATAGCTTCTATTTCTGTTCCTGGGGTCAACGAAATATTCCACCGAAGCTCCCCAGTCGCTCCCGTACATGATTTTCTCCGGACCGATGTGAGGATCGAGGCATGCTCTTTCGATGAGTTCTGACCACGCTTGTGAGGTCTCAAGGTATACGTTCTCGTGCATGGCACAGACCATCTGAGCCGCTTCAGCCCACTGTTCGTACCAGCCGATCTGCACTCCCATATGCCCTACGATTATCGGGACATCGGGATACTCCAGGGCGAGATCGTCGATGTAAATAGGATTTCCCGATAGTCGCAATGGAATTTGAAACAGAAGCGGTCCAGTGTGGAAACAGATTACCTTTTTGTGTTTTGCAACAATGTCCATCACTCGCCGCAGGTTGTCGAGAGCCTCCCGGTCGAACGCTGGGTTTTCGGGATTTAGTTGCAACAGCGCTTCTCCAATCCCTTTGAAGTAAGGAGTAGCTAGCCATTTGTCGAGCTCTTCCACAATAAGCTCGATGTTGAATTTCGCCTGTTTTGCATAGACCTTTCTGGAATGATCTGCAGAAGTGCAAAAGGCGACAAATCTGTCCGGATTTTTCTTCACAATTTCCGCGATCATGTCGTTTCGCATGTTCCAAGCTGGATGGGACTGGATAACGGCCATATCGATCTTGTATCGTTCCATATCCGCCAGCAGCCTCTCGGAATTGTCGAACGGTTCTAGCTGCCAGAGAATTTTACCCAGCTTTGCGTAAGTGGGCTTTTCATTTCTCTCGCGGAAGTTTGCCGCAAATCTGAGAGCGTGGACGTGAGCATCCACAGTTAATCTAGCCAATAGTACTCACGCCTTGGGCTTCTTGTAACATCTCGGATCTCGTGAGGCCGATTTCCGTCAAAGTTCTTCGTTCACCGGCAAACGTCCCGAGAGGATAGACGGAGTACTCACCCCACCGTCCTAATGGATTCTTGTACAAGATGTCATTCAATTCGTCGTTGTTTGAAACTTCTACTATCGCGACAAAACCCTCCATTCCGACTATTGCGTAAGCTTCCGCTCGTCCTCGCTCCTTCAAAATTCTCAATTGCTCTAAACTTCCTTTAATGTTCGCACCGGGTGGAATGGGTTTTGCTACCTTTCCAATTACGAGAAATTTTTGTAAATACACTCCGGGCGATTTATCTCTCAACTTGACAATTGGTAGAGTCCGGATCCTCTCTTGCACATCATCACCGTTTCCCAGAAGGCTGTCAAGATCAGAAAGCGGATAGATCCAGTATTCCTCGTTGGGAGCCATTGGATTGTCAGAAAGTACCTTGTTGAGATCCTCGCCGGAATCTACGTCAATAATTGTCGCGTAGGATTTTGGCCCGACCATCGGGTAAACCGTCGCCTTTCTTCGAGTGACGAATTTGGTAAAGTAATCCACGCAGCCCTCAATAGGTGCTCTCTTTGGGACCGGGACTCGTGGGTGGTTTATTACAAGAAATTTCATTTCGACAATTTTGATGGATTCAAGAGCTCTCCATTTAAAGGATATTTAGGATCTGGCTAAAAGCTGAGAGAGCTTCTGATACATAGTTAACGAGTCTTGGAATCCATTTCTCGCTGCTTTGCTTCCAGAACTGAAAGCCTCTGCACCATGTCAAGGCGCTTGTCCAGATCTTCGACCCTAGAATCTACTCGCGATATGTCGGATTTCAATTCGTTTCTGAGGGAATCAATCTTGGAGGTTAGGGAATCAAAATTCGAATCGATCTTTGAATTGAGCAAAACAGAATTCGAATCGATCTTTGAAGTTAGGGAATCAAAACTTGAATCGATCTTGTTTGAGAGACGCTTGTCGAGTTCATCTATCCGCGTGTTGATGTTTTTGATCTCGCCCTTCAATTCCGCGATCTCCGGCAAGAGTATCCTCGTAACCCAGCCTGGAGCCTTCTCGGCGAGTTTAGAAGCCATTGGATTCGATTACGGTCTATTTTGGTCGATCTTTCTTATCAATCTTACACTTTTGCAAATTGCCCGCATAGTCCGAGTGCGCGAAATAATGAAATCCATGTCTGGCTTACAAGCCTGAGAAAAATGTCAGACTAGGTTACTATAGCCTCTTGTTTTATTTTTTCGAGCACTCGCTCGGGTTTCATGGGGTAGCTTAAGATCTTACCTGAATTCAAATGTAAGATTGCGTCCTCAACCGCGTTTGCGATCGCGGCAGGAGCTACTATTG